>LNAP01000571.1_pt1 | contig 73700 bp, 69 predicted proteins | sample 602601 | NCBI WGS metagenome assembly LNAP01 (sample SAMN02440304, study PRJNA202911) | soil metagenome | biome: Subtropical and temperate rainforests or woodlands; isolation source: soil samples (1 kg each in a 20% v/v slurry with milli Q water) were... ...
GGCGAGGTTTTCGTAGCGGTCGACGTTGCTCACTTTGACTGAGCGCGACTGGCTAACCAGGTTGCCACGGTCGTCGTACATAAAGCCGATCAGGCCGGACGAGTCCAACAGTGCGGTGAGATGGCCGATGCCTTTGTTGCCTTCGGCAGTCATGTCGTAGGCGTAGGTGACGTCCAGCGCCGGTTTGGCTGGGTAACGGCGTGCGGTCAGGCGATTTAATGCATCGTAGGTATAGGTGGTGACCACGCCGCGGGCGTCGGTTTTCTGCGTGACGTTGCCGGCGGCGTCGTGCACAAAAACGCTGGTCCCGGTGTCGGGGCTGATTTGTTGAGTCAGGTTGCCGAGGCCGTCGTACTGGTACCGCGTGGTTACGCCGCGCGGGTCTTGGACCTTGGTGAGGTTGTCTTGGGCGTCGTATTCGTAGCCGGTGATGCCGTTCAACGGGTCGGTGTTTTTCACCAGACGGTTGAGGGCGTCGTAGGCCTGGTTGTTGGCGTTGTTATTGGGGTTGGTGTTGACCGTCGGGTTGTCGTTTAAGTCGTATTGCTGGCGATTGTTCTGGCCAGCAGCGCCGACAGAACGAAGCAAACGACCGAGTTCGTCGTACACCCATTGGTGTTGTTGGGTGAGGTTATTGCTGGCGTCTTTAAGACGCTGGGCGGTGCGGTTGCCCATGGCGTCGAGGTCGTATTCGACCTTGTCGCCGAGGTTGTTGGTCACCGCAACTAGGCGGCGAGCATCGTCCCAGGTGTAGGTAAGCGAGCTGCCATCGCCCTGAGTCAACTGGGTGATATCGCCGACGGCGTTGTAGGCGTAGGTGGTGGTAAAGCCACCACGGGTTACGCTGCTCAACCAGCCTTGCGGCGTGTAGGTCAGGGTGCTGACCACGCCGTTGGGGTCGGTGAGGGTTTGTGGGTTACCGAGTACGTCGAAGTTGGCCAAGGTGGTGACTTGGCCTAAGGCGTTGGTGACGGTAGTCAGGTGGCCTTGGGCGTCATAGGCGTAGGTGGTGATATCGGCCACGTCGGTGCGCGGACCGTTAACGGTTTCCACCAGACCGAGGGCGTTGTAGGTGTAGGCAACGCTGCGTTCAACGGCCTGAAGCGGGCCGCCAAACAGGGCACTGCTCAAGGCGAGCGACAGCAGGCTGGCGCGGTAAAAGCGGTTGTTCATAGAGTCCGTTCCTTGGCTTAAAGCGCAGTCTGTGTGCGGCTGGTTTGGTCGTAGGTATAGGTTGTCACTTGGCCGCCTTCGGTGACGGTTAACGGCAGGTTAAAGGTGGCGTGCCAGGTGGTTGTGGTAGTGCGGGCTTGGGGTGTTCCGCTCGCTTGGGTGCGGGTGGTTTCCAGGCCTCGGTCGTTGTAGGTGTACGTGGTAACGAAGCCTTTGGCGTCGGTTTGGGTGAGGACTTGGCCGCGGTCGTTATAGGTAAAGGTGGAATTGCTGGCGGGGCAGTTGGCGGAGGGTTCGCCTTCTACGGCGACGATGTGTTTTACGCCTTGGATGATTTGGTAGCGGTATAGGGTCTTTTTGCCTAACTCGTTGGTTACCGTAGAAGAACCATCAGCGTTGTAGCTGACCTGGACTTTGCCTGTTCCATTAGCCTGCTCGCTGGAAATAGCTCGGCCTTGATCGTCGTAGGCCCAGGTGGCCACGCGAACTCCGCGTTCGTCGGTGATACCAGTTAGCAGCCTCGGTTTGCCAGGCACCTCGTAGTGGTAGGTGCGGCTTTCCGTTTGGCCGTTGCGCACACGGTCAGCGCGAAAAAGTTGGCCGGAACTATTGTAGACGTAGGTGATATCGAGGCCCCGGGTGTGCATTTCTGCAGGACGGAATTGGCCGTCCTGAGCGAACGTCAAGCTGTTGCCGAGACTGTCATTTACGGTAACGGACGTAACATTTGTGGTCGCACCGTAAGTAAGTGTTTGCGTCACGCCACTTACACTTTGCGTGCTGACGAGTTTCCCCTCGCTATTAAACGTTTGTGTGTCGTTGGAGGGAGATGTGTATATCCAGTTCAGGCCGGATTTACTCAATTTTCCGAGATGATCGGGTTCCGCCGCAGCCACGCCATTGGTAACGATGAAGGTAGTTTGACGGCCATTTGAATTAGCCAACGTGACGCTCGTGGAGTCAATGGATAAATGCGTTGAATAGGTATGGTTCCACAGGCCACTGTCGCTATTGTAATACCTAAGAAAAGTAATAGGTGAAGTGCTCGCAGGCGATAGATCAGGCTCAACTTGATAAGTGTTGCCTATAGCCGGATTTAAAAGTAGTGCAGCACTCACCTCCAAAGCGTTGTCAGCGGTAGCGCATGCTTTGGGAGACCCGCCTCTTTGTTTTTCCGACAAAGACAATGCGGGGTTCTCGCAAATGTGAGTCTCCCCGTTTAACCTAGTACCTGCTGCGCATGAGTCTCCCTCTCGGAAAATATTACGTCCCCCTTGGCCGGAAAATATATAGCTCATAGTTTGCGTATTCCATTCATAAGCTACGATATGACAGTCATACCTAAGAACGGGAGTGGCTTCGACAAAATAGAAGTTAACATCGATTTTTAGCGCTGGTCCGGAGGGGTTAGACATGCTGTATTCAACGAAATTATCGCACGCCGCCTGCGGTGTTGCATGTCGATAATGCGGCTGGTGATTTAAATTATTTGCATCCCAATACCAGTTATATGTATCCGCCCGTGAGAAAGACGCAACAGCAAACAGAGTTAACAAAACGGCACCAAAAAAAATTTTGGTTCTAGGTGGCGTAAAACCAAACTCCCTGTACTTCATTTTCGGCTCCTTAAATTGTTTTTAAAATATGACGCTATAAATTAATTTGAGTTTGGCCAGTTAATCGCCCTTCGGCGTCATAGGTATAACTTTTTTTCTGACCAGCGCCGGTTACCGTGAGCGGCAAGTTGAACGTGGCGTGCCAAGTAGTTGTTGTGGTGCGGGCCTGGGGCGTGCCAGTGGCTTCTGTGCGCGTGGTTTCCAAGCCTCTGTCGTTGTAGGTGTGGGTTGTGACGAAGCCTTTGGCATCGGTCTGTGTGAGTACTTGGCCGCGGTAGTTATAGGTAAAGGTGGAGTTGCTGGCGGGGCAGTTGGCGGAGGGTTCGCCTTCGATGGCGCTTACTCGCTTTACGCCGCCACTATCAACAAAGCGGTAGAGGGTGCTTTTGCCGAGTTCGTTGGTCACCTTGCGAGTGCCATCTGCGTTGTAGGCCACCTGAGTCAGTTCAGCGCCGCCTGCATGCTGGCTGGATACTGTTCTGCCTTGAGCGTCGTAGGTCCAGGTTGTGTAACGCACGCCGCGCTCATCCGTAATGCCGGTGAGTAAGGCGCTATTGCGGGCATCTTCGTAATGGAATTGGCGTTGGTCGGTGTGGCCATTCTTGGTACGAGATAGCTGAACGAATCTGCCCGCAGTGTTGTAGTTGTATTGGATATTTACGCCTGGTGCGTTAAGGGTAAGCGGTTGGTGTTGGGCGTCTTCGGTATAGCTCAGGCTCTGGCCTCGTTGATCGGTCACGGTGACGGTATTACCGCTATAGGTCAGTTGGAGAACTTGGCCGGGGCTCAGCACTTTCTGAACCAGGCGACCTGAGACATCGAAGGTAAATATCTCATTGGCGATAGAGGTATAAGTCCAACCTGACGCCAGCTTGGATAGTTTTCCTAAGTTTGGAAATTCAGAAGAAATAGTAGTGTTGGTTACTATATAAGGAGACTCTTGGCCGTCACTGGAAATAAGGGTAACGGTCGCGCTGGATATATTCAAACGAGTGGAATAGCTACTTCTCCACAGACCATCGAGGCTGTTATAGGAGCGAGTAAACGATAGGGGCGAGTTGCCGCTCTCAAAGTCGACATCTGCCTCATATAAGTTGCCGTTTATAATGTTGATGGGGTCACCAGCGCACGCGAGTGTTGGTGGTGCGCCCTTACCGACAGCTATGGAGTCACAAATGCCAGTGCTTTCATTTAGAACTCTGTCAGCGGGGCAAGTGTCGCCATGTCGGCCAGCCGCGCCGTCTACGGAGTAGACGTCCTCTCCATTATTTGACATCCAGGCGCAGTTATAACGTGCGTTATCTACGCGCAGAGCACGAATGTCCCATGGGGGATAACGGCCTGAACGAACAGGCACATATTGATCACAGACTACTGAAGGCGTAGGGCCGACGAACTCGTACAGCACCCAATAGAAAGTCTCGGCATGTGCTGGCATAAATAGCCCAGCAGAGAAAAAAATAGCAAGGGAGGAAAAAGTCCCTTTGATAAGTAAGGCTACAGCGCACTTTTTTGGCTTTCTGAAGCTTTCCATTCTTAAGTCGTTCCTTGTCTTAAATTCCATTCCGCGTGCTTCTAGTTTTACCGCCTTGCGCGACATGTGCAGATATCTAGCCGGCATCCTCTCGTTCCTAGACGAAACCCAGATATTTAATTTTTTCGTCTTCGGTCGTTATTCTTTCGGCGACGCTAGTTGCTTGCGCAGAAGGGGAGTTAACCCGCAGCCATCCACTCGGCGCGGCATCTACTTCCCCGTGATAGGGGTGAGCCGATGCGCGCGATGAAAATAGGCTGCCAAAAAATAGGAAAAAACAGCGGATAAAAACCGGTTTAAACATGTGAATTCCCTTTCGAGCTAGTAATTCCACGCAACCTCTCGGCCCTTCCATCAACCGAGAGAAGCAAACGGTCTAGGCCGCATGACGCCCACCCCAAGGCGTTCGTTGTAGATGATTGCCAGGGTGTTCACAAGCCCGGCGGTGCTGTTTTGTGAAGCCGTATCAACAGCCCGCTTTTCGGCTCGGCGTGCTCTAGCTTGAGCCTCTCCGCCCCACGTCAATACTCGGGTGGATTGTCACCCTATGAACTTTGGGTTGCCTTTTGGGTTTCTCGGACGGTATGGGCGGCTTGCTGGTAGCACTGAAAAAGCAGGGTAGGAGAGGGCAGATTTAGTTCTGTGCTCCGCCGTGTTCTTTGTTGGTTAGTCGATACTCTCCAAGCGCGGCTATCAGGCTGGAACCAAACCTTCCCACGAACACTCGTTCAGGCATAAACATCGACGCCTACACGCGTTTGCAACCACTGCATATAGGTCGCGAGGCTGTCGGTTTTTAGATTGCCATTGCTGGCGCTGAGGGTTTTTCCGTCCAGGTCGCCGACGTAGTTCATTTGCCGAAGTCCGCTGAGCATGGACTTCGCTTCGTCTTTGTTGAGTGTTGCGACATCTGGCAGCGAGGCGGAGTTGGTTTGTGCGTCGACGGTGGTTCGCGCGCTGGCTGAGCGGTAGTCCGCTTTTTCCTGCTCCAGGGCACGCACGCTGTTTTGGTAGTTCTGTTCGACTTTGGCTTTGACTTCAGGCGATGCGTTGACGACTTCGAATCGAGCAACTTGGAGGGAGCCTTCTTGGATGGCTTTTTTCAGACTGTCTTGAGCCTGGTCGAGTAGCGATGGGGCGCCTGTGTTGATCCCTAACATTGTGTTGCTCCTGTTCTTGTCTGAAGCGGCAGTAGCAAGACCGGGGCCATATTGATAACTAGCTGATTATTCGATTAAAAACCGGAAGTGGCAGGTGTTGGCGGCGGCAACTATTGGCCGAAGCTGGCAACGCATTGCCTTGGGGGCAATATCGCAGAGCTCGCGGTAAACAACGTTTTTGGCGGTGCAAAGCGCAAAAAAGTTGGCCTGAAAAAAGTGGCGTTACGCAAAATAGAAAGTGGCGGACATGCCGGTCAATTTCGCATTTTCGCGTAGACGCGCACTTTAATTTTGGCTCCGTGTTTTTACCCATTCTGGGTGGTTAGTGGGGGCATGGCTGGAACGCCGAAGAACGTAAGAAAGCTTGCAGTTCTACAAAAGGCATCGGCTTGGCAAAGAAATACCCCTGAAAAATATCGCAGCGGCTGCCCTTTAAAAATTCCATTTGCGAGGCAGTTTCTACGCCTTCGGCGACTACGGTCAGGCTGAGGTGATGGGCCATGGAAATAATGCCTTGGGTGATTGCTGCATCGTTATGATCGGTCGCGATTTCCTGAACGAACGAGCGGTCAATCTTGATTTTGTCGATGGGCAAACGCTTGAGGTAGCTCAGGCTGGAAAAGCCGGTGCCGAAATCGTCGAGGGCAATGCGCACCCCCAGCGCCTTGAGCCGGTGCAGTGTTTCGATCGCTTGCTCTGCGTTGTTCAGTAGAAGCGACTCGGTGATTTCCAGCTCCAACTGCTCACCCCGCAGACCATGTTTTTCCAAGGTGGCTTGGACATAGTGGACAAAATGGCCACGCTGAAAATGCATGGGCGAAATATTTACGGCCATGGAGATGTTCGGCGCGCCTTGGTCACTGAGCTCGCGCAGCTGCGCGCAGGCGGCATCAAGTACCCACAGGCTTAGGGGGATGATCTGGCCACTGTCTTCTGCCACCGGCACAAACACCGCGGGTGAGATAAATCCTTTCTCTGGATGCTCCCAGCGCAGCAATGCTTCGAGCCCAACCACGCGGCCCGTGCGTGCGTCTATCTGCGGTTGATAGTGCAGTTGTAGGGTCTGCGTTTCGATGGCCTTTTGCAGGTCGTTGCGCAGGCTTGCGTGCTCGCAAACGCGCTGGTTCAGGTCGCTGGTGTACCACTGAAAGTTGTTACGCCCTTGCTGTTTGGCTTTGTACATGGCCATGTCGGCCTGCTGGATCAGCTGCATCGGCTGCTCGATCTGACCATCGCTCAGGGTGATACCGACACTCGCACTCACGTGCAGGTCCATGCCCTGCACGCAGTAGGGCTTGGCAATGCTGGCCATCAAGCGCTCGGCCACCGGTACCACGTCTTCATCACGCAACAGGTCGGGCAGCAGCACGATAAATTCATCACCGCCCATGCGCACCACGGTATCGCCGGGACGAACCTGCTGGGTCATGCGCTGCGCGACTTCAATCAGCACCTGGTCGCCGAAGTAGTGCCCGATCGAGTCGTTGATGGATTTGAAGCCATCCAGGTCGATGCACATCACCGCCAGGCGCCGGTTATGCCGACGACTGATGTGACAATCCAAGGTGAGCCGGTCTTCAAGCGAAACACGGTTAAGCAAGCCGGTCAGCCGGTCATGGCTGGCGTTAAAGCTCAATTGGCGCTCGAAATGCTTCTGCTCGCTGATATCCCGGGCAATGCCAAATACCCCGACGATCTCGCCATTGACCATGATCGGCAGGTTGGAGATGTCCATGGTCAACAGGTTTCCACTTTCGTCGCGAACCTGTGCTTCGAAGCGTTGCGGCGCGCCGGCGCTGGCTGCGCAAAAGTGCTGGCTGACCCGCTGTAGGTCTTCTTCAAGCACCAAGTGGGAAAAGTGATGGCCAATAAAATTGGCGGCCGTGTGCGGTTTCAGTTTCAGGCCAGCTGGGTTCACACTCTGGATGTTGCCGGCCAGATCGAGCGCGAAAAAACCGGGTTGGGGTTGTAGGTGAACAGTGAGCGAAAACGTTGTTCGCTTTCTTCCAGACGCAGGCCATCACGCTCATGGCGAATGGCGATAACGGCCAGTTGGGCTGCGCAGGCCAGTTGTTGAATTTGCGCCTCGTCTGGCGCGTGGGTGCGGTTCTGATACAGGGCAAAGGTGCCCAACACGCTTCCTTGATGGGAGAGCAGCGGCAGCGACCAGCAGGAGCGCAGGTTATGCCCGAGCGCCAAGCTGCGAAAACGCTCCCAGTTGGGGTCTTGGGCGATGTCTTCGGTGACTACCAGCTCGCGCCGGAACGCGGCGGTGCCGCAGGTTCCTTCCTGTGGACCAATGGCCATACCATGCACCGCTTTGCTGTACTCGGCCGGCAGGCCGGGCGCTGCACCGTTGAGCAAGCGTTTGCCGTCGGTGTCTGCAAGCAGAATTGAGGAGAAGGTTTTAGGCGACTGTGAATCGAGCATCTGGCAGATGGCGCCGAGTATTTCGCCCAGATGATGGTCGGTGGCAATCATGCCAAGAATGTCACGTTGCGAATCGGCAAGTGTCTTGCGGTGAAAGCTCGTTTGACGAGTATTCATGATGGTTCCTGAAGACTCTCAAGGTCGTCCGGTCTTCAGAGAGCCAGCAATAGTGGGCGGCCGATTACTGTCCACTAGTACGTCGGTAGCTCACTGTATAAACCACTCGCTGGCTAAAAAAAGACTCAGAGCCAACGTAAAAAACGGTATCAGCTTGCCGCCCCTCTGGTTTGATACAGCGGCCCAGTAGGTCAGCCAGTGTGTTACGTCAGCCGCATGGGGCCGCAGCCAGGAGTTATCTGAATTAATAGGCGAGGGTGGGTTTGCGGCGAGAGAGGGGGCGTGACTGGAGCGCGCCAGCGGATGGCATCGGGTCACTGCGCAAAATGTCAGTTGACCCGATGTACCCGCGCTTTGTGAAGGCCTCAGAAAGCAGCATCACCTGGAGCAAAAGCCGCTCCTTCAAGGTGATAGACCTGCGGTTCCGCCGAGAAAAACTCTTGTAGGCCCAGCATAAACAGCCGGTGGTCTTCACTCGCTTCAAAGCCCGGTGTGTGGTCTTCGAGAGTTTGCCAGCGCACGATCAGGTTGAAGTGCTGCGGGGTTTCGATGCCTTGGGCCAGCATGTGCCCGAGGTAGCCTTTGGCTCGGCAAAGCAAAGGCGCTACCTGGGCGAATGCTTGCCTGAAGTGTTCGAGGTGTTCTTTGTGCACGGGTAGTAGGGCGATCTCATAAATCATGAGGCTTGTCCTTCAGTTGATGGCACCACTTCAATGGCGATTTTGCCTTGCAGGCCGTTGTTGGGTGTCTCCAGCAGCGTATGGGCGAGCGCCAGGTCGGCCAGTGAGTAGACGGCGCCAACGTGCGGGCGCAACTGGCCGCGTTCGATCAAGGTGCTCAACTCATCCAGCTTGCCGCGGTTTTGGCGGCTGAAGACGAAGTGGTAACTGGCGTTTTTGCCCCAGGCTTGAATGAGGTTTTGTGGCTGGGCAATGTCGACGATGGAGACAACCCGGCCGAGCTGGGCGAGCACGTCGGGGCTGCGCGACAGGGTGTTGCCGCCGATGGTGTCAAACACCACGTCGACGCCGCGGCCATCGGTTTCCCGGTTGATGACGTCGCGGTAATCCTCTTTTTCGTAGTCGATGATTACATCGGCACCCAGGCTGCGGGCGAACTCAATGTTGGCGTTGCGCACGGTGGTGAACACCCGCGCGCCAATGGCTTTGGCCAACTGGATGGCGACATGACCTACGCCGCCAGCGCCGCCGTGGATCAGAATGCTTTCGCCCACTTTCAGCGCGGCGCGAACGGTCAATGCTTCCCACGCGGTTCCGCCGACCAGGCTCAGGCTTGCGGCCTCGAGATGGCTCAGCGCGGCGGGCTTTTTAGCGACGATGCTTTGTGATGCCACGTGGTACTCGGCATAACTTCCGGTGCCGTCAAATATTTGTGGGGTGTACCAGACTTCGTCGCCGGGCGCGAAAGCGGTCACCCCTGGGCCGACTTCTTCTACTACGCCCGATACGTCGTGGCCGCTAATAGTAGGCAGCGGCACCAGGTCGGCGTAGTCGCCACGGCGAACCTGATAGTCCAACGGGTTGATGGAGGTGGCGTGCACGCGAACCAGCACTTCACCGGCAGCCGCCACGGGTTTGCTCACATCGTGAAGTTCGAACGAGTCGGGGCCACCAAAGGCGTTGAGCAGCATTGCTTTCATGATAAAAACCTCATTTCTGAAAAAAGGGATATCGGGAATTATCGATATTGTAGGGCGAACTAATTAGCGGCACAGGCGCTAGGGCATCAAGGTACTTCGTTTCGGATAAAAGGGATATCGGGAAATGTCGATATTTGTAAGTTTAGATTACAGCTCTTTGCCGATCAGTTCGGCCAGGGCGCGGATGGTTGCTTCGTTGCGCTTGTAGTAGGTCCACTGGCCAACGCGTTTTACTTCAACCAACCCGGCACGTTGCAGCGTGGCCAGATAATCAGAAACGGTCGACTGCGACAGCCCGACGCCTTCCTGAATGCTGCTGACGCAAACGCCAACTGTGTGAACGTCTCCCTCATCTTGCGCAGGGAAGCTTTTCACCGGGTCTTTCAAGCCTTTGAGGATTTCAAGACGGGTGCGGTTGGATAGCGCTTTGAAGATTTCGAGTAAGTCCATGGCGCGAGAATATCGAAGTTTTCCGATATGTCAATGCGGCACGCGGCTTTCGCCCGTAACGATGAACAGTGTTTTTACGCTCGTTTAGCGACAGTTGAATCTGATGACACAAGAGGCAAGCGGGTGAGGGCGGGCACTGCCTGCGAACACGCTTGCGCTGATCTGCTCACGCCTGGTTCGGTGTGGCTTCAGGTATTTTTGCTCCTTGCGTGCAGTACTCAATCAGCAGCTCGGTCAGCACCCTTATTTTCCGCGCCGGATGATGGCCCGGCGGGCGAACCACATAGGCGCCCGCTGGCGGTAGCGGATAGCCGGTCATGATCGGCACCAGCGCGCCGCTGGCCACGTGCTCATGGGTGATCCAGTCAGGCAACCAAGCGATGCCAATACCGGCTACAGCAGCGGCAACCAACGCGGTGCCGTTGTCGGCTTTGAACGTGCCCTGCGGCCGGACCGTGACCGTCTTTTCGCCGTCGAGAAAAAGCCAGGACTCAGTGCCTTGCATAAGGGCTTGATGGTTGATGATTTCATCGGGCGTTTGCGGTGCCCCATGCGCCGCGATGTAGTCTGGGCTGGCTACCAACTTGCCGGCGATTGGCCCAATGCAGCGGGCGATCATGGCGGAGTCTTGCAGGTAGCCAACCCGTATCGCGCAGTCATAACCCTCGGCGATCAGGTCAACGAACCTATCGCTGTAGTTTGTCTGAACGTGCAGGTGTGGATGACGTCTGGCCATCTCCGCCAGTATCGGTGCGAAGTGGGTTGGGCCGAACGTCAGTGACGCGGCAATGCGCAATCGGCCACGCAGCTCGCCGGCGGGCAATATCGCTTCGCGCGCCATCTCGATTTCCGCGCAGGCTCTGTCTGCATAGTCGCGAAAAGTAGCCCCTGCTTCGGTGAGCGCCGCACCGCGGGTGGAGCGCGCCATCAGCTGCACCCCAAGCTCTGCTTCCAGCCTGGCCAGGCGGCGACTGACGATCGACTTGGACACGCCCAGGCGCTGCGCTGCGCGCGAAACGCCACCAGCATCGGCCACTTCAACAAAGGTCTGAAGCTCTTCTATATCCACGTCTGCGTTCCCCGCGCGTCGGCACCGTTGTCGCTGGATTGTACGTGTTTGATGTGGCCGCCAGCGTTGCTGTTTGGGCGACACAGTTAGTCAGCAAACGCTACTACCGGAACCGCTACACGCGCCGCACAGTGCAGCCGGCAACGTCGCGTACAACGCACGTTGGCCGAAAAAATCCCCGCTAATAATCCCGCTACCCGCGGCAACAAAGGATGGATTAATGACTTTTCGTAATGGTCTCGCTTCGCTTCTTCGCCCAGAAGACTCCGTACTGGTACTGATCGACCATCAGCCCTTTCAGCTCACCAACCTCAACAGCCATGAACCGCAAATGGTCGTCAACAACTCGGCTGGCTTGGCCAAGGCGGCCAAGGCATTTGGTGTGCCGACCATTCTGACCAGCGTGCTCGCCGAGCGTGGCGGTTTGATTTTTCCGCAGATTCTCGACGTGTTCCCCGGCCAAGAGGTAATCGACCGCACCCTTATCAACACCTGGGAAGACCCCAAGGTGGTGGAGGCGGTCAAGGCAACCGGGCGTAAGCAACTGGTTATCGCCGGCCTGTGGACCGAAGTGTGCGTGGCCATGCCGGTGATCCAGGCGCTTGGCGAAGGCTGGGACGTAACCGTCATCACCGACGCATCGGGCGGTGTCTCCGTTGAAGCGCACCAAGTGGCCATCCAACGCATGATCGCCGCAGGTGCAAACGTGATGACCTGGCTGGCGATTGCCGCCGAATGGCAGCGCGATTGGGCCCGGGGCGAGACAGCCGGCGCCCTGACCGACGTGATGCAGCAGCATGCAGCCGGCAGCGGCATCGCCTATTTGTGGGAGCAGCAGTTGCTCAACACCCCGGTGCCGGCCACCGCCGAGTGAGCTGAACCCGGTTAAGGAAAGTTGCCTGGCTGAGCCTGCACCGCCGGCTTAGCCAGGCATTCAAGAGCATAAAAACAAGGACCCTGAACATGTCACCGGATCATTTCCCGCTTGGCCTGGAAATGGATGTTTCGTATCCCGAATTCCGCGTCAGTCTGACGCTGCTGTCCAACACCCAGCTGCGGTTTGCCATCAAAGAAGGGCCGTTCGCCCGCACCGAAGTGGTCGCCATTCACGTCGTGCCATTGGGCAACAGCCTATTTGCCGTCAGTTGGCAGGAAAAGGACGGCGCGACCGTCACCAATGTGCAGGACTACGACCGCGGCCTGGTTCACTCACACGCCACCTTGCCGGGCGGCGAGTTCTTACGCATGACCGGCACCATGACGGTCACCCGTGCCGCCGACGCCGCCAACGACGCCCGCCCGCAGCGCAATAAAGCCCTGGTGCTGGAGGCCATGACGGCGTTGTTTCAACGCCACGACGCCGCGACGGTTGAGCGGATGTATACCGCCGATTACATCCAACACAACCCCACCATCGCGCAAGGACGTGACGCACTGCAAAGCCTCGTTGGCGGCCTGTCAGAGGACGTTTTTTACGAGCCGGGTCTGATCATCGCCGAAGGCAATCTGGTCGCCATCCACGGCCGCATTCGCGGCTGGGCAGCGACGCCGCAGGTGGTGGTGGATGTGTTTCGCGTGGAAGGGGGCAAGTTGGCCGAGCACTGGGATGTATTGCAAGACGAGGTGACCGGAACGGGGCAAGGGGTAGCGATGTTTGATCCGCTGGAGGGAAGCAGTCGAAGCGATTAAACCCATTCTCTGCTCCCAGACCCTCTGCTTTGAACTACCTTGAGCAACGGGTGCAGCAGCCAATGGCTCTGCGACGTGCCGCGTTATCAGCAGAGCTAGCAAGCGCATTAGCGCGTGCTGGCCGTTGCCGGGGGAGGGTGACCGTGCTGTTTGAAAACCAGCGCCGCCAGGTGGTGGAGCTTTGTGTGCAGCTTTCCTATAAAGGCTACTTCGCTGGCACTGGCGGCAACCTGATGCAGCGGGTGGATGCCACCCATGTGTTGGTCACGCCCTCGGCGCTGGATTACCTGAGCATGAGCGCGGCTGATATCTGCGTGCTGCGTCTGGATGATTTGCAGCAGGTGGATGGCGAGCGCAAACCCTCGGTGGAAACCGCCATGCATGCCGGCATTCTCAAGCGGCGTGCCGATGTCGGTTGCAGCCTGCATACCCATCAACCGGTGGCCAGTGCCTGCGCATTGATGGGGGATGCGTTGTTGGTGCCGCCGTCGCAGGCAGCGCTGCTTGGGCCACGGATTGCAGCGGTGGCCTATCGTTATTCGGGTACCACGGCCTTGGCCAATAAGGTGGCGCAGGCGGTGACGGCGGATACCCAGGCCTATCTGATGAAAAACCATGGCGTGATTTGTCTCGGTCGCGACAGTGACCACGCCGTGGCGGTGCTGGACCAGCTTGAAGCGTTTTGCCGGGCTCATCTGCAGCAGTTGATCAGCCAGCAGCAGGCACAACAGCCAGCGCGTGCGGCGGTGCTGGCGCGCTTGCTTGCCTCGTTGGGCGGCTCGGTATGAACGTGCAAGAGCAGCAACTGGCGATGTGGCAACGCATTCGTGAACGCCTGGGCAGCAAGCAGTTGCAGGCGCAGGGCCATGCGGCCGTTTCCACCCGGGTGCCGGGCACCGCGCAGTTCTGGTTTGCTGAACGTGAGGAGGCGGCGCCGAGCTTGGTCGCGCTAGGGGCTAAAGGCGCTAGCGCGATGCAACAGCTGCATGCGCAGGTGTACGCCGCCCGTACCGATATCGGCGCCATTGCCTCGGGCTGCGGCCGTTATGGGCGCCATTTATTGGAAGTCACCGGCGAGTTGCCGAATGTTTTTGATGAGCAGGTACGGCATCTCAGCAAGCTAATGCCCAGCGCCACGCCCTGGAAAAAACAGCTCGCCAGCGGCAGCAATATCCTCAGCCATGACGGCGAACTGTTGCTGCTCGGCATGACCGGCGCACGGCTGATGCTCAATGCCGAGCTATTCGAAAAATGCGCTCAGGCGTATGTACTGGCGGCCGCCACTGGCAAGCGCATTGCGCAGTTGCCCTGGCTCGTGCGTTACCTCGCCACCCGCCGTCTGCGCAAGGATCAGCAGCGGGCTGCTGCGCGTATGGCGCAGGGCTTGTTGGCAGAGGAGAGCAAGGGCTATTGATGTATTTAGGGCGTGCGGTGCGCACCCTCGCGCTCGCCGGGCAACCGCTCGGTGCGCGCAGCACACCCTACGAAAGCAGCGCCGGCCTTTCTCCGGGGTCAAGCGGCCTATGAGCATGACTGTGGCTGGATCAGGCCGAGCGAATCAGGCTCATGTGGTTGTACAGGTGCATTACATGCGCCTGGGCGTAGTCGGCATGGTCTAACGCGCCATAGGCGAAGTGCGGTTGCAGTTCGCCTCTGTACGCGCTGAAGTCGCTAAAGGCTTGCTGCAAACGCTTGAGGGCCTGGGTTTGGCTAGCCGGTTCAGCGAGCGCAGCCGCACCTGGAATGGCCTCGTTCAATGGATGCCGCATGGCCCCACGCGTGGCAAATACGCTAAACGCCAACGGCCCCACGCTGCTGCGGAACCAGCTCGGTTTCAGTTCGGGGTAGCCGCTGATGGAGTACTCGATGCTTTGCGCGCAGTGGTTGAACACCTCGGCCGGGCTCCAGCCCTTGAGGCTGAGCAGCGACTTGCCCTCCAGCGAACGCAGCAGGCCTTGCGCGCCATCAATACTCAGCGCCGATACGGTTTCGCCGGTCGGCAAGGCCCAGAAGCCCGCGCCGAGTGCCGCCACACTGCCTACCGCGCCTAGCGTCAATACTTGTCGTCTGTTCATTCCCGCTCCTTAGGCTGCCACGAGCAACAGCTCCAGCACGGGCAGCAGCATCAGCCAATTGGCGCGCCATGATATAGGACGATGAGGCGCTAGGCAGGGTATGGGTGCCAAGCTGTTTTTACTCATGAGGGGCCGGTTGCTGGGCGTGCGGTGGACGCCTCAATCGACGATGAATAACCTGGCGCCAGTGACGGTTGAGGATCGGTGTGCCTCGGCATGGTCCGCCACCTGATAACTCATGCCAGCAGTCAACGTGAATGTGCGGCCGTCATCGAGTTCGGTGTCCAGTTGCCCGTCGAGGCAGAGCAGAATATGCCCCTTGTGGCACCAGTGATCGGCTAGGTAGCCAGGGCTGTATTCAACCATGCGCACCCTTACACCACCGAACTGGCAGGTGCGCCACTGGGCCGTGCCGGTTTCGCCTGGATGAACAGTGGTCGCTACGTTCGACCAGTCGGTGGTGCCAAACGGGATGTCGGTAAGTTGCATGGTGGTCTCGGCCGAGTGGGGGGAACAAATCGTAGCGGCCTGGCGCAGAACCCCATAGGTACAGATCGGGCGGATTTCTTCCATACTCGCCCCCGCGCCCGTATGCCCCCTTCAAAGCCGCTAGTGGTCCGCAGGCAGTTCGCCAAAGTGCTGCTGATAAACCTCCAGCAACCAGTCGATAAATACCCGCACCCTTGGTGACAGCTGCCGACGGTAGGGGTAGAGCGCTGACAGTTGCATCGCCGGGCTGCTCCACGTCGCCAGCACTTCCACCAAGTGACCGTCGCAAAGTTCCTGTTCGATATGAAAGCGCGGTAGCTGGATCAGCCCGCAGCCGCGCTTTGCACTGACGACGTAACTTTCGGAGTCGTTCACCGACATCCAGCCGCCGGCGGTGTAACTGCGCCATTCGCCTTCTACCTGCAATTCCACGCTGTGATCGGCTTCGCCGCTGCGCGATGCAAAGCCGATGGTGTGGTGCGCGGCCAGGTCTGCGGGGCGTTGCGGCGTGCCAAAACGTTCTAGATACGCGGGGCTGGCGCAAACCACTTGCGGCATCATCGCCAGGCGCCGGGCGACCAGGGCCGAGTCTCGGGAGGGGCCGGCGCGAATCACGCAATCCACTCCTTCCCGTACAAGGTCCACCAGGCGATCACCACTGCTGACGTGCAGCGCAATATTCGGAAAGCGCTGGTGAAATTCGTCAATACGCGGCAACACCAGCCGTTGCGCATGGGTGCTGCTCATGTCCACCCGCAGCAGACCGCGAGGGTTGGCGGCGACTTGGCGCAGTGCCGCTTCGGCGTCTTCAAGCTCGCTGAGCAAAGGCACACAACGCTCGTAAAAAGCTTGGCCATCCAGCGTGGGTCGCACCAGCCGCGTGGTGCGTTCGAGCAAGCGCGTGCCTAGGCGTTTTTCCAGTTGCTTGATGGCGTAGGTGGCCGTGGGGCGGGGGATGTTTTGCATGTCGGCCGCCCGGCCGAAGCTGCGAACCTCAACAATTCGGGTGAACAGCTGCAGGGATTCGAGGTGATCCATAGCACTCGATTATTAAAAGAAATTGAATTCAGTTCTGGAGTTTTGACTATTTATTTGGGTAATTCAAATTAACAAACTGCCCACCAACGAATACACGTCTTGCGTAAAGGTTGGAGCATTCCCATGGGCAAAGAACTTAAAAGCGCCATTGTTACTGGCGGTTCACGTGGTATTGGCCAAGCCATAGCGCGCCGCTTGGCTGCCGACGGCTTCGCCGTAGTGGTTAATTACGCCGGCAACAAGGCTCAGGCCGACAGCACGGTTGAGGCGATCAAGGCCGCTGGCGGTCAAGCCTTGGCGCTAAAGTGCGATGTCAGCGATGCCGACGATGTGGCGGGGTTGTTCAGCGCTACCAAGGAGGCTTTTGGTCGTATCGATGTGGTGGTCAACTGCGCTGGGTTGATGACCATGGCCAACATTCACCCGAGCAATCTAGACAGCTTCGACCAAACCATTGCGGTCAACCTGCGCGGTAGTTTTCTCGTGCTTGGTCAGGCTGCGGCACAGGTAGAAGACGGCGGGCGAATCATTGCCGTATCCACTAGCGTCATCGCGAAAAACTTCCCCGGTTATGGACCTTACATCGCCAGCAAGGCTGGCGTGGAAGGGCTTGTCCATGTGTTAGCCAATGAGCTGCGCGGGCGCAACATTACCGTCAACGCCGTGGCTCCCGGCCCGGTAGCTACCGAGTTGTTTTTTGCGGGCAAGTCCGCTGAGCAGATTGCCCATATTGCCGGTATGTCGCCCCTGCAGCGCCTGGGCGAGCCCGATGACATTTCTGCCGTCGTGTCCTTTCTGGCTGGCGCCGACGGCCGTTGGGTCAACTCACAAGTGCTGCGCGCAAATGGCGGCTTCGCTTAACCCTGATTACCACCGCAAAAACACCACGGAGAAACGCTATGCCCTTTGCTAATTACAAATTCCCTGAAGGCATTTTGGATGCCGCCCGTAAAGAAGAAATCATCCATCGCACCACGGCTATGTTCGTCGAGTACTTCGGTGAAGGCGTGCGTCCTTACAGCATGGTGCTGGTGGAAGAAGTTACCGATGGCGGCTGGGGTCGCGCTGATGAAACGCTGACGCTGGAAAAAATGGGCATGGCGCCCAAACCTCGCTAACCCACCCCATAAGGAGTGTCGCCATGTTCGCGCTGCTGAATCGCCTCGAACCCTTAACGTATTTGCTATTGCGCAGCGCACTTGGCGCCATTCTGCTCACCCACGGTCTGCCCAAACTAGTAGGCGGGGGGCACGGCAGCATGGCCGACCCCATGGCCGCTTCCGTGAGGCTTATCGAAACCGTCATGGGGCTGCCGTTTGCGCCGCAGCTGGCGTTTCTGGTCATGCTGCTGGAAACCGCTGGGGCACTGATGCTGCTGCTAGGCATCGGTACCCGCCTGGTAGCGGCTTTGTTCAGCTTGGAAATGCTCGGCATCTGCCTCGCCCTGGGGCCAACCTGGGCGTGGATTGACCGGGGCATTGAATACCCTGTGTTGCTTGGCATGTTGACGATCTACATCGTTGCGCGAGGCGCCGGCCGTTACAGCGTGGATGCCTGGTGGAGCAACAGGGGCGCCTACCCATCTTGATTATGTAACGTGCTGAACAGCGTGGTTATGCAGCGTCAGCCAGAAGCAGACATTCAATGTAGGGAGAAAAACCAGTCCCTTTGCGAGCGGACGCTTACCCGTCATTAGTCACTGGCGGCGCCCTGCGAATCGCTCACTACCTGCCAGCTGCTGTCAGGGTCGAAGCGGGTCATGGCCAAGGCCTGTTTACCGCCGTTAGGGCCCAGGTCTTTTTCGAATACGGTGCCGTCATGGCTAATCATAAAACTCATCACCCCGCTGTCGTCGTAAGCCACCGGCCAGGCGATCAGGGCAAAGCCACGACTCATGCTCTTGGCCAACAGGTAGTCGTATGCGCCGCCGGGGGCCGAGGCTCCTTGGGCGGTAAGGATGCGGTAGTGGTAGCCGTGCCAGCCGCCATTGGGAAGCCCATTGACGAATAATGAGCCTAGAGGACTTTCTGGCTCACCCTTTTGCTCGGGCCAGTACAAGCCATCGTGTTGGCCATCGGTGCTGACGAATTTTTGCGCGTATTCGAGGACGCCATCGCCGTCGCGGTCTACCTCGGCGTAGTCCATCTGCGCATCGTGGTAAGCGCGCACGGCCTGTAAGGTAGCCTCTTCGTTGCGACCGATACGACGCTGACGAATAAGCGGCGCTCCGGCCTTGACGTCGAAGCCCCATCCTTGCTTGCCGTGCACCAGTGGCAACGGCAATTCCCAGCCCTGAACGCCCACCGCCAGCAACGAATAGCCCTCGGTTTGGCTATGTAGTTCGTGCTTTTCCCGGTACAGGGTGAGGAACGCTTCGATGTCTTCTCGCTCCACGCCCCGCAGAGGAATGTAATGACGCCAGTCGTGGCCCAGGAGCGCGGCCAAGCGTTTTTCGTCGGCGTGCGTCGTACCTAGGGCGGCGACAAAAGCATCGGCGGCGGCCTGGGCGCTCTGGAAGTGTTGCTGGGCGTGCACGGACGAAGCCGGTAGCGCTAGCAGGGTAATCAGCGCAAAGCGCATCACTGCATTCATAGCAAGCTCCTTGTCAGCGCCGCCGGGCGGCTCCGCGGGAAGAGGAGGCCGCCGGGCGACTGACAGCCTGGCCGCCGGCACGGGCCGACTGAGGTCGTCCGGCCGCGGCCTGGCTAGCCTGCCCTCGTTGTTGGTAGGCACGCTCGCGATCCGGCTCACGTGCCCCGGCGAACGCGTTGTCTCGGGTGCTTCGGGTAGTGGCGCGCTGGGGCTCGCGGCGCGGGGTCTGGTCGGGGGCGCGCATGCTGCGATCCGCTGCTTGAGCGCGGTCACGCGCCTGACGGTTATTGCTGGCCGGGCTTTCGATACCACGCTGCTGCAGGCTCTGCCGCGCGCGGTCGCGCTCGGCGGCGCGGGCAGTGTCACGGCCTCGCAGGGCTTCGCGTTGGTCACTATTGGCCAGCCGCTGCCCGTACTGCTCGCGGCTGGCGCGGTCACGGTAGGGCACCCCGTCGCGGTGCACCGGGTCGTGCTTCCAGGTGGGGTTCTGGATGTTCAGTTGGCGGTTGGTGTTGATCGTGTTGTAGCGGTTCACGTCGATATCGATGTCGCCGCGCCGCCAATTGCAATCGCCCCACAGAGAGTCGATGACCGCCACGCCGACGGCAAAGCCGATACCGGCCGCCACGGCGCTTCCCAGGTAATAGCCAGGGGGCGGCGGGTAATATACCGGGGGATAAGCGGGATACGGCCACGTTCCATAGACCACTGTGGGATTGTAGGTGGGCACGTAGACCACCTTCGGGTCGGCGGACTCAATGATGATGGTTTGGCTGCTGGATGAGGTGGCGGTGGTAGCGGGTTGTTCGCTGACTTTCTGTTTATCGTTGGAGCTGAGATTGCCGGCCTCTTTGGCCTGGCGGCGCAGGCGCTGCACCGAATCCATCACCGCGTCAGGCTGGGCCAGAAACGCATCGCCGACCCGCTGTACCCAAGCCGGATCCTGGCCGAGGATGGCCAGCACCGCCGGAAATGCCACCAGCGATTGCACACTGGGGTCCCACGGTTGCCCGGCCACCTGACGCACTGCATCGTCCCCCTTGGCGTCTGGATTGACCTTAGACCAAGCGGCGGCATCGGCGACATCACCGGGATACGTGGCAGCCATTAGCACCTGAGCCAGCAGTGCGTCGGGATACAGGGCTACGGGAGCGAGCATTTGATCCCGTTCTTGATCGCTGAACACCGACTCGGCGGAGGCCGGTGCACCAGGTTCGGCAGCCCAGATCGAGAACGGCAAGGAAAACATGAGCAGTAACGACCACAGCGGGATGCCGCGAAGGACATACATGACGATTCTCCTGTGTCATACGGCAAGGTCGGTGACGCTGGTTAAAGCCGTGCGCAGAGCTGGCGAACGAGGCACGGGTGATTACTCGCACCCCGTATGGTCCAGGCGCAGCTAATCCGGGGGCTGGTTGGCCTCTGCCCGCCGCCAACGCTTTCGCCCGTCATTCCTCCTGCACACCCGCTGGCATCACCAGTGGAGTGGCAAAACTCAGCGCAACCATGTACACCGCGCCACTACCGGCTTTGTCCAGTCCGGCTTGAACACAGATCAGGTCGAACAGTGAGTCGGCGAGTGTTTCATCCACTACCACCGTTAACACCCGTGAAAGGCTCGCTTCCGGGACCGTGTTACGGGCTGTTTTTGCCGCTTGCAGGGTAGGTACCTGGCGGCAATTCAGGCTGTCGGCGCGGGTTATTCCGTACACCTCGCGGAGCATCTTCAGCAGGCGACGGTCGCTGCCATTGTCGGGCAGCACGCAGGTGATCAGCTTTGCTGCGCCGCCCGGTATGCCTGCGAGGGTATCGTTCACAAGGTGCGTCCTTGTTCCAACAGTTCGCGGGGAATATAGGTGGCCACTTTTTCCACCGGTGTGGCGTAAATCATGCCGGCACCGGGCACGTCTAGGTTGGCCGCGTAGTAGATGGCCTCTAGCACCGCGTCCAGATAATCGGCAGCCACTAACAGGCTGACCACTTCCTTTTCTGCGTCGAGAGCGATGCTGAGCAGCCCATGCCGTTCACGAGGTCCTAGGCCGTGGGCGTGATACACGATGGCGCCCGGCGTACCCATGCCCTGGGCGGCCAGAATCACCAGATCGGCGCGCCCCATGGCGACGATGCAGGTGATCAGGGCGACGTCGGTCAGGTAAGTAATTCCTTCCTCTTTCATCCTGCTTCTCCTGTGCCCATGGTTTGAGTGGCGCGATTTGGCCCGGCGGCTTTGGCCTGTCGCCACAACTGCCAACGTGCCCATTGGCCCAGCAGCATCACGCTGATGATCGGCCCCACCGACGCCATGCATAAAATGCCAAACCCTTCCACGGCGTGAGTGGCGTTACCCAGCCCCAAGCCCATGGCCAACACCAGCGGCACAGTTATAGGCCCAGTCGTCACTCCAGCGCTGTCCCATGCCACGTTGACAAACTCTTCGCTGGAAAACGCCGTGAGCACTGCTGCAACTATGTAGGGCGGCACCACTAGCCAAGCCAGTGGCAGGCTAAACACCAGCTTGGCAACCGCGATTGCAATGCCGCAGGCGACACCGATGGCCACCGCCTGTATCAAGGTGCGCCGGCGTATAAAACCGTTGGTTAGGGTTTCGGCAGTTACGCCCAATGCGTTGAGCGCCGGCTCCGCGACCGTTGCCCCGTAGCCAAGCACCCAGGAGAAGGCCAGGGTCAGTATCAGTCCCACTTCATAGAGGTACAGCGGCGATTTTTCTACTTCGGCGATCGGCATGAAGGCCGCCGGTATTAGCGAGCCGGCACTGCCGCCCAGCTTCGACAGACCGTAGGTAAGGCCAAGGTTGAAGATGCACATGCCCGCCACGGTCAGACCGATGCCCAGCATGATTTCAGCACGCCGTTGCAGGGAGTGGCGCAGTAGCAACTTCAGCACCAATAGCAGGAAAATCACCAACGGCACGATCGCTCGCAGACCCGCGACAATATCCAGGCCGGGGCTGACCTCATACCACTGCTTAACCTGTTGCTCTGCGCTAGCGGCGGCATGGGCTGCGGCGATTATCTCGGCAGGCGACGCACTGGCGGCCACGTACAGGGCCAATAACATGACGCCGATGACCGGAAACAGTGACGCCAGGGTGACAATGCCAAAGCCTGACAACCCGCTCTCACCCTTGCCGGCGGCTGCCGCAATGCCAATACCCAACGCCAATACCAACGGCACCGTCACCGGCCCTGTGGTGACCGCACCTGCATCCCAGGCCAGGCCAATCACTTTGGCGAGTTCCGGGTCGCGGGACATATAAACGGTCAGCAGCAGCACCGGAACCAGCGAGAGATAGATCAGCGGCTTTAGGCTCCAGCCGTAGAGAAAGCGCAGGGTTCCAGTCACCGCAGCCAAGCCCACACTGACTCCCACGACCAGCACCAGTTCGCGGGTCCACTGGTTGAGAATGGCCCAAAGATACGGGGCGCGCTCTGCCGACACGTTTTGCCCGGCAGCGCGCAGCGCACCGATGGCGGGCTCGGCGAAGGTTACGCCGATCCCCAGCAGCAGGGTCACCAGCAGCACCACCGGCAGAGATGACTTGCGTGGCAGCGTGCTACCGATCACTTCGCCCAATGGCATCAGGCCGAGTTTAAGCCCCTCCATAAAAAGCATCAGGCCGGCGATCACAGCGCACAGCCCGGCGCTGACCAGCAGCGCGTCCTCGACCAATTGCCGCAGGATGATGATCTGGAACAGCGCCAGGTAGAGCGCCAGTGGCACCACGGCGCGTAGCTGCTCCATCAGGCGCACGGTGATATAGGGCTTGAGGATGGCGGCCACTTCGCCCCAACGCAGGCTTGCCGCTTTATGGGGAACGGCCTGCCAACGCCCATCAGCGCCTTTTACGGGCGCCGATACCAGCTCACGCAAAGGAATTTCGCGGCGACCAGCGCCGATCAGGTGCAAGTAGTCAGCGTAACGAATGGGCTCATTCATCAGCTTGTTTTACTCGGGTGGGTATACCAAGGCACGACTGACAACGGTGCTGGCGGTTCCGTGATGTCGGCTTGAGGGTAGTAACCTTTTCCAGCGGCGTCCAAGTGCGCCTGCGTTTTTACAGGGCCGTTCTCACCCGAGTTGGCCGCAGCTATCACTGAGCCGACCGGGCCGCACGCGTATCAAGGCCGTTTTCACACCGTTCAACCGATTGTGGATCACCAGTTTTTCCGCCCATGCGTGGACGTTGGGCAGATGCACACGAGGGGAGAAAGCAACTTATTTAGTGACGTCCAATAGTTTAAAAACCGCTACTTTCCTGCCTTGAAGCGCTTCATCCATTCCTGCTCTCTGGCGTGGCTGACCAGAAAATCAACGAATGCCCGGGTCTTGGCCGGCAGCAGTTTTTGGCTGGAGAAGTACAGTGAGATGTGCCCGGCGTTTACATACCAATCCGGCAGCACTCTTACTAACCGGCCATCTTCAAGGTAAGGCAGCACATCAGGAACCGCGAGCAGTGCCACGCCCAGACCCAGCAAGGCACTTTGACAAAGCGCTTGAGGGTCGTTGACAAGCAGGCGGGGCTTCAATTCAAGGACGCTTTGGCGTGCTTTGGGACCTTGAATCATCCAGGATCTAACCTTGCCGGTTTGCACCGATCGCATGGCAACGTGATCCAGCTTTTGAAGATCGTCCAGGCTCTGGATGCGTCCACGCGCTGCCACATGCTCCTTTGCGGCGACCAAAATCAGGTGGGCGGGGGCAATATCCCGAGCCACCAGGCCGGGTGCCAGTTCAATGCCGCCGCCAATAGCCACATCGAACCCTTCGGCGACCAGATCAACCTGCCGGTTCTCCAAATACCATTCGGGAACAACCGCTGGATAGCGTTGCAAAAACGATGGCATCAACGGCAGCAAGATGTCTCGAGCAAATCCGGGTGCAGCGGAAATGCGCAGCGTCCCGGCAGGTTCTCCCGTGTCGCGGGTCACGTCCGCTATTGCCGCCTGAACACTTTCCAAGCCCACACCTACATTCAGCAGAAAGCGCTCTCCGGCCTCGGTCAGCGTGATGCGCCGAGTGCTGCGTTGAAACAACCGCACGCCCAGATTTGCCTCCAGTTGCGCGACGTTTCGGCTGACCGCTGCTGGGGTCAACCCTAGCCGGCGAGCGGCAGCGGAAAAGCTGCCGGTTTCAGCGCTGCGAACAAAGGACAACAGGTTGCCGAACGTTTCCACAGACGTAGACCTTCAAGTTTTAGTTGAAAGCAATACTAGTCAATACCGACTACTGGAGGAATCGCAGAAAGCGTTTCATAGCCTCACCAAATTAAACACGAGGCATAAACCATGACGACTCAACTCTCTTCTCTCAGCGGCAAGATCGCTATTGTCACCGGCGCTTCGCGCAGCATTGGAGCGGCCATCGCCAAGCGTCTTGCAGCCGATGGAGCTACCGTTGCCATCACCTACAACGCCTCTGCAGATCGCGCCGAAGCGGTGGTTCAGGAAATTATTAGCGCCGGCGGTCAAGCACTGGCACTACGGGCTGATGCAGGCGACGCCGATGCGGTGCGCGCTGCCATCGACGAGGTGGCCAAGCGCTTTGGTCGAATCGACATTCTGGTAAACAACGCGGGCATCAGCGTATTGGGTGCCCCAGAGGACATCGCGTTCGAGGACTTCCAGCGCATTCTGGCGGTCAACGTGACCGGCGTTTTTGTCGCGACCCAGCAGGCTCTCAAACATATGGGGCAGGGTGGCCGCATCATTCATATCGGCAGCTCGATGGTTCAGCACGCAGCGTTTGCGACAGCGTCTGCCTACACCCTGACCAAGGGCGCATTGGCAGGCTTCAGTCGCGGTCTGGTACGTGATCTGGGCCCAAGAGGCATCACCGTCAACATCGTGCATCCAGGCCCGACCGACAGCGACATGAACCCAGCGGACGGTCCGGTTGCTGATTTTGTTCGCCCCAACATTGCCGTGGGCCGCTACGGCGAAGGTCGAGATATTGCTGGCGCGGTTTCCTACCTCGCCAGCGCCGAAGCAGGCTTTGTCAGCGGGGCGGAATTGCTGGTTGACGGCGGCTTTACTGCTTAAGGAGAACGCCATGCGCATCAGCATTATTGGCGCCGCTATCGCCGAATTTTCTGCCTGAAGGGCTATTGCCTTAGGTCGCCCAACTGCTGGCTGCGCTACTGGCCTTGCTGATTCTCTCGAACGCCTTTGTGTAGCCAGTTCCTGAGCCTGAAACCGAACGAATTTACGCCGCCTGTGGCGGCATAACCCACCTCCCGATACGGGTGATATATGACTGATTCAACGTTGACCACCACTGACACTGACTTTGACGCATTGCTGCGCGCCAACCTCGACCAAGTCTTTAACGAGCGCAATGCGCAGAAACGGGCGATAGCCATGAGTCAGCTCTTCTCTGCCTCGCCGACCTTGTACGAACCTGCCGGTATTGTTCACGGTAAAGCCGCTATTGCTGACGTCGCTGGCGCGTTGCTGGAGCAATTTGGCGAAGACTTTTCATTCGTTGCGACGAGTGTGGGCGCAGGTCATCACGGCATGGGCTATCTGCGCTGGCAGGCTGGCCCAAAGGCGGGGCCGGTTGTGCTCACAGGCGTCGATATCGCGCAGGTTACCGACGGGAAAATTACTGCCCTATGGGTATTGCTTGACCCCACGGTGCTGGATGCGGCCAGCGGTGAGGGCAATTGACTCCAGCGCTGGATAGTGACCGGCAGTTCGGGACTGACCGTTAACTGCCGTCGACTAGTGCCGTTGAGGTGAATAAAAAGCAGCTTGTAGACACACCGCAAACGACTCCGTAATGTGCGCGAAAGTCCGATCCTGCCAAACGCAGTGGTCGCTAAAAAGACGGGGCTAGGGTTGCTCCGGTACAGCAATCAAAAGCACTCGCCGCACAAGGAAGTCATGGGGAAGTCCATCGCAATAGGGATAGTGGTCGCTATCTCGATCGTGCATTACTCAATACTGGGCTACCTGGGTTACGACCCCATGCCCGAGTCACAAAGCCTGATGGGCTGGTGTTTTTCCCTGACGTTGGCGCTCTGGTGCCTGGATGATGCCAAACGCCAACGCTTTCATCGCCCGTATGAATTCGGCGCCTTTATCTTTTTCCTCTGGCCGTTCGTATTACCTGCCTACCTGATCCGCACGCGGGGTTGGCGAGGCTCGCTACTGTTTGTCGCCATTCTTGCTCTAGCACTGCTGCCCGCTGCGTGCGGCTGGCTAGCGTTTCATAGCGGCCCAGCATCCACCGAACAGGGTTACTGAAGATGCTCATCAGGCCCCTACATATAAAAATCACTCTATTGCTCTTGATGGTTGTCGTATCGGGCTGCGCCTCGGCGCTCCGATTTTCGACTGTTGATTTTGTGAGTTTGGAGACGGCCGTCGAGGGGAACAGTACGGCTTCATGGTTGGCTGAGCCCAAAGACCGCCAATGGCTGGTCTCTGAGTTAACGAGCTGTGACTGGAACAAATCCTACGTCGATCCACCGCTTTCCAGTCACCGTTTCCAATTACAGAAAAGCGATGAATCAGAAGAAGTTTTTGGACAGCTCCTGGATAACGAAATTTTTATCGATGGCGGCCCCGACCTTTATGTTTGCCAACTTTCTGCTGCCGATGCTGCGCGGTTTCGAGGGCTGTACGCCCCCGCTGAAAAAAAGCCGTATAGGTGTGAGGGAGGGCCGATTTAACTGGTCTGGTGTCAGCTATCGCCAACAGCTGCCGTTTATGACCGAATCACAACGCGGGTTTTCGTAGGGTGTGCTGTGCGCACCACGCGTCGGCCCTCCGAGCGCATTGGTGCGCACAGCACACCCTACGGGGACAGCGTTTCAGGCGACGGCGATGACCGTTTCTGGCCGTTAGCAGCAGTCATCGACAGCCATCTTAAGGCCACTAAACCCTGTGTAGAGACGAAGGGCATTGATGAGCTATCTTGTCGATCCGACTCGCATGCCAAAGAAGCCAATGTTCAGTTCACTCCTATGTAATGGTCAGCCACTAACGCCTGATCGATCAGAACTGATTGTTCCTTAGTGGAGTTTTACGAAAACAGTCCTCGCCGCGACAGCGCTGTCGTTAGTTCGTGATGGCCGCGTCGGGTTAGACGAGCCGATCCTCGATCAGCCTTTCACCCTGCGCCAACTGTTACGGCATGAAGCAGGTCTGGCCGATTATGGCGAGCTCACGGCTTACCACGCGGCCGTCGCTAGCGGCGAGTCAGCCTGGCCGGTAAGCGAAATGATGCAGCGCCTTGAGGGTTACCGTCTTCGATACGTCCCAGGTAAGGAGTGGCGCTATTCGAATGTGGGCTATTTGCTGGTCGGTGGGCTTATTGAACGGCTGACTGATTCGGCGCTTGAGGATGCAGTGACGCAACGGGCGCTCAGGCCTCTAGGGCTTTCAAATGTTCGCTTCGCTAAAACGCGAGAAGAGTTCACACACATCCATCTGGAAAACAGCTCCAGCTACGACCCGGCCTGGGTCTATCACGGCTTGCTCGTTGGCCCGGTTTCACAGGCAGCGCTATTTCTGGATCGACTTCTTTGCGCAGAACTGCTTCCCATGAGTCTGGTGGGGGATATGCAAACAGAGCGAGCACTGGGTGGCCCAATTGCTGGGCGGCCATGGGTTACGGCTGGCTATGGCCTTGGAATGATGAAAGGTTCGATTGCGGGCGGTTTTTCCCTAAGCGGGCATACCGGCTGCGGGCCTGGCAGCGTCATTTCCGCTTACCGTGTTAGCAACGGCAACGCGTCGGCGTGCTGTGCTGCTTTCGCGGCCGGGAGCAGCGAAGGAGCCGTTGAGGCCTTTGTTGCTCAACGCTTGGTTGAGGCACTGCGATAGGGGGCAGGGGGCTTGGCAACGTGCGCTTCTGGCGCCGATTGCTGCCCAACGTTGGTGATATGGGCGCTTCGGTAAGTTAGTTACTCAACCTCGTAGCGCTGGTCCACTTTCTGAGATCCAGCGCAGGTCAGTTAAAGCGCTCCAGCAGAAAATCCACAAAGCTGCGCAATTTGGGCGAGCGGTAGCGATCCGGCAGATAAACCACGCTCATCGGCCGGGCGGGCAGCTCATGGGCGGCGAGCACTTGCACAAGGCGGCCCGCTTGAACGTCGGCTTCCAGCAAGATTGCCGGTTGCAGCACGATGCCTAGGCCATACAAAGCCGCGACACGCAGTGCTTGCCCGTGGTTGACGCGCAGCCGCCCCGAAACAGAAACGCGATACGAGCCATCGCCGTCCGACATGCGCCAATGCGCCAGCGCGGCGGGACTGAATGACAGACATTCATGCTGGCTCAGGTCTTCGGGAACTGCCGGCGTGCCTTTGCGCGCCAGGTAGTCGGGCGACGCGCACATCATCAACCGATAGGGCGCCAGGGACTTGGCGATCAGCACGGAATCCGGCAGTTGGCCGATACGGATGGCGGCCTCGAAGCCTTCTTCGACCAGATCCACTACGCGGTCGCTAAGCGCCACATCGACGCTCACGTCTGGGTAGCGGTCGAGGTAGTCCGACAGCGCTGGCATCAGGGCCTCGGTGCCAAAGGTCACGGGTGCGGTGATGCGCAGCGTTCCCGCAGGGGCCAGTTGGAGGTTTTGCGCCTGCGCGTCGGTTTCGGCCACTAGGCGCAGAATTTCCTTGCAGCGCCCGTAGTAATCCTCGCCGAAAGCGGTCAGATGCTGGCGTCGCGTGGTGCGATTAAGCAGTTGCATGCCCAGGCGCTTTTCCAACCTGCGCAGGTGGTTGCCGGCCATCGTCGCCGAGATATTGCAGGCCGTGGCGGCGGCACTCAGGCTGCCTTTTTCGACCGCCAAGACGTACACCTTCATGCTGTCCAGCAGGTCCATTGGTAACTCCTGATGTCAAATGAATAAATACGGCCGCAGTTTATCTCCGATTTATTTTAAATAAAGCTTAGGCCTCTCTCGCAAGCCAGCGTTGTAAGTGGCTGCGCGGCCGTGCCATGCAATGCGGGCGTGTCGCTGGTTTGTGAACTCATCACCATGCAGGAGGCCGTCATGGACTTGAATCTGGAAGGGCGTACCGCGCTGGTATCGGGCGCTAGCAGCGGCATTGGTGCGGGTATCGCGCGGGTATTGGCCGGGCAAGGTGTCCGGCTTGCCATCACCGCACGCCGCCGCGATTTGCTCGAACGGCTCGCCGAACAGCTTGCCGCTGCCGGCGCAGGTAAGGTGGTTGTTGTTAGTGGCGATGCGACCGACGCGGACGATGTGGCGCGCATAGAGGCACAGGCGAGGGAGGCGCTGGGCGGCATCGACATTCTGGTCAACTGCGCTGGAGGGGCGCGGCCAACCCGGCCTGATGCTCCGGATGCCGACTGGGATGAAGCCTTTGCCCTGAACTTCAGCGCTGCGCGTCGATTTACCCAGGCCGTGCTGCCAGCCATGCAAGCCCGACAGTGGGGCCGCATCGTCAACATTAGTGGCTCGATGGAACCGCGTTCACTCAATGCTGCCAGCGCCGCCAAGGCCGCACTGCACGTGTGGGCCAAGGGGCTGTCCTGCGACGTGGCGGCCCAGGGTGTCACCGTCAATACCATCGCGCCAGGCCGGATCAACAGCGAGCAAATCCTCGACAGGCTGCACCCGACCGAGGAAGGCCGCCGCGCCTTTATCCAGCGCAACATCCCCATAGGCTACTTCGGCGACCCCGAAGACATTGGCCATCTGCTGGCCTTCCTGGCTTCGCCGCTGGCTCGCTATATCACCGGTGCCGTGATTCCGGTGGATGGCGGCATGCACTTCTTCGCGCATTGAGCCTTGGTCGGCCTGCGCAATTCTGAGCGGAGAAAAGACGGTTCTGATTTCTAGCGGTGGGGCTGGCAGGGGCCAAGGGATAAAAGGGCGGCAGATCAGCTCACCCTTAATCACAGCTAGAAGGCGTGGTCAGCGATTCAACCTGGCTGCCAACAGCGCACGCTCTTTGCTAAGCGGCTTGAGAACGCCCGGTCCCCCGGGCGTATACAAATAGAGAAAGTACTGCTCGTTGTGGGTGTGGAGAATTCGATACACCTCGCCCGGATTGTTCTTGCTTGGCTGTGTGATTTTCTCCAGCAGGACTTCGTGAGTGACGATGCCCAAGCGCTGCAACGCGGCTGCAAAGTCGGCGCTGACTTGGCGTTTCCAGTTGCGGCCTTGCCAGTAGATTAGAAACAACACCAGGCAAAATGCGAACAACACAAAACCCAATGTCGAAAGCGGCCCAGTGGGCGACGGCATGCAGACCTCCGTTCATCACGCTAGAGCGGTTGATCTAGGCCGTCGCAGCGCTCGCCACTCAGGCCATAGTTACCGTTACCCCCAGCGAGCGCAGTACTTCCCAGTAGCCCGGGTAGGTCTTGCCCACGCATTCCGGGTCCAGCAGGCGAATGCCGCTGACCTTAAGACCGGCCAGGGCAAAACGGTGGTCGCTATGGGTGTCCACCAGGGCGTCGCAGCGGGTGCCGGCCAACGCTGGATCTGCGGCCACCAGCAGGTCATCGCCCTCAACCGCTGCCAACCCCGGCCGAATCGCGTTCAGGCCGTCGTGCAGCGCTTGCACGCGGTCGCACTCCTTGACGCGCAGGTTGGCCAGTTCGGTGAAGCGCACGGGCGTGTTGTTGAAGGCAGCCAGCACCGCCAGCGTCGGCACCGCGTCTTGCATCTGCGAGCCGTTGATAACGGCAGGCATATTTGGGAACGCCGCGATAAACGTCTGCGCGTTGGCGTCAGGCTGGGTGAAGCAGTCATCCGCAACGCCCAGATCAATTTTCCCGCCGGTCAGCGCTTGCGCGGCCCACAGGTACGTCGCGGCAGAGGCGTCTGGCTCAATCACATAGTCACAGGCGTGATAACCCGTGGCGGCGATGCGCCAGGTGCCGTCGTCAACCACCGTCACCTCGGCGCCGAAGGCTTTCATGCAGGCCAGCGTCAGGTCGATATAGCCGAGGGCGCCGATGTCTTTGCCCGTGAGCTTCACATCAATCGGCGCGTCACCGCATGCCGCCAGCATCAACAGGGCAGACACGTACTGGCTAGACAAACCACCATCGATCTCAAAAGTTGTTGCACTAAGGCTGCCACTGCCCTGCACCTGCACGGGCGGGCAACCGGTGGGGCTGGAAACCTGGATGCCGGCCGCGCGCATGGCATCAAGCAGGGGGCCGATAGGGCGTTTGCGCATATACGCGTCGCCGTCCAACGTGACCTCGCCGCGCACTGTGGCCACGGCAGCCGTCAGAAACCGCATCGCGGTGCCCGCATTGCCGAGAAACAGCGGCTCGGCTGGCGCCTGCAAGTAACCTGCGCTGGTTACCACAAACGTGGTGTCATCCGGTTCATCAACGGTAACGCCCATCTGCCGCAGCGCCGTAGACATATGGCGCGTGTCATCGCTTTTCAGAGCGCCGCTCAGACGGCTGGTGCCCTTAGCCAGCGCCGCCAGCAGCAAGGCGCGGTTGGTGATCGACTTGGACCCAGGCGGCGCCACCCGACCAGTCAAAGCGAAACCAGGCGGAACGACGGTAGCGGTGTGCGGTGCGCCCATTACGACGATTCTCCAAAAGGGACTGGCGCTCGGTAGCGCGCAAAGGCGCAAATAATGCCATCAATGAAAAGGCTGGGGGAACGTTGTTGTGTTTTCTACTGGCTTGCAAGGCGCTAATGGTGGTTTTTTAGTAGAGGTCCGAAGCTGGGCAGTGCCTGGAGTAATCGCAAGGCTCATCTGAGCAATTGCGGCTAGGCACTGGCATGGCACTATCGTCGACGCTAGCGCTGACCGTATTTCCAGGAAGTTCTGCACCGTGTCTGATCTGTCGCTTTCTTCTGCTTACACACAACGCTTTAACGCCGTGCTGGCTTATATCGAGGCCAATCTCGATGGCGATTTGTCGGTGAAGGCGTTAAGCCAGGTGGCGAGCTTTTCGGCGTTTCACTTCCATCGGCAATTCAGTGCGTTCGTCGGCGTAACCGTTTCACGCTATTGCGGCGCGCGGCACATCGTTTGGTGGCCAGGGCCGATCACTCGGTGCTGAGCGCCGCACTCAACGCCGGTTTTGAAAGTCCTGAGGCGTTTAGCCGGGCTTTCAGGCGCGCGTTTGGAGTGTCGCCTAGCGCCTTCAAGAAGGCACCTAATTGGCAGGTGTGGAATACGGTCTTCGCCATTCCTCACTTCTCAAGGACCGTCACCATGCATGTAAAAATCGTCGATTTCCTGCCCATTCGCGTTGCTGCTTTAGAGCACCGAGGTGCTCCTGGGCTGGTCGAAAAAAGCGTCCATACCTTCATCCAGTGGCGTAAGCACAGCGGGCAGTCACCCGTCGCATCCAGCCGCACCTTTGGCATTCCCTACAGCAATCCCGACACCACTGCGGCAGACGAATTTCGCTTCGCCATCTGCGGCGAGATTCAACAGCCTGTGGCCGCGAATGACTTCAACATTCGCGAACTCCTCATTGCCGGCGGGCGCTACGCCGTGGTGCGGCATAGGGGGTCGCCGGATCATATTGGGGAAACGATTTACCCGATTTACCGCGACTGGTTGCCCGCCAGCGGAGAGGAACTGCGCGATCAGCCGTTGTTTTTCCACTACCTGAGCGTCTATCCCGAGACGCCCCAGGATCAGTGGCTCACGGATGTGTATGTGCCGCTGCGGTAGCGGGGATACGGCGGGTTTCTAAGCGGCTTCAACTGTGCAACCACTGCTTAAACGTCGGTTACCGGGCCAGGCCCGCGTTCATTCATCCGACGCTTGGAAGGCTTTCGCTTGGCATTCTGGGCAGTACAGATACAGGGTTTGGCCATTGTTAAGCACCAACGATCCTGCGCGGTACTGCTGAATGGACCAGTCACCTGTAACGCCGTTTTTGAAGGTGACCGTTCCACTGGCATAGCAGGGCGACCAGTCGAGCATATGAAAGTAATCCTGTTCAGTCACCGCAGCCGCTTTGCCGATGTAGTCACGAACTTCTTGATCGCTGAGTTTAAACGTTGCGCACTGCGCCACCGGTTCGCCTGACGCGGGGGACGTAGCGCCATTGTTTGAAATGTTGAGTGCGGTGATGGCAGGAAGATGGGTTGCGCGCGTTTTAGGTTCGATGCCGTCACCGTCATCGTTAGCCTGAGACGGGCTCGCTAGCATCGCTAGGATGAGCAGAGCTACTGCTTTGCTGCGCTTTAGCAAGTCAGTCTGGCGAGATATGACGGGGTGTCTGTGTATCTCAGGCATGTGGTTTTTTTTCGCCGGTATATGGGGTTAAAAAAGCATGGGTTTGCAGGGTGTTAAGGCGCACGCCTCACGCCTCTTTGCCGTGCGGGCTGGGCAGTTGGTTTCGGTGGAGCAGGTGTTCCATCGAATTGTTGATTGCCCACGCCAGGAGTGCATCCAGCCTCATGTCGAGGGGTTGGCCGTGCAGTAAGGGTTCGAGCCGGCGCAGGTTGCCGGGGTAGTCTTCGGTATGAAAGTTGAAACGTCCGAAGTTGCCATGCCGGTCTACGAGCAGGTAAGTGCCTGAGTGGTCATCATCCGACCAGCGACCAAAGCAAAAGTAGTTGGCGTTCAGGTGCGCGATCTGTTCCTGCGACAACTCTTCCTTGGCGAAGTACTCGCCAAAATTCCATGCGATCGCCGCGCAGAATGCATGCAGGCATAGATAAGAGGTCGAGGGTGAACGCCCGTAAATCTCGAGTACGCGACGGTCTCCCCAGCGGCCGCGCTCGGCCAGCACGTCGTAGATGGCGAAGCGTTTGGCGTACAGCGCCTTGAGCTCGTCTGGCATGGCCAACCCATGTTGCGTTTCGGCGTTTAGCAAGTCCGAGTCGGGTACCGGTTCCAGCCATTCGAATAGCGTACCGTCGCGAACGTATTCGTCGAAATAGACCTCGTAGGTCTCTCCATCCTCGTAGAAGGCATGCAGGCTCAGGCAGAACGAAGTAAAGCGCTCTAGGGCCTGAGGCCAGGTCTCCTCGGTATCGCCGCGCAGATAGTTGCCGTAGCTGTTTTCGCCCGCGGCCTTGGGCTTGATGCCGAGAATGCCTTTGAGTTTCTTGAACACGATAGCGCTCTGCTCAGGGGTTTAGGGACGCGCGAGACCGCAGGGGAGGGCCCTGCGGTTCACGGCAATGGCGGACGCTAAACGAAAAGGGCCCAGTGCGCATGGGCGTCATTATTGGATCGAGTACTGGTTTGCAAGATAGCCGACGGAGCTGCCGGTGCGTTCGCTTAAAACGGTAAGGAGTTTTGCCAGCCCGGTTTAAAGATGGGCTGTCTGTTTCGGTGGCTCCCAACCGCCGCCCAACGCGCGGAATGCGGCCACGGCAGCGCGCGCCGATTCTGTTTGCGCCTGAGCTCGTTCATCCGAGGCGCGGAGCAGGTGCTCGTCAGCATTGAGCACGTCGATCAGGCTGGCCGTGCCATTTTGGTAGGCGATAAACGACGACTCTCGAGCGCGGCTGAGCGATGTTTCGCCTGCTTCGAGGGTGGATGCCTGAGCCTGGCGATTGACCAGCGCCGAGAACGCGTTTTCGACATCTTCGCTAGCGCGCAGCACAGACTGGCGATAGGCCGCTAATGCTTCGGCCTCTTGCCCTTTGGCTTGATCGATCTGGGCGTTGATCCGCGCGAAGTCGAATAGCCGCCAGCGTAATCCCAGTACACCCGCTGCCTGACTGGCGCCGCTGGTAAACAGATTGCCGCCGCTGTTGGTGGCGCTGCCAAGCAAGGCGCTGAGGGAAAACGTGGGGTAGTACTCGCTGATTGCCATGCCGATACGGGCGTTGGCGGCCACTAGGCGTTGTTCGGCAGCGATAAGGTCGGGGCGGCGGCGCAGCAGGTCGGCCGGCGAGCCCGTGGCCGCGAGCTCTGGTGGGCGTGGAATAGCGCCAGTTGCAGTTAATTCGCTGCGGTGGGTGCCAGGCGGTGTGCCGAGCATCACGTCCAAGGCGTTCATGGCCGCATCCAGGCCGGTACGCAGCACTGGCACGCTGGCCTGAACCTGCGATAACTCGCCCTCGGTCTGGTACACCTCAAACTCGGCGGCAAGACCTTGGCCGTGCAGCAAACGAACCTTGTGCAGTAATTCCTCTTGGGTGCTGACCTGCCGTTCGGCGATCGCCAGTCGCGCCTGCAGCCCGCGAACGGAGGTATAGACGTCGGCGGTTTGTGCGGCGACGGCAAGGCGGGTCGCGATTGCCCCGGCTGCGGAGGCCTGATATTGCGCGAGTGCGGCTTCTCGGCCACGTCGCAGGCCGCCGAAAGCATCTAGCTCCCAACTTGCTTCGAGGTTGGCCTCGTAGCTATTACCATAGCGGTCGTATCCGGGCGTGGAATTGAGCACGCTGCCTAGCGGTGTTTCTACCGACTGGTAAGCGCGTGCGGCTTGGCCGTTGACCGAAGCGGATGGCAGCAAAGCGGCATTTGCTGCCCCCAGCCCTGCACGTGCCTGCGCAACACGTGCCTGAGCTTGCGACAGGTCGAGGTTCTGCGCGAGCGCTTCTGTAATCAGCGCGCTCAGCTGAGGGTCGCCAAAGCGTTCCCACCAGACTGCGAAGCTGGCAGGGGCTGCTGTGGTGGGGCGCGCAACAGCGGCTTGGCCCATGTAGTGGTCGGCCAGCGGAGCCTCTGGGCGGAGATAATCCGGGCCGACCGCGCACCCTGTTGCCAAGCTGGTGCTCACCACAAGAGCAAGAATACGGAAGGGAGGCATCATGGTTCTCTTCGGGTCGAAATAGGGTGTGACCATATTATATATTGGTCACTTGATGTCAATCCGCTCACCGTGGAGTTAAGCTGTCGCCATGAATGAAACTATGAATACACCATCCACACGTGGGCCTTTGGATCACGACGTTCGCGATCAGGTGATCGAGGCGGCAACGCAGCATTTCGGCCACTATGGTTACGAAAAAACTACCGTCTCGGACCTGGCGAAGGCGATTGGCTTTTCCAAGGCCTATATCTATAAATTCTTTGATTCCAAGCAGGCCATCGGTGAGGTGATCTGTACGAATCGGTTGGCCATGATCATGCAGATCGTCGACGCCGCGATCGTCGATGCGCCCACCGCGTCAGAGAAGCTAAGACGCCTATTCCGCTCTATTTCGGAGGCTGGAAGCGATCTTTTCTTCCATGATCGCAAGCTCTACGACATCGCTGCGGTCGCCTCGCGGGACCAGTGGCCGTCGGTCAAAGCGCATGAGGTGCGCATTCGCGGAATCATCCAGCAGATCCTCCTTGAGGGGCGCGAGTCGGGTGAATTTGCGCGTAAGACGCCGCTGGACGAAACCGCCAACGCGATCTATTTGGTCATCCGTCCGTACGTCAATTCCGCGCAGTTGCAGTACAACCTGGATGCCGCGCCAGAAGCCGCAGTGCTTCTGCCAGCACTGATATTGCGCAGCTTGGCGCCTTAGCTATTTGTTGTGACTGTTGACAATATTGGTCACTAGTCGAAGAATGGCGTTCCTGCATTGCTCTTGAGTAAGGGACACCATGCGCTTCAAGCCAGCCACCTTTGTCATCTGTTTACTGCCTATCGTCCTGGTGGCGTGCGGCGATTCGTCTGTCAGTCAAGACCCTCGTAACAAGCCGCCGCTGGTAAGAAAGGTCGCGGTCGAGCATTCGGTCGAGGCCGCTCGTTCTTTCACCGGGGTTGTGGTCGCTCGTACCCAGAGTGACCTCGGCTTTCGCGTGGCGGGCAAGATTCTTGAGCGTCTGGTCGACGCAGGTGAAACCGTTAAACGCGGGCAGCCGTTGATGCGCCTCGACCCCATCGACCTGCAATTGCAGGCGCGGGCGCAGCAGGAGGCGGTTGCTTCGGCAAAGGCGCGGGCCAAGCAAACGGCTGACGATGAGGCGCGCTATCGCAACCTGGTTGCGGCGGGTGCGGTGTCGGCATCGGCTTACGACCAGATTAAGGCGGCCGCCGATTCGGCCAAGGCCCAGCTCAGCGCGGCCCAGGCTCAGGCCGATGTGGCGCGCAATGCCACTGGCTACGCTGCCTTGCTGGCCGATGCCGACGGCGTGGTAATGGACACACTGGCCGAGCCGGGGCAGGTGGTTAGTGCCGGGCAACCTGTGGTGCGGCTGGCGCGGGCAGGGCAGCGCGAAGCCATCGTGCACCTCCCCGAAACTTTGCGGCCGGCGCCTGGCTCCACGGCGCAGGCCACTCTGTATGGCAACGGCGGCAGCGCGGTGGCGGCCAAGCTGCGCTTGCTCTCCGAGGCTGCGGACGCTACTACACGCACCTTCGAAGCCCGTTATGTGCTCGAAGGCCCGTTGGCAAGTGCGCCGCTGGGTTCAACCATCACTCTGCGCATCGCTGAAACAGGGGCGCCTGGTCAGGCACTGCAAGTACCCATCGCCGCTCTCTACGATCCAGGCAGCGGCACTGGTGTGTGGGTTGTCGCTGGCGAGCCGGCAAAAGTCTCTTGGCGTCCTGTTCAGGTGTTGAGCATTGGTGATGATCTGGCGCGGGTCGCCGGCACACTCAGCGCTGGTGAGCAGGTTGTGGCGCTGGGCGCGCACCTGCTGCACGACGGCGAGGAAGTGCGGCTTGAGCATTCAGCTGCCACTCCGGTAGCCGTAGCCGGGAGTCAGCCATGAGTGGAGGGCGTTTCAACCTCTCAGCCCTGGCAGTGCGCGAGCGCTCCATCACGTTGTTTCTTATCCTGTTGATTGCTGTTGCAGGGGTTCTGGCGTTCTTCAAGCTGGGGCGGGCGGAAGATCCGCCTTTCACCGTTAAGCAGATGACCATCATCTCCGCCTGGCCGGGCGCCACCGCGCAGGAGATGCAAGACCAGGTTGCCGAGCCGCTGGAAAAGCGCATGCAGGAGCTTCGTTGGTACGACCGCAGCGAAACCTACACCCGTGCAGGCCTGGCATTCACCATGGTCTCGCTGCTCGACACTACGCCGCCTGCGCAAGTTAAGGAGGAGTTCTACCAGGCCCGCAAGAAGCTTGGTGATGAAGCCAAGACGCTGCCAGCCGGGGTCATCGGACCGATGATCAATGATGAATTCTCGGACGTGACCTTTGCCATTTATGCGTTGAAAGCCAAGGGCGAACCGCAGCGCCAATTGGTGCGTGATGCTGAGGCATTGCGCCAGCGCTTGCTGCATGTACCGGGGGTGAAGAAGGTCAATATTATTGGCGAACAAGCCGAGCGTATTTTTGTGTCCTTCTCCCATGATCGGCTGGCGACGCTGGGGGTGACACCACAAGATATTTTCGCCGCGCTAAATAGCCAGAATGCGCTGACGCCCGCCGGTTCGATTGAAACCAGCGGACCACAGGTGGTGATGCGCCTGGATGGTGCCTTCGACAAACTGGCGAAGATTCGCGACACGCCCATTGCTGTGCAGGGGCGCACGCTGAAACTTTCCGACGTGGCCACGGTTGAGCGCGGTTACGAAGACCCCGCCACCTTTCTGGTTCGCAACGGCGGTGAGCCAGCCCTGTTGCTTGGCGTGGTGATGCGCGAAGGGTGGAACGGCCTTGATCTTGGCCAGGCACTCGACGCCGAAACGGCGAGTATTAACGACGGTATGCCGCTGGGTATGACCCTCAGCAAGGTCACCGACCAGGCAGTAAACATCAGCTCGTCGGTCGACGAGTTTATGGTCAAGTTCTTTGTCGCGTTGCTGGTGGTCATGCTGGTTTGCTTTGTCAGCATGGGCTGGCGCGTGGGCGTTGTGGTGGCGGCTGCCGTGCCGTTGACCCTGGCCATTGTGTTTGTGGTGATGGCTGCCTCGGGCAAGAACTTTGACCGCATTACCCTGGGGTCGCTGATCCTCGCGCTGGGCTTGCTGGTGGACGATGCCATTATCGCCATTGAAATGATGGTGGTGAAAATGGAGGAGGGCTACGACCGCTTCGAGGCGTCGGCGTATGCCTGGAGTCATACGGCCGCACCGATGCTCTCCGGTACGCTGGTTACGGCCATCGGCTTTATGCCCAACGGTTTCGCCCAGTCCACCGCCGGTGAATACACCAGCAATATGTTCTGGATTGTCGGCATCGCCCTGATTGCGTCGTGGGTGGTCGCCGTAGCATTTACTCCCTACCTGGGGGTGAAAATGCTGCCGCAGATCAAGCAGGTCGAAGGCGGGCACGCGGCCATCTATAACACCCGCCACTACAACCGTTTTCGGCAAATATTGGCGACCGTTATCGCGCGTAAGTGGCTGGTTGCGGGTGCGGTCGTAACGGCCTTTGTTGTGGCGGTTGTTGGCATGGGCTTGGTCAACAAACAATTCTTCCCGACGTCCGATCGGCCTGAGGTGCTGATCGAAATCCAGATGCCTTACGGCACCTCGATCGAGCAGACCAACGCCACCGCCATCAAGGTTGAATCGTGGCTGCGCGAGCAGGAGGAAGCCAAGATTGTGACCGCCTATATCGGCCAGGGCCCACCCCGGTTCTTTCTGGCCATGGCGCCCGAATTGCCTGATCCGTCTTTTGCCAAAATCGTTGTGCTGACGGAAAACCAGGAGGCGCGTGAAGCTCTCAAGTTGCGCATCCGTGAAGCGGCTTCTGAGGGGCTGGCTCCGCAAGCGCGGGTGCGGGTGACGCAACTGGTGTTTGGTCCTTATTCTCCTTTCCCGGTGGCCTATCGGGTGATGGGCCCCGAGCCTGCGCAACTGCGCGAAATTGCCTCTCGCGTCCAGGCTGTGCTGCAAGCCAGCCCGATGATGAAAACGGTGAACAGCGACTGGGGCCCGTTGGTACCGACCCTGCATTTTTCGCTGGACCAGGATCGCTTGCAGGCCGTGGGCCTGACCTCCAACGCGGTGGCGCAGCAGCTGCAATTCCTGCTCACGGGCGTGCCCATTACCACGCTTCGTGAGGACATCCGCGCGGTGCAAGTGGTGGGCCGCGCAGCGGGGGATATCCGACTCGACCCGGCGAAGATCGAAGGCTTTACCCTGGTGGGCTCGGCCGGTCAGCGCATTCCGCTGGCGCAAATTGGCGAGGTCGATGTGCGTATGGAAGACCCCATCCTGCGCCGCCGTGATCGCACGCCGACCATCACCGTGCGCGGCGACACCTCTGAGGGGCTGCAGCCGCCAGACGTTTCCGCCGCCGTCTGGAAAGACCTACAGCCCATAATCGAGACGCTACCCGCCGGTTATCGAATCGAAATGGCCGGCGCCATCGAAGAGTCCGGCAAAGCCAGTAAAGCAATTCTGCCGCTGCTGCCGATCATGATCGCGCTGACCCTGTTGATCCTGATTCTGCAGGTGCGCTCGATCTCCGCCATGGTCATGGTGTTCCTCACCTCTCCGCTGGGCCTGATTGGCGTGGTGCCGGTGCTGCTGTTGTTCCATCAGCCGTTTGGCATCAATGCCTTGGTCGGTCTGATCGCGCTATCGGGCATTCTGATGCGCAATACGCTGATCCTCATCGGGCAAATACACCATAACGAACAGGCCGGTCTGGAGCCCTTCCAGGCCGTGGTCGAAGCCACGGTACAGCGCGCTCGCCCGGTGATCCTGACCGCACTCGCGGCGGTCCTGGCGTTTATTCCGCTGACCCATTCGGTGTTCTGGGGAACGCTCGCTTACACGTTGATTGGCGGCACCTTGGCGGGCACGGTGCTGACGTTGGTGTTCCTGCCAGCCATGTATTCCATCTGGTTCAAGATCAAGCCCAGCAGCCGCGCAAGCCTGCTTACCGAATCGACTACACAGAGGCGCCAATGACCCATTCTCAGGCTAACAAACGCATTGTAGTAACCGGCTTAGGTATCGTCGGTCCGCTTGGCTGCGGAGTAGAGGAGGTGTGGCGACGGCTGCTGGCCGGTTGTTCGGGCATTCGCATACTGCCGGCTGAAATCACTGAAGGCACTGGTGTGGCGGTGGGCGGGCAAGTACCCACGCTGGCTGACGATGCCGTTGCTGGGTATCACCCCGAGCTGGTAATTCCCGCCAAAGAACGCAAGAAAATGGATCGCTTTATCGAGTTCTCACTGGTTGCCGCGCATGAGGCATTGCAGCAGGCAGGCTGGCATCCGAGCAGCGAAGCAGAGCGGCAGCGCACGGCGACAGTCATCGCTTCGGGTGTGGGTGGTTTCGGCGCAATCGCTGACGCGGTACGCACCACAGACGCACGTGGGCCGCGCCGACTATCACCTTTTACCGCGCCTTCGTTTCTGGCCAATATGGCCGCGGGGCATGTCTCTATCCGCTACGGCTTCCAAGGGCCGCTCGGCGCACCGGTAACGGCCTGCGCCGCCGCCGTTCAGGCCATTGGCGACGCGGCGCGGCTGATCCGAAGCGGCGAGGCCGACATCGCAGTATGTGGCGGTACCGAGGCGGCGATCGACCGCGTAACGCTGGGAAGCTTTGCGGCGGCTCGCGCGCTGTCCACCGGTTTCGCCGAGCGCCCGCAGGAGGCGTCGCGTCCATTCGAGCGCAATCGCGATGGTTTTGTTATGGCCGAAGGCGCGGGGCTATTGGTGATCGAGTCACTCGAGCATGCGCTCAGGCGCGGCGCCACACCGCTGGCTGAATTGGTGGGCTACGGCACCAGCGCTGACGCCTATCACCTCACCGCCGGACCGGAAGATGGCAACGGCGCCCGCCGCGCCATGCAGCAAGCCCTTCAGCAGGCGGGGTTGAGTGCAGCCGATGTGCAACATATCAATGCGCACGCAACCTCAACTCAGGTCGGCGACAAGGGCGAGCTGGCGGCCATTCGGGCATTGTTTGGCGATAACTCATCCGTCGCGATCAGCTCGACCAAGTCGGCTACCGGTCACCTGCTAGGTGCCGCTGGCGGTATCGAAGCGATCTTCACGGTACTGGCGCTACGTGACCAAGTGGTGCCGCCGACCTTGAACCTGATTGAGCTTGATGAGAGCGCGCAGGGGCTCGATATAGTCGCCCTCACTGCGCGCAAAATGCCCATCACCCATGCCCTCTCGAATGGCTTCGGCTTTGGTGGCGTGAATGCCAGCGTGCTGTTTCGTCGCTGGGAGGCCGTGTTATGAGTGTGCCGCGCCAAGCCGGGGCAATCGACGGCGTGCTGCCTGAGCAAAACCGCGTACCGCTGACGGGCAAGGTGGTCACGCTGCTGGCTGGCCTGTCGGCAATCAGCATCCTTTCTACCAATATCATCCTTCCGGCGTTCCCGGAGATTGGCCAGCAGCTTGGCGTTAGCTCTCGCCAACTCGGGCTGACCCTATCCAGTTTTTTTATCACCTTCGCATTCGCGCAGTTGCTGGTTGGCCCTCTGGCGGATCGTTATGGCCGTAAGCGCCTGGTTTTAGGCGGGCTTGCGCTGTTCGTGGTTGGCACCCTGGTGGCAGGTTTTGCCGACACCCTCGCTACGCTGATTGCTGGACGGATCATTCAGGCACTGGGCGTATGCGCCGCCGCTGTATTGGCACGGGCCATTGCCAGGGATCTGTTCGAGGGCGAAACCCTGGCGCGGGCGCTTTCACTGACAATGATCGCCACCGCGACCGCTCCCGGGTTTTCGCCCTTGCTGGGCAGCGTGCTTACTACCGCGCTGGGCTGGCGGGCGATTTTCGTGATGGTGGGTATTGTCGCTGCCGTTATCGCACTGTTCTACGCGCGTGGCCTTGGCGAAACACTACCGCCTGAGCGCCGCGTGGCGTTATCGGCATCGAGGGTGCTCGCGGCATATGGCAGGTTGTTGGGCGACGTAAAGTTCATTCTCCCGGCCGCCTCAATGAGCCTGCTGATGAGCGGCCTGTTTGCCTCTTTCGGTGCTGCGCCTGCCATTCTGATGAGCGGAATTGGACTGTCCTCGCTGCAGGCTGGGTTGTACTTTGCGGCCACCGTTTTTTGCGTGTTCTTCGCCGGTATGGCAGCCCCGCGCCTGGCACATCGTTTTGGCAGCCGGACTATCACCACCTCAGGCCTTGCCACGGCGTTGCTGGCCGGGAGCTTGCTGCTTATTGGGCCGAGCGACCCTGGTTTGGCGTGGTACTCGATATCAATGGTGACTTTTCTCTGCGGCATGGGCCTTGCCAACCCGTTGGGCACGGCTATCACCATGGGGCCCTTCGGCAAGGAGGCGGGGTTAGCTTCGGCACTGTTGGGCTTTTTGACGATGGGCGCGGCAGCGATCACCACATGGCTCGGTTCAGTACTGGACTTCCCGCCAGTGATAACCCTGGGCGCTACTCAAGCAACGGTTTGCCTGGTGGCATTGGTGTTATTCACCTTGGCTAACCGGCTGTCAGTTGAACGACCGGCCTGAAAAAATTAATAGATGAATGCACCGCGCATTGGCACTGGCGATCAAGGATCGAGGTGCGGCAAGCGGCGGTTCGGCGTCCAGCAACAGCGCCTCAAGCGCGGTGACGTTACCGCCATCAACTGCGGCAAACGTCGACCCACGTCGCCTTGACCAACTGCGCTAAGCGCTCTGGCGACAGTTGCACGGCGCTATTGGACGAGCCCGCAGCCGGAAAAACCTCGGCGTATTGCTGCAGCGAAATATCGCAATAGATGGGCACCGGCGCGGGCAGTCCAAATGGGCATACGCCGCCGACACGGTGCCCGGTTAAGTCGAAGGTTTCATCGGCGCTTAACATTTTGCATTTGCTGCCAAAGGCGGCTTTGGCTTTCTGGTTGTCCAGCCGGGCATTGCCGGCAGCAACGAGCAGTGCGGGTTGCTCGCCCAGGCGCAGGGCCAGGGTTTTCGCGATCTGGCCTTCTTCAACGCCTAGCGCGGCCGCTGCCAGGGCAACGGTGGCGGTGCTGACGTGGTGTTCGAGAATGGCTACATCGGGCGCATGCGCGGTGAAAAATTCTTTTACGGCTTCAATCGACATTGCCCCTCCTGGCGAGTGTGGACACTCAATGAACGTCATGGCGAAAGGTGGATGATTGCACCAGTTTGCCTGAAGACGCCCTGCCCTTAGGAGGCGGCGTAGCGTCAATGCCGCAGCGGCTGGGGCTAGGGGCAGGGCAACCAGGAGCATGCGTTGCGCGATACTCCCGGCCGGCGCTGTCTGGTTTGACTACTTCACCCAGCCTTCAAAACGCTTCTCCAGCGCTTCGCCATTTTTCGCCCAGAACGCCACGTTCATGGGGATGGCGTCGACGATGTTTTGCGGCGCGGTGGGCAGTTGTTTGGCCCGCGCTGGGTCGATCATGGCAATGGCGCGGTTGTTGATCGGGCTGTAGGCGATGCTTTCGGCAAAGAGCTTCTGCTGTGCGGGCTGGCTGGCGAAGGCGATAAATTCGCGGCCCAGCTTGCCTTTCCACGAGCCTTTGGGAATGGCCCAGTAGTCGAAGTCGTAGATGCCGCCGGTCCAGACCAGGCTGAAGGTTTTGTTTTCTGCTTGGGCGGCGGCGATACGGCCGTTGTAGGCGACGCTCATGATCACGCTGCCGTCTTGCAGGTTACGCACGGGCTCGGCACCGGCTTTCCACCAGACGATGCTGTTTTTCAACTCACTGAGCTTGCGGAAGGCACGGTCTACACCGGCCTGGGTTTCCAGCACGTCGTATACGTCTTTGGGCGCAACGCCGTCAGCCATCAAGGCGAATTCGAGGTTGTATTTCGCGCCCCAGCGCATGCCGCGCTTGCCAGGGATTTTTGCCGTGTCCCAGAAGTCACGCCAGCCATTGGGCGCGGTTTTCAGTTTGGCTTGGTCATAGGCCAATACCGTAGACCAAACGAAAATGCCCACGCCGCAAGGCTGAATGGCACCGGGCACAAAATCGCTGGCAGAGCCGGCAAGGCCTGGTTCGAGTTTTTCGAATAGGTCTTCAGCGCAACCACGGGCCAGTTCGGGGGCTTCGACCTCGACCACATCCCAGGTTACGTGGCTCATATTGATCATGTCTTTGAGCTTTTCCAGGTCGCCGTTGTAGGAACCGTGGACCACCGCGTTACTGCTGCTGTCTTTAAACGGTTTGAAAAAAGCCGTTTGCTGCGCGTCTTTTACGGCGCCGCCAAAAGTGATCACGGTGACGAACTCTGCTGAAGCCGGGAGGCTCAGTAAAATCAACAGCGAGCCGAGCATGCGGCGCAGGTAAACCATAGAAAGTCCTTATTTTTTTAAGTGGCATTACGCTGCGCAGGTTAGCCCCGAATAGATCCGGCACCAACAGGCAGAGGTGTGGCAAAAGCCCACACAAGTCACAACTCTTGCAAGTGTCTGGCACGGGGCTTTGGCTCGTAGGGTGTGCTATGCGCACCAAGCGATATTCCGGGGGACGCCTTGGTGCGCACAGCACCCCCTACAACGCGTATTGCGGCAAACCGTGGCTACGGCTGCCACAAGGTTTTTTCACCGTCGAGCTTACGGTTGAGAAAGCTGGCGGCGCTGATCAAGGCCAGGTGGCTGAGGGCTTGCGGCGTGTTGCCCAGGTGATGGCCGTGGGCGTCGAATTCTTCGGCGTACAGGCCTAGCGGGTTGGCAAAGCGCAACAGTTGTTCGAATTCGAGCTGGGCTTTTTCCACTTGGCCGGCGCGGGCCAGGCATTCGACGTACCAGAAGGAGCAGGCGGTAAACGCGCCTTCGTCGCCGCTAAGGCCGTCGTCGTGGTTGTCGTCATTGCGATAGCGATAAACCATGCCGTCGCGCATCAATGTGTTTTCGATGGCGCGCAGGGTGGCCAGCCAGCGTGGGTCGCTGGCGCCGACAAAACGCACCAGCGGCATCAGTAGCATGGCGGCGTCGACGTTGCGCCCGCCTTGGTATTGCACAAAATGGCCGAGGTCGGCGTTCCAGAAGTTGTCCCAGATGTCGTCGTGAATCGCTTGCCGTTCTTTTACCCAGCGGTCGAAGGGTGCCGCCAGAGAGCGCTTGAAAGCCAGACGCAGGGCGCGGTCCAGTGCCACCCAAGACATCAACCGTGAATGCAGGAAGTGCTGGTCGGCGCCGCGCATTTCCCAGATGCCGACGTCTTTTTCGCGCCAGTGTTCGCACACGTAGTCCACCAGCCGCGTCGCGCTTTGCCAGCCGTCGTGGGAAATCGCGTTGCCGTATTTATTGGCCAGGTACACGGCGTCCATCAGTTCGCCGTAGATATCCAACTGCACCTGTTTGTAGGCCTCGTTGCCGATGCGTACCGGCGTGGAACCAGCGTGGCCGGCCAAGTGCGGCAGGTTTTCTTCCGGCAGCTCCTCGCGGCCATCCAGGCCGTAGAGAATGCCCAGGGTGCTGGCCTCATCGCAGCAATCGCCCATGCGCCCGTGTACCCAATGCATAAACGCGTTGGCTTCGTCTTGATAGCCCAGGCGCATAAAGGCGTAGACGGTAAACGAGGCGTCGCGAATCCAGGTGTAGCGGTAGTCCCAATTGCGCTCGCCGCCGACAGTTTCCGGCAGGCCAAACGTGGCAGCGGCGATAATGCCGCCATGCTTGCGCGAAGTGAGCAGTTTTAGCGCCAGGGCCGAGCGATTGACCATTTCCCGCCAGCGCCCACGGTAGTTCGATTGCCCGCTCCAGTGGCGCCAGAACGCCAGGGTTTCAAATAGGTAGCGCGGACACTGGCCGGCGTTAACGCTGGGGTCGTCGATACCGCCCAAGACGAATTCGACCACATCACCTTGCTTGATCACGAACTCAGCCACAGCGGCCTCGCGCTCCACGCTTAGTGCTGTGGTTGCTGAAAGGCGCATACCGGGCTGGCCGCTGGCTTCAAAACAGACGGTATCACCGTCCATAGCGACGCGCATGGCAGCTCGGCTGTAGTCCAGACGCACCCGGCAGCGCATGCGCACCGTGGCGCTGCCATGGCGCGATTCGATGCGCCGCACTACACGGGGCAAGTCGTCGGCGTGTTGGCCGATGGGCATCAAATCGGTGATTTCTACCACCGCGTCTTTGCTGATCCAGCGCGAGAGCAGCACGTTAGTGTCGGGCTGGTAAATTTGCTCGCGACGCGCATCGGGCAAGTCGGGCGCTAACTGAAAAATTCCGGCTTCGTTGCTGTCGAGCAGGGCACAGAACACCGAGGGGCTGTCGAAATCGGGCCAGCAGAAAAAGTCGATGCTGCCGGTGTCGGCCACCAAGGCGGCGCTGCGCATGTCGCCGATGATGCCGTGGTTTTCGATAGGGTTTTGCGCCTCCTCCGGGTGCTTAACCATTGTCGCGAAACTCCGGATACAAGCTCATACCGCCATCAATCACCAGGCTGGTGCCGTGCACGTAATCGGATAAATCAGAGGCCAGCCACACCACGGCATTGGCGACATCTTCGGCCTCGCCGACGCGGCCATAGGGAATCAGCTTAAGCAGCTTTGCCTGCGCAGCGCCCTGGGTGGCTTCTTCATTTATTGCCGTGCGAATGGCGCCGGGCGCGATGCTGTTAACGCGAATTTTCAGCTCGCCAACTTCCTGGGCAAGGGTGCGCATCAACATATCTACGCCGCCTTTGGAGGCGGCGTAATTGGCATGCCCGGCCCAGGGAATAACCTGATGCACCGAACTCATATGAATGATTTTGCCCATGGCTTTGGACACACCGGGGCGCATGCCCTGAGCAATAAACTGGCGCAACGCGGCGCGGGCACAGAGAAATTGCCCAGTGAGGTTGACGCCGATGACCGTGTTCCAATCGGCCAGGCTCATCTCGGTGATGGGCGCGTCTTTTTGCAGGCCCGAGTTTGCCAGCAAAATATCCAGATGGCCGAAGCGGCTAAGGGTTTGTGCGAACAGGCTTTCAACCTGATCTTCTTGCGAGATATCCGCCCCGACGGCAATTGCCTGGCCGCCTTCTGCGACGATTTCAGCAGCGAGGGCTTCAGCGGGCTCCGCCTGGGAGTGGTAGTTGACCACCACACTCGCACCTGCTCCGGCCAACGCCTTGGCCGCCGCCGCGCCCAACCCGGAACTGGCGCCGGTCACCAGTGCTACCTGCCCCTGCAAGGAAATACGCATGCCTACCTCTCTTCGAAATCAGCCTTTAAAAGCTGACCGGTGGGTGGGGGAGAGGTTCAGGGGTTTGCTTCTGTCGTATATACGCAGCTGCCCACGACGGCTTGAAGGAGTGTCCGCTAATTAAACCGCCACTACTGGAGGGCCGTAGGCAATCAGGTTTCCATCCGCGGTCAGCAGCGGCATACCTTCTTTGATGGCGGTAGCTAACAGCAGGCGATCAAACGGGTCTTTGTGCACGGTGACTACATTGGCCACCGTCAGAGAATGTTCCGAGGAGATAAGCAGCTCCCGATAACCGTTAGTTACCAAGCTGCGTTTTAGAAGGTCGGCAGGTATGCCAATGCGGTCACCTTTGATGACCGCTTCCCAGATGCTTGCGGGGCTGAAGTACAGTTCGTTGTCTTCATCATCAATGATGGCTTTTGCCGCGTCGGACAGTTCCGCAGAGTCAAGAGCTGCCCAAATTAAAACGCAGGTATCAAGCAGATACTTCATTCCTTGCCCTCAAACAGATCAACGATCTCGCTGTCCATGGCGGTAAACGCGGCAGCGTCGAACGTGAATCCTAACCCGGCCAAAAAGCCTCGACGCTTTCCTTTGGCTGGCGCGTCTAATGGCACGATCTTGACCATCGGCCGTCCAGCCTTGGCGATGATGATCGAAACGCCTGCTTCAGCCACCTCATCTACCAAGCGTGACAGGTGAGTCTTCGCCTCATGAATGTTGTGTACCGCCAAGCCAGTGGAGATGTCCTTCTTTACGGTGCTCATGAGTGCGCCCTATCAGGGTTTGGTTGAGTTCGGTTAGTTTAGTTTGGTGGGTAAACTAAGCAAGCGCTTTTTGCGCTGCGTGTTGCAAGCCAAGAACGCGATGTGGGAAGGCCTGGTCTCTGAATTTCCTATCTGGTTTTCGGACTAGTGCCGCAGCAGGGCGAGCTCAGCCTTCGCGCACTTGAAAGCGCTTGCGATAAGCCGCTGGCAGCAGCCCAACGCGTTGCTGAAACAAGCGGCGAAACGAGTTGCTGTCTTCGTAGCCGACTTTGTAGGTGATGCTGTCCAGGCTCATGCGCGTTGATTCGAGTAGTTGCTTGGCTTTTTCGAGGCGTAGGGTTTGCAGGTAGGCGATGGGCGTATAGCCGGTGGCTTCTTTAAAGCGGCGTTTGAAGTTGCGCACGCCAAAGCCAAATTGCTCGGCCAGGTTGTCGATCACCAGGGGTTCGCTGAAGTGTTTTTCCAGCCAATTTTGCACACGCAGAATGTCGCTATCGCCGTGGCTTTTGGGTAGCGACCACATCACGTACACCGACTGCTCGCTGCGCACGTTGTCGATAAGCAGGTACTTGCCACAGGTTTGCGCCAGTTCCAGCGATGCAAAGCGGCGTACCAGGTGCAGCAACAAATCCATGGCCGCGCTGGCGCCGCCGGAGGTTATTACTCGGTTGTCTTCGCAAAGAATTTGCCCGTCGTCGAGCAGAACCTGGCCATAGCGACGGCGAAAATAGTCGGCAAATGCCCAGTGGGTGGTGGCGCGCAGGCCGTTGAGCAAACCGGCTTCGGCCAACATAAACGCTGCCGTGCACATCGACGCCACCACGGCGCCCGCCGCGTGTTGGTTGTTAAGCCAGGCGGCGTAGGCGGGGAAGGCCGGTAGGGCTTGTTTGAGGGTGAACAGGAAGCCGGGGATTACTACCAGGTCGGTGTGGGCGATGGCGTCGAGGGCGTAGTGCACCTGCATCACCTGGCCGGTTTGTGAGGTCACACTGGCGCCATCCAGCGAAGCGGTCACCACCTCAAATAACGGTTGCTCGGTCTCGGCAAAGCCGTTGGCGGCACTTAACACCTCAAGGGCAATGTTGGCGCTGGCGGCGGAGCAGTGCTCGGCTAGAAGCAAGGTGACGTGCATAAATGAGCCTGTTGCGGTTTTCGCATGGAAAAAGTCATTTGTGCACCTACTGGCGCCTAAGTGCAATGCCTAAGATGCGGCCATCCCACACTAAATGGCGTCGTTATGAATCTCTGGTTCCGCTTGTTTCTTATGCTATTGCGTCGGCCGTGGCGCAAAGCTGTAGCGCCGCTGGCGACCACCGTGGTGCGCATGCGCGTATGGCCGCTCGACCTTGACCTGAATCGGCATGTTACCAACGGCCGCTACTTCACCCTGGCCGATATTGGCCGCATGGATTACGTGTTGCGCAGCGGGGCTTTTCGCGTCGCCTTGCGGCACAAGGCAGTGCCTATCGTTGGTGACACCTGGGGCAAATTTCGCCGTGAGCTACGGCTGTTTGAAAGTTTCGAAATCCACACGCGCATGCTTGGCTGGGACCAGAAGTGGAGCTTTATGGAGCACCGTTTCGTTAAGGATGAGCGCGTGCTTGGCGTGGTGATAATGCGCGGTCTATTTCGCTCGCCAAAAGGCAGTGTTGCGCCCGGGGAATTCGCTCGGTATTTGGGCTTGGACGAGCAGTCACCGGCAATGCCGAAGTGGTTGAGTGGCTGGTCGCACAGTTGCGATGAGATGAGTGTGCAGTTGCGCGGGGAAGAGCTTTAGGCAGGGGTAGGGCCTAGGTTACTAACCCCAGCGATTCCACTGCGCGTTTTGGCTTAATGCCCGGCCGCACCACCACGGTATTGCGGCCATCGGCTTTGGCGGCGTACAAGGCTTGATCTGCCAGTACGTAGGCATCTTCAAAGCAGGTGCCTTCTTCGACGCTTACCAGGCCGGCACTGATGCTGATGCTGCGCCCATCCCCGGCGATAACCTGGGCAGTGTTGCGTCGCAAGCGTTCGACCACCTCACGCGCAACGGCCAGTTCGCGGCCGTAAAACAACACGGCAAATTCATCACCGCCCAAGCGTCCGGCGATGTCGCCTTTGCGGATGGTTTGTTTCACCATGCTGGCGAAACGTTGCAGGATGGCGTCGCCTTCGGGGTGGCCCAGTCTGTCGTTAATACCTTTGAAGTCGTCCATGTCGCAGACCATTAAACACACTGGCGCGCGGAGGTTGTGGGCAAGCTCGATAAGCTGTTTACAGGAGGCTTCGAAGTGCGCGCGCGAGTACAGGTCGGTCAGTGAGTCGACGTTGGCGCGTTGTTCCAATTCAGCTTTGGCACGGTTGAAGCCGCTTTCCACCCGGCCATGTAGCAGCAGCAACATCGCGCAGATGCGCATCACTGCGGCAATCACCGTGGCCATAAACAGCACGGCGAGTAAGCCGCGGTCTGGTGGCAAGTCGACGCCCATTGTCGGCAGCGTTTTCACTAAGCGATAGATCGTCACGAGCAAGACCAGCAGTGCACTGCAGAGCATGACGCGGATAGGAAGGCGTGGCGCCAGCTTGCGTATCTTCAGCAGGTAGGCCGTGAACAGCAGCACTTGCAGGGTTGTGCCGGTGGAGAAAACGATGGCGCGGGTAGCAAAGCCGGTGTCGAGCAGCCAGGTCAGCAGCAGTGCCGCATAGGTCAGGCTGGCAACCGTCCAGCGCAGCCACATGCCGGTTAGCAAACGCTCGCCAAACCAGGCGCGCAGCCCGGCTTCTACGAGTGGCATAGCCGCCAGAAAGCTGATGTTGGCAACGATCAGTGCCAGGGGATGCGGAAAAAGTGTGTAAAAAATCAGCAGAGAACTGCCAAGGGTCAGCAGTACCTCGTTACTCACCCACCAGCCAAAGCCAATGCTATGGCGCGACGATCGCCAAAACACGCCCAGCAGAAACGCCAACATCACGTGAATGATTGTGGAGAAAATTATGATGCTAGGCAGATCAAGCGGCTGAGCCATGATTACTACTACCTGTCGATACAGCATGCCTGCAGCGAAGGATACCAAAGGCGATAGGCCAGCATTATGGCCAAAGTTATGTGTCTTGTCGGCTGCGGATTTTGATCAGTGCTGACCGAGCTCTAGTCAGGCGCGGCTCTTATCCATTTATGTGGGGTAGCAAGGGCCATCAATAATGCCCGTCCAGGCGCTGACGTGAGCTGATCATTGGCCTACTCAAGCAGTCGTGAACTGCAAGTTTATTTATTAGCCATGTATGAGTTAAAGCGGGAGCTATTAAATAATGCGTTATGGCGTGTTTTCGGCTAGCTAGGCGCCTGCGAAACGTCCTACACATCAAATCTCTCCTTCGGATAGATGCTGCGAACACAATACTTCACCGTGCGCGACCCACTTATTTTTGGTCGCGACGGTCTTCTTGTGAAGAAATATATAACGCTGAAAAAAACTGCAATTGCGCTGTGCTTGCAGTCCGTTATTTACGGGGGCGCTCACGCAGGAACAGCGCGTGATGATATCGACTACAACATCTACCGTAACTTTGCCGAAAACCGTGGGCCGTTTACGCCCGGCGCCACCGATGTTCCGATCTATCTAAAGAATGGCATGTTGCTCGGCACGTTGGACGCGGCACCGATGCCGGATTGGTCAGGCCTCATTACCTTAGGCTTTGCCCAGCTTATTAGCCCGCAATATATTGCCACCGCCAACCATAACAAGGGCTTTCGGGGCGTACAGTTTGGCTATAACAATGCTGTAGGCGAAGTTTTGGATAACCGTGAATATAATTATAAAAAGGTCGCGCATAACTTTCGTATGCAAATCGATAAATATGGCAATGAATATAACGGTGACTTTATAACGCCGCGACTTAATAAGTTGGTAACTGAGGCTATACCGATTGGCATGACGCCGCTGCCATGGAGCACATTTGAAGATAAAAGCCGCTTTCCCGTGTTTTATCGGGCCGGCGCCGGTACACAGAATATCCAATCTGCAGATGGCAGCAAAACCAACTTGGCCGGTGCATATGTGTGGCGAACCGGCGGCACAATCAATGACGGCATGACCTATGAGAAAAATACGTTTCTCGGTGTCGGCACTAATAAAAATTTATTTACCGATAAACATCTGCCGCTGCCCATTTATACCGAGGGCGGTGACAGCGGTTCACCACTTCTGGGTTGGGATACGGTGGAAAACAAGTGGGTATTTGTCGGCGAGTTGTTCGGCTCAAGCGTCAGCCATTCGTTTTGGCATCAGGGCACGTACGATTTTTATCAGCAACTGATCGCCAGCAATACCGATGCGGATGTCACTAACGCCGACAGCAGTGCGGATATTCAATGGAACGCGGCATCGCTAGACCAAGGTGATCAGTCTTGGGTTTGGCACGGCACGGACACTACCGTTGCCGACGCCGATTATGTTTCGCCGGGGCTATCGGCCCTGAACGCCGGCAAAGACCTTACGTTCAATGGCGTTGGCGGAACGCTGGTGCTTAACCAGCATGTCGACATGGGCGCCGGCGTGCTGACCTTCGATAACAACTACACCGTTAAAGCGGCCACTACGCAGACTTGGGTGGGCGGTGGGTTAATTGTTAACGGCGGCCATGAGGTGCTTTGGCAAACCAATGGTTTAGCCGGCGACAGCCTGCATAAACTGGGCACTGGCACGTTGCACATCAATGGCAACGGTATTAACGCAGGTGAGTTGAGCGTAGGCGAGGGCACTGTGCTGCTCGACCAGCAGGCAGACGCGGCTGGCAAGGTGCAGGCGTTTCAGGCGGTGGATATTGTCAGTGGCCGCGCAACGTTGGTGTTAGCCGACAGCCAGCAAGTTAACCCGGACACTATTTATTTCGGCTTTCGTGGCGGTCGGTTGGATGTAAACGGCAATGCCATCGGTTTTAGCCATATCCATAACGTCGATAACGGCGCCCAACTGGTCAACCACAACCTCACTGCGACCAGCACCGTCACGGTGACTGCTGCTAACGCGCTCGACGTTACGCTGACGGCTGAGGGTACTGCGCGCAATCAGGCGGTTAAGTACGACTTCTTCAAAGGCAAGTTGGGCGAGGACGACGCGAGCCGGAATAACGGCCGGCTCAGTTTTACCTTTGCCCCGACTACGGGAGATCGCTTATTGGAGCTATCCGGCGGCGGCAACCTGAACGGCGATATCAACGTCAGCGGCGGCACCTTGTTGCTTTCTGGTTATGCCGACCTGAACGCCGATAACTCGTTGTATGCCTGGCAGCAGAAACGTTATCTGCTTGAGAACGTCAATGTCGGGCCCGCCGCGATTTTCAAATTGGGCAACCACGCCAGCCTTGTCGGTTCAATTCATGCTGACGCCGACAGCGTGGTTACCTTGGGCACCGTCACCACGGCTGATACCGGCGATCTGCGCGCGTATACCTCTGAATGTCTGGTGGCCGATAAAGTGGCCTGCACTTACGGCGGTGCCCAGCAGGGCGATATCAGCACGTTAATGGTTGGCGACGTGAGCTTGGATGATGGCAGCCACTTACTAATCGGCCGTGCCCAGTTCGCTGGCGGCGTTGAGGGCGCTGACAACTCACAGGTTGAATTGACCTCTCAAGCGCAGTGGCAATTGCAGCAAAACTCCAGAGTAGGGCGCCTTACCCTGCAGCCCGGTGCCCAGTTGGCATTCGCCAGTCACGACCAACAGTTTAAACACCTGACCATTCACGATGCGTTTACCGCCGGCGGCACAGTGGCCTTGCGCACTAACCTCTACGACGGTACGGCGGACGGTATTAGCGCCAACAGCAAGGTAAGCGGGGATCTGCTGCTTGCCATAACTGATATCAGTGCACCTCAGCCAGCCACGGCCAAACCCGTGGCGTATTTGCCGTTATTGGCCATGGCCATTCCTGACCAGCCGGGTTTTAACGTCAGTTTGAGTAATGGTTATGTGGATGTCGGCAACTACCGTTATCTGCTGCAAAACCAGACTGCTGGCAGCCCAAGCTGGGGCCTGTATAACGCTTTGCTGGCAGCGCAACCTACGGAGCAGCAGCACTGGACCAGCCGTTCGGCCAACGCCATTCTCTCGGACAACGACACCCACTTTGAAAGCCTGATCAACGACCAGGCGCAGTTGCAGGGCTATCTTGATCGCCTCAGCCCGGCTAACAGCGGCCTTTGGGTTGATTCGAAAACCACCTCAAACCGGTTCGCCAGCGAGGGCGTTCGGCCGCGAAGCCAGCAATTCACGCTTCAACGTGTTGGCGGCGACAGGATCGTTTTCCTGGATGACTCCTCATTGCTGCTCGGTGCTGCGCTGGGGCGAAGCAGCGCAGAGGGCAAGTTTGACCAAGGGGCCTCGAACAACGGCAGCGCTACTACCGCCTCGGTGTACGGCAAATGGTTATTCCCCAGTCGCGTGTTTGTGACTGGCTCGTTGGGCTACAGCCGCTATAGCAACAAGTTGGAAGTGCTGGACAAAACCGCCATTGACCGACGTGCTTGGATCAGCTCCCTGGGCCTGGGCTATGCACTGGACGTAGCCGGGTTTACTGCACAGCCATCAGTAACTGCCGCGGTTATTTACACACCAAGCGTTAGCTACAAGGTCGATGGCAGTGCGGTTGAGCCAGCCAGCCGCATGGCGCAGCAGTACCGCGCCGGGCTGAAACTAAGCAAGGCCTTTGAGTTGGCGGACACTCCGCTGACTCCCTGGCTGGAGTTTGGCTACAGCCATACCCACCGTGATGCTGCGCAGGTCGCCATTGGCAGTGGCACCTTTGAATCGTTTGGCCGAGAAGAAAGCGCGCAACTGTCTGCGGGCATGACCGTTGGTTTGGGGCGATCGGTGGAAGTTAGCGCGTACGGTGGTTATGCCCAAGGCAGTTTTGTCGACGCCCAAGGCAATGCTGGGCTCGCACTTAAGTGGTTGTTTTAGGTAGCAAGCACCTATAACAAGTGCCTATAAATCGCTTGGTGCGCGCAGCACACCCTAGAAAAAAGCAGCTTTGCCTAGGCTGTGCTGTGTGCACCAGACCACCCGCTATTCAGGGCTCAATCGCGTCCAATCGCACCAACTGCAACGGTTCAGCAAGCAGGTCGTCCATGCGCTTGGCGAAGGCCTGAAAGTGCGGCAGGGCGACGTGGGCGTCCAACGCCGCCTGGCCTTTCCAGGATTCGCGCACGTAAAAAACATTTGGGGTTTCCTGCAGCTGGAACAGCGCGTAATCGAGGCAGCCCGGTTCTTCGCGGGACGGCGCAACCAAAGCTTTTAATGCGGCTTTGAGGTGGTCTTGCAAGCCAGGTTTGGCTTTGAGTACGGCGATAATCGAAAGAGTGTCGTGCATGGCGATAGTCCTTTTTGGCGTCGTGTGAATTCAGCGAAACGTCACTCTAGAAGTCCGGCCAAGCCCATCGCAACCGCGTAGCGGCGATGCAAGAGGGGTCCTACACGGATTACCGCCGCTGGGCGCGCCTTTAGCAATTCATGCTTTTGAGTCAGGAGTTTCCTACAGGTGTAGGGGCTGTTTCGCATTAAGCAGTGCACATCTTCCGCCGTTTAATTCCGTCCCGTAACACGCAGCGGCAAGCCGCCGTTTCAGGCTCAGCCAATGCGTTGCTGCTTTCAGCCCCCTACTGGACGATTACCATGATTATCCGCCGCCTTAACCTTGCTGTTCGCTCAACCTTGTTCTTTAGCGTGTTTTGCCTACTCATCGTTGGCCTCGGTGTGACCTCCTTACAACAGGCCCACAAGCTGCGCGATGTGGGTAGCTATTTTCAAGTTCACATCATTCCTGCGGTGAAAGAATTGGGGGAGCTGGATGCCAATTTTTCCGACGTGCGTTTTTACAACAGCCTGATGCGCAATGATGATGAAGCGCCCGAAGAGCGGCGTCGGGCCATGGCCGAAATTCAGGTATCGCTGGGCAAGGTCGAAGGCAATTTCACCGCTTTGGCCGGCTTGAATCTGGATGCGCAAGAGCAAAAAGACGTTGCGCTCCTGCAAGCCAGCGCCAAACATTTCAACGGTGTACAGAGCCAATATATGGCCTTGATCGCTGCCAATGACCTGGACGGCGCAATGAAGCTGACGCAGGCGGAGTTGTCGACGAGCAGCAGAGCGCTACAAGAGCGCATCACTGCGCTGGTAACCAGCAACGACGAGCGCGCCAAAGCCTATAGCCTGGAAGCCGAGACGGCGTTTGATGACACCTTGCGTTTGGTCATCGGCTTTAGCGTGTGTGCGGCCTTGGCCTGTATCGTTCTGGCTTGGCAGTACACCCGCAGCGTACTGACCCCCGTGCGCCAGGCACTGCAGATTGCCGAGCGAATCGCCAATAACGATCTCAGTGAAACCATTGAAATCACCGGCCAGGACGAAATGGCTCGTCTGCTCAAGGCCCTGGCAACCATGCAAAGCAAGCTGTGCAGCGCCCTGGAAAAAATTGGCGATTCCTCCACTCAATTGGCGGCTACCGCGGAAGAGATGCACGCCATCACCGAAGATGCGGCTAAAGGTATGGAGCGTCAGGCCAACGAAGTGGAAATGGCTGCCACCGCCGTAACGGAAATGAGTGCAGCCATTGAAGAGGTGGCGCGTAACGCCGCTGGTGCGTTGGAAGTGGCCACGCAAACCACCCAGGCCGCCAACCATGGCTGTGAGCGCGTCGATGAAACCCTGGCCGCCATCGCCCAAATGGTTGGCCGCGTGCAAGCCACCTCCGCCAGCGTTGAAGAGCTGGCCACCGTGGCCAGTGAGATCAACAAAGTACTGGCCGTGATTCGTGCGGTGGCCGAGCAAACCAACTTGCTGGCCCTGAATGCCGCTATCGAGGCTGCCCGTGCAGGTGAGGCCGGACGTGGTTTTGCGGTAGTGGCCGATGAAGTGCGTTCGCTGGCCCGTCGTACCCAGCAGGCCACGCAAGATATCGAGGGCATGATGGCCGGCATTGAAACGTGCAGCGGCGCGGCCTTGAAATCCATGGGCCAAACCAATGATCAGGCGTTGCACACCCAGGCGCTGTCCAGTGCTGCCGGGCAGGCATTGGTGCAGATTAATCAGTCCATCGAGCAGATCTACGAACGCAGCTTGATGATTGCCACCGCTGCCGAGGAGCAAGCGCAAGTGGCCCATGAAGTGGACCGCAGCCTGATTAGCATCCGTGACCTGGCTTCGCAGTCGAGCGAAGGCTCGCAGCAAACCACCATTGCCAGCGGCGAGCTTTCCTACCTGGCGGTAGACCTGAGTCAACTGGTCAAACAGTTCAAGTTCTAAACGCTGTTGAAACCACTCAACGCCTGATCACTTACGATCAGGCGTTGTTGTTTGCGCGCCGGCTAAATCACAAAGAAACCGTGGGTGCCGTCGCGACCCAGTTGGGCGACCAAGCCGTACTCCCAATCCAGATAGCCCTGCATGGCCGCGACCGGATTGTCGGTACCTTCATAGGGCCGGCGATAGCGGTCGATGCGCGGCGAGGCTAATTGCTGCTCGCCACTTTCAAGTGGCAAACCGGCGTCGATCCAGGCGGCAGTTCCACCGTCTAACACGTGCACCGGCACCTGTGTCAGCGCTTGCAAATCGGCCGCAGCGAAGCGTGCTAACAGGCTGCTTCCGCACGTGAGTACATAGCGTTCGGCCTTTGGTAATTGCGCCAGTGCGTCTGCCAAATCGGCTCGCAGCAGCCAATGGGCCCCCGGAATATGGCGCTTGACGTAGTTAGCGCTGCTGGTGAAATCCAGCAGCACGGTGCCCGCTGTTTGTTGCCATTGCTGCAAGGTTTGCGCGCTAATGCTCGGTGCTTGCGGCACAGCTGGCAGTGGCGCTTGCCAGGGGCCTTGCTGATTAAATTGCCCTGCCGGTTGCGCGTCGAGCACCCATACCTCCCAACCCATTTGCGCCAGCCAAGAAGCACTCATTGGCGCGCGCACACCCTCGCTATCCACCAGTACCAAGCGCGCGCCACGTACGCTGGCGACGTGATCGGTTTCCTGCACCAATTGGCCACCTTCAACCCAGCGTGCCCCCGGTAAATGCCCCGCCTCATATTCGGTGGCGGTGCGCACATCAAACAGGTACGTGGTGCGGCTGGCATCGGCCTGCCATTGGTGCAGCTGGTCGAGACTCACCTGGCCGACGCGCGCTTTGCTGGCCACCTGTTGTGCGGCATCGCGGGCCTGTTGCAGATGCACGGGTGTGGCTAAATCAAAACGGCGGTTCTGCCCATGCTCCAGGGTCTGCCCGGCCAGGGTCCAACCGATAGTGCCGTTGCGCAGCGCCGCCACCGGGTTGCTGATGCCGGCGTTAACCAATGACTGCGTGCCGATAATGCTGCGCGTGCGCCCGGCGCAGTTGACGATTACCTGTGTGCTCGGGTCTGGCGCCAACTCGCGTACGCGCAACAGCAACTCGGCCCCGGGCACGCTGATGGAGCCGGGAATATTCATGGTCTGGTACTCATCAAAACGCCGCGCATCCAGCACCACCACATTGGCCTCGGCAGCCAGCAATGCCTGCACCTCTTCAGCCGCCAGCGACGGTGTATGTCGCTGGCTTTCAACCAACTCGCCAAAGGCTTTGCTCGGCACATTCACATCACGAAACAGCTCGCCGCCGGCATCACGCCAGCCGCTTAAACCGCCTTCTAGCAAGGCCACATCGCTATAACCCAAGGCCACTAAACGTGCAGTGGCACGCTCGGCCAACCCTTCGCCATCGTCGTAAACAGTGATCGGCGTATGGCGGTGTGGTACGCGGGCGTAGATCTCCACTTCAAGTTTCGACAACGGCACATTGGCGGCAAATAGCGGATGGGCTTCAGCGAACGGCGCTTCTTCGCGCACATCCAGCAGCGCCAATTCCTGGCGGGCGAGCAGGGCAGTGCGCAGGTCGGCATAACGACGACGAGGGAAATCACTCATGGCGTGGGGTTCTCTTTCGACAGGTCCCAGATATTGGGCAAGTGGGCGTTGGAATAACCGGAGATAAAAGCCTTTTCGCTGCCATCGGCGAGGTACACCGCGCGCTTTACTGCGCCGATGTTGCCGCCGTAGACATGGATGCTCACCGAGGTGCGGTCGCCGTAGGCATTACGCACCTGGTGGATATCACCAATGCGCGGCGACACGGCTTCCACCTGGCCCGGCAGCAAGCGCTGCGCCTGGCCTTCAAGGTGCAGGGCGCCGCCCTGGTCGCGGCGAAACCCTTGCGCGTCTTCGGCACCGCGGAGCATGCCGATCAAGCCCCACACGCGGTGATCATGCACCGGCGTTTCCTGGCCTGGGCCCCAGACAAAACTGACTACGCTAAAGCGCTGAGCCGAGTCGACATGCAGCACGTACTGCTGATAACGCTCGGGGCTGGGTTGAGCGAATTCATCGCTGAGCCAGTCGTCGTGGCTAACCAAATCGCCCAGCAGTTGCGCGCCGCGATCCAGGATTGCCGGCTCTTCCAACTGCTGATCCAACAGCTCGGCAAGGGCGCCGATAAAGCCGCGTAACCGCGCGACGTTGTGGGTTTGTGCCATGGTTCCCTCCGCTTATGTGATTCCGTTTGTGATGTTGCTATACACCCTGGAAGCGAAAGGTATTATTCTTATCTGGTATTTTTCCACTACTTTATTATGTGAAAAAAGAATGAAGATAGACGATATCGATGCATTCGTAGCAGTCATCCGTTCGCAGTCCATCAGCCAGGCCGCAGAAACCTTGCAGCTCACCCAGCCGGCCATTACCCGGCGGGTGCAGAACTTTGAGGACGACCTTGGCGCCAACCTGCTCGACCGCAACACCAAGCCGCTCAAGCCGACCTCGCTGGGTATGCGCGTGTACGAGCAGTGCCTGAATGTGCAGCGGGAGATGGGCGCGCTGCGTGAGCTGGTATTGAGCGATGCCGCGCCCACCGGCACCTTGCGTTTGGGCGTGCCGCAAACCATTGGCGATGTGGTGTTGCTCGATGCCCTGAGCCGCCTGAAAACCCTGTACCCCGACTTGCAGGCGCAGGTGTCTACCGGCTGGGGCAGCCACTTGCTGGGCAAGATCGAAAATGGCGAATTGGATGCGGTGGCGGCGTTGTTTCCGGCGGGCAAAGTGTTCCCCGAAGGCATGCTTGGGCGCTCGCTCGCGCGGATGAATTTGGTGGTGGTGGCGGCCAAAGGCGAGGTGCGCAAACGCTCGTACAAACTGGCGGATTGTTACCAGCGCGGCTGGGTGCTTAACCCCGATGGCTGTGGCTTTCGCGCCGGATTGCAGCGGGCGTTGAGTGCGGAGGGGTTGTCGCTAAAGGTCAACCTGGAGACCTTTGGTACCGAGCTGCAACTGGGCTTGATTGCCAATGGGTTGGGGTATGGGTTGGTGCCGGCGCCGTTGTTGGAGAACAGCAGTCACCGGGAGCGGTTGGAGGTTGTGCCGGTGAGTGATTTCAAGCCGGTGATTGATTTGTGGTTGGTGCATCCGCGGTTTTTGGGGAATTTGCAGGCGCCGGTGAGTGAGTTTGGGGAGATGGTGGCGCAGCGGGTGGCGACTTAAGGGGGGGCCCTGAACCCCCGCTGAAGGGGCGGCGTAGGGTGTGCTGTGCGCACCAGCTTATTTTGGTTGCGGTGGTGGTCTTCTTTGCCGCGTTGGCTGGGCGTTTGGTTTCGCGCCTTACGCGCGAGTTTCTTTTTTCAGTCGCCAAAAAAGAAACCAAAAAGGCTTGCCCCTACCTTGGGTCTACGCTGCGCTCCGACTTCCCTCGCTCCGTCGTTGCTCCAGGGGTCGGCGTGCAGGGCCATCCTTGGCCCCACGCCTTTCGCGGCTCCTGCCGCTCCACCCCCTACGCAACGACTCCGCTCGGCCTTGCGGTTAACGGGGCGGGTAGATCAACAGCCAGATCAAGATCAAAAGCTGGACCGAGTTGGCAGGGCGAACGCCGATTTGCTCCCCTCGCCCGCTCGCGGGAGAGGGGCTGGGGGAGAGGGCAAGGGTTGGTACGCTGCTACCGGCTTTAGCGGCGATATTTTTGATTTTGATGGCTTGCCGTGTACCCACGGCAGCTAATAGTTGTCAGCTTTTAAAATGCTAATAGTGCATATTGTGTATTTGGCTAAATGCACCTGTTCTATATTAGCTTAGAATCAAAACGAATTTCACGACGCTTTCTTATGTAGTTAGCATGGCTCGCCTAGGGCTTTGTTTGGCCCCGGTTTGCTGACGATAAGGAGTGGTTATGTCGCTGCGTTTTCTCGCGCGTCTGCCGATTTGGCGCAATGTGGCGGCGCGGTTGGTGAGCCCGCTGGTGTTGTTGCTGCTATGGGAGTTGGCGTCGCAAAGTGGCGTGTTGCCGGCGCGAATTATCGCCGCGCCCAGTGCTATTGGCGGCACGTTGTGGCAGTTGCTGGCGAGCGGGGAGTTGGCGGGGCATTTGTGGGTGTCGCTGATTCGCGCGCTGTCTGGGCTGGCGATTGGTGTCAGCCTGGGCACGGTGTTGGCGTTAGTGGCGGGGTTGTCGCGCGGTGGCGAGTTGGCGATCGATTCGCCCATGCAGATGCTGCGCACCCTGCCTTTCCTGGCCATCGTGCCGTTGTTTATTTTGTGGTTCGGGGTGGGTGAAACACCCAAGATCGCGCTGATCGCTCTCGGCACCACCTTTCCTATTTACCTCACCTTGTTCGCCGGTATTCGTGGCTTGGATCCCAAGCTGATTGAAGCCGCCACTTTATTTGGTCTCTCTCGTCGCGAGCGCGTTTGGCATGTGATTTTGCCGGGGGCGTTGCCTTCGTTTTTTGTTGGTTTGCGCTATGCCTTTGGCATCAGTTGGCTGGGTTTGGTGGTGGTTGAGCAAATCAATGCCACGGCCGGTATCGGCTACCTGGTGAACGATGCCCGCGACTTTATGCGCACCGACGTCATCGTTATTTGCCTGCTGGTGTACAGCGTGCTCGGCTTGGGCATCGACGCCCTGGTGCGCGGTCTGGAGCGTTTCACTCTGGCCTGGCGGCCGGCGTTTATTGGGAGTTGAGCATGGCACGTGCTTCTTTAGCGGCGGCGGTGTCCGTGCGCCAGGCGGTTCGCCAGTTTGGTGAGCAGCGCATTCTGGATGGCTTGGATCTGGAGATCGGCGCTGGCCAGTTTGTGGCGTTGCTCGGGCGCAGCGGTTCCGGCAAGACCACACTGCTGCGCGCGCTTGCGGGGCTCGACCAAGTCGACAGCGGCCAGTTGCAGGTGCCCGAGGCCCGCGCCGCCGTGTTTCAGGAACCCCGGTTGATGCCGTGGAAGCGGGCGTGGCGCAATGTCAGCCTCGGTTTGCGCGGTGCCGAGCCGCGCGAGCGAGCGCTGGCGGCAATGGCCGAGGTGGGCTTGCAGCACCGGTTGCACGCCTGGCCGGGCACCTTGTCCGGTGGCGAGGCGCAGCGTGTGGCCTTGGCCCGCGCCTTGGTGCGTGAGCCGAAATTGCTGCTGCTCGATGAACCCTTTGCTGCCCTCGATGCGCTGACCCGTTTGCGTATGCAGCAGTTGGTGTTGGAGCTGTGGCGCAAGCATGAACCGGCGGTCTTGCTGGTGACCCATGACGTCGACGAAGCCGTGCTGCTGGCCGACCGCGTATTGGTGCTGGACCAGGGCCGTATCGTCGAAGACCTGGCCATCGCCCAACCCCGACCACGGGAAATCGCCACGCGCAGCCTGCAGGAAACCCGCCGTCACTTGCTTACTTTGCTTGGTGTTGAAGCGCCGTCTCAGCCCGAGCCAAGCCATTCTTTTTACCTGACCGGAACCCACCGATGACCTCTAGCGCCCAGCCCGCCGTTGCCTTGGAAACCCGCCTGGATCTCGACAGCCCAACCTTTGCCGACCTGTTGGAAACCCTTAGCGCCGAGTTCGCTGCCAGCGCTGCGCACTACGACCGCCATAGCGAATTCCCCCACGCCAACCTCGAGCGTTTGCAGCAGCACGATTTGCTTGCCTTGACGGTGCCGCGCGAGCTGGGCGGCGGTGGCGCAACCCTGGCTCAGGCGCGGCGGGTGATCAGCGCTGTAGCCAAGGGCGAACCCTCTACGGCTTTGGTGTTGGTGATGCAGTATCTGCAACATACGCGTCTGCAAAAGAACCTGGCCTGGCCGGAATACCTGCGCTTGCGGGTGGCGCGTGAGGCAGTGGAGCAGGGCGCATTGATCAATGCGCTGCGCGTTGAGCCGGACCTTGGCACGCCGGCGCGCGGTGGCTTGCCTGGCACCGTGGCCACCCGTGTGCCGGAGGGTTGGCGGTTAAATGGGCGGAAAATCTACTCCACCGGTATCCCCGGCCTGACCTGGTTGGCGGTATGGGCGCGCAGCGATGACAGCGTGCCGCGCGTCGGTACTTGGCTGGTGCACCGTGATACGCCGGGCATTCGTATCGAAGAAACCTGGGACCACCTGGGCATGCGCGCCACCGGCAGCCACGATGTGATTTTCGACGACGTGCTGGTGCCCTTCGACCACGCCGTGGATGTGCTGCCGGTTGATGTACCTCGCACCTCCGAGCTCGATCCTTCCGGCGTGTTGTGGCTGGCGGTGTTGCTCTCCAGTATTTACGACGGCGTGGCCCGCGCTGCCCGGGATTGGCTGGTGGGCTGGTTGCGCGAACGCACTCCCGCCAACCTCGGCGCGCCGCTGGCGAGCTTGCCGCGCTTTCAAGAATTGGTCGGGCGCATTGATGCGCTGCTGTTTTCCAACCGCGTGTTGTTGGATGCCGCTGCCGAAGGGCGCGTCGCCGCCAGCGAAGCCACGCAAGTCAAACATCTGGTCACTAACCAGGCGATCAAGGCGGTGGAGCTGGCCATCGAAGCGATCGGCAATCCAGCCTTGGCGCGCAGCAATCCGCTGGAGCGGCATTACCGCGACGTGCTGTGCAGCCGCATTCACACCCCGCAAGACGATGCGATTCTTGGCGCCGTTGGCCGCGCTGCTTTTGCCCAAGCGCCGGGAGCGCTGGTCTGATGGTGCAGCGCATCGCCAGTCAATTGCAGCCGAGCTTTAACGCCGTGCTGCGCGACGCCTTGCCAGGTATCGACATCATCAACGTGCCCCGCGGCGTGCCCAGCGATCTGCCTGCCGATGTGCAGGTGTTGCTCGCCGCACCGCACGCGGATTTTCGCGCGTCGCCACAGCCACCGAGCGGCTGGCCCTTCGGCCTGCGCTTGGTGCAATTGATCACCTCTGGCACCGACTTTTTCCCGCCCTGGCTGCTCACCGGAACGGTGCCAGTGGCCAGCTCGCGAGGTACCACTGCTGAGACCATTGCCGAGTTTGTCTTGGCCAGTATTTTTGCCGCGGCCAAGCATTTGCCCGACTTGTGGATCGACAGCGCTGAACACTGGCAGCAACGCCCATTGGCCTCGGTGGCCGGCAGCACCTTGGGGCTATTTGGTTTCGGCGCTATTGCTCGCAGCACAGCGCTTAAGGCGCAGGCCCTGGGCATGCAGGTGATTGCCGTGCGCCGTTCCGAGCAGCCATTTGATGTGCCTGGGGTAGAACGGGCAAGCGATTTGCGTGAGCTATTTGCCCGTGCCGATCACCTGGTTTTGGCCGCGCCGGCGACTGCGCAAACCCTGCATATCGTCAACACGCAGGTGCTCGCGGCGGCCAAGCCAGGCCTGCACCTAATCAATATCGCCCGTGGTTCGCTGATCGATCAGCAGGCGTTGCAGCAAGCCCTCGACAGCGGCCGTATCGCCCTGGCCAGCCTGGATGTCGCCGACCCCGAACCGCTACCAGCCGGCCATTGGTTGTACCGCCACCCACGGGTGCGTTTGTCACCCCATACCTCGGCCAACTCGCCGCAGGTGTACCTGAATATCGCCGCACTGCTGGCGCGCAATGTCGCCTATTTGCGCAGCGGCCAGCCTCTAGAAAACGCCGTTACCGGCGACTGAAAGGATCAACCCCATGAGCGCCTTACCTCGGCCCACGGCCTACTCCCTGCAGCGCGAAGGCTACACCGTGCACCGCTGGCAACATCCGCCACAGCAAGCGACGTATGAAGCTGAGCGCCTGCTGCGGCGCCAACGGTTGGCTGCGTCGTTTCGCCTGTTCGCCCGCCACGGTTTCGACATGGGCGGCGCTGGCCATATCACCGTGCGCGACCCAGAGTTTCCCGAGCATTTTTGGGTCAACCCGGTGGGTGTGTACTTCGGCCATATCCGCGTTAGCGATTTGTTGCTGGTCAACCCCGATGGCGAAATCGTTGAAGGCGAGGGCTCGCTGAATCTCGCCGCCTTTGCCATCCACGCGGCACTGCATAAAGCCCGGCCCGATGTGGTCGCCGCCGCGCATGCCCACTCGCTGTATGGCAAAGCCTGGTCCAGCCTCGGCCGCCTGCTCGAGCCGCTAACGCAAGACGCCTGCGCCTTCTATGAAAAACACGCGCTGTTCGACAACTTCAACGGCGTGGTGCTGGAAGCCAGCGAAGGCGCGCGCATCGCCGACACCCTGGGCGCGCACAACGTCGCGCTGATTCTGCAAAACCATGGCCTGCTTACCGTCGGTGAAACCGTGGAAGCGGCGGTGTGGCGGTTTATTGCCCTGGACAACGCCGCCCATAGCCAACTGCTGGCCGAAGCGGCGGGTACGCCCAAGCCCATTCCACCTGAGGTCGCGCGGCATACGGCCGGTCAGGTCGGCACCGAATTCGGCAGCTGGTTTGCCCTGCAATCGCACTGGGACCGCCTGGTGCGTGAAGAACCCGATTTCCTGGACTAGAGGCCTGCTATGAACCGTCGTGAATTTATCCAACGTTCGGCCATCGTCGGCCTCGGCGCGGCGTTGCCGTGGTCACTGGCCCATAGCGCGAATGCCTGGCAGGGCGCCAGCCTGCATGTCGCCACCTACAAGGGCGCGGCGCCAACCTTCTTTGCCGAAGCGGGCATTCAACCGCCGCCGTACCCGGTGAAATACGCCGAATTCACCGGCGGTAATCTGGCCTTTGAGGCGTTGGTCAGCGGCACCCTGGATATCGCGCCGATGAGCGAGATTCCACCAATCTTTGGCATCAAAAACGACGCCCCGGTAAAGCTGATTGCCGTGCTCACCGGCGACGTCAACAACCAGGCGATCATCGTGCCCAAGGGCTCGGCGATTGAAGACCTGAGCCAGTTGCGCGGCAAACGCATCGGCTATATCCGCTCCACCACCTCGCACTTTTTGCTGCTGAAAGCGCTAAAAGAACAGGGCCTGACCTTTGCCGATATCACCCCCATGGCACTCACCCCGCAAGACGGTTTTGCCGCGTTCCAAAATGGCAACCTGGACGCCTGGGTAACCTACGGCTACTTCATTCAACTGGCCGAACTGCGCAGCGGCGCGCGAGTGCTGAAAACCGGCCAGGGTTACCTCTCCGGCAACTACGTGATTGCCGCCAACGCCGGCGCGATTGCCGACCCGAAAAAGCACGCGGCGATCACCGATTACATCCTGCGCGAATACCAGACCTGGCAATGGATTCAACACAACCCCGACGCCTGGGCGGCGAAAAGCGAGAAGATCCTTGGCATTCCCAAGGAGGTATTTATCGCCCAGTTCAAAGCGCAAAGCGGGCCACGGATTTTGCAACCGGTGGACGATGCGGCGGTGCGCTCACAGCAAGAAGTGGCCGACCTGTTTTATGAAGTCGGCGTGCTACCTAACGCCTTGGATGTTTCCACCCTCTGGGATCGTAGTTTTCGCTGGGGTTAAACCATGACACGCCTTCGCCACGCGCTGCTGCTGACCGTGGCGCTAGCCACTAACGCGCACGCCAGCAACAGCGACACCTTGCACCAGCGCTTGTTGGTACTCGACAGCCACCTCGACACGCCGATGCAACTGGCCCGTCCGGGGTGGGACATTAGCCAACGCCACCGCTACGCCGATGACTTGTCGCAGGTCGACCTGCCGCGGATGCGCGAAGGCGGCTTGGACGGTGGCTTCTGGGCCATCTTCACGCCACAAGGTCCGCGCACCGACGAAGGCCGCACCCTGGCCAGCGAACATGGCCTGGCCGTGCTGGCACGCATCCGCGATATGGTCGCCAGCCACCCCGACGATTTCGAACTGGCCCTGACCGCCGATGATGCCCAGCGCATTGCGGCAGCCGGCAAGCGCGTGGTGTTTATCAGCATGGAAAACGCCGAACCGCTGGCCGCCGACCCTGGGCGTTTGCTCACCTATCACCGCCTAGGCCTGCGCATGCTCGGCCTGGTGCACGCCGCCACTAACGACTTCGCCGACTCCGCCACCGCGCTACCCGAATGGCATGGCCTAAGCGACAAGGGCAGGGCGCTGGTGGCCGAGGTGAATCGATTGGGCATCGTGCTGGATGTCTCCCATGCCTCGGACGCAGTGTTTGACCAAGTGCTGGAACTGTCGGCCGCGCCGGTCATTGCCTCGCACTCGGGCAGCCGGGTGGTGGCCGCCAGCCCACGCAATCTGGACGACGCGCGATTGCGGCGTTTAGCGGCCAAGGGTGGGCTGGTGTCGATCAACAGCTTTGGCAGCGACTTGATCAGCCGCCGGCCCAACCCTATGCGCGATAAAGCCTTGGCGCCGTTGTACCGCGAGTTTCGCAATGCGGCGGCACTGAGCCTGGCGCAGGTGGCGGATTTAGCCGCGCGCATTCGCCAGGCTGAGGCGGCGTACCCGCAGCAGCAGGCGACCTTCGAGGATTTTATAAATCACCTGTTGCATGTGCTGGCAGTGGTAGGGCCGGAGCATGTGGGCATTGGCGCGGACTGGGATGGCGGTGGTGGGGTGGCGGGCTTGGCGGATGTCAGCCAGTTGCAGCGTATTACCGAGCGACTGGTCGCGGCGGGGTATAGCGAGGGGGATATCGGCAATATTTGGGGTGGGAATCTATTGAGGATTATCGAGCAAGCGCAACGCCACGCTGAGCCGTAGGGTGTGCTGCGCGCACTGGCTGTATGTTTTTTGTTTGGTGGTTTTCTTCGTTACCGCGTGCGCTGAACGTTGTGTTTCGCGCTTTGTGCCTCTCGCCGCGTCCCTGCGGCGCAACCTAGCCGGCGCCCCCTTACACGAAGATTCCATTTAGCCTGCGATAAAGGGGGCGGGTAGATCAAGATCAAGAGCCCCTCTCTCCAGCCCTCTCCCCTAGCCGGGCGCCCACAAGCGGGAGAGGGAGCAGACCGCGTGGGCTTTGGCCATACGTCACCCCTCGCCCGCTTGCGGGAGAGGGGCCGGGGGAGAGGGGCTTTTGATCTGGCTTGTGATCTACCCGCCCCCTTTATCGCAGGCCGAGCAACGACGGAGCGAGGGAAGTCGGAGCGCAGCGCAGACCTAAGGTAGGGGCAAGACCTTTTGGTTTCTTTTGGGTGGTCCGGCATTCCGACGACTGACAAAAGAAACTCGCGCGTAAGGCGCGAAACAAAACCCTCAGCACACGCGGCCCACGGCCCCTCACCAGCATAAAAAAAGGGAGCCCTAAGGCCCCCTTCGTTCCAACTCAACAACCCATCACGCCTTGGCGCAGCTCTCTGGTGCCCAATCACCCATATCCGGGTTATTGCACACATCGTTAACCATCGCCTTACCCTGAGTGGCCACTTTCTGGCTTTCAGTGCGCGAGGTCTGCGCTTTCTGCGCGGCTTTCTCGGTGGAAACGGCCTGAGTTGTTACCTTGGCACGCTGCGCCTTGGTCACAGTCACTTTCTTGCCGGCGTCGGCATCGGCAACTTTGGCTACGGTGTCACGCTGTACGCCAGTGGCAATCAGGTCTTTTTCGTAGGCCTGGGTGTAGGCATCCAGGTCTTCGCCAGTACGGCCATCAGCCGCGGCCAACAGGGCGTTGGTTTCTTTCAAACCGCTAACGATTTCCGCCAGGTGCGCACGGCCATCGGCTTCGGAGATTTTCTTGGCTTTGCGCGCGTCACGCAGAGAGGCGAATTCGCGCTGGTAGCAGGCTTGGGCGGCTTTGGCATAACCGACGCTGCGGTCGATTTCGCCAGTGCTGCGGTCGATGTCGGTGGCGTAGGAGCCGATGCGCTGGTTGTCGTCGGTGATCTGTTTTTGCTTCTCGACGTAGTAACCGGCTGCACCGCCGACCAGGGCGCCGCCTGCGGCACCGATCAGGGCGTTACGTGCGGCGTGGTCGTCGCCCGACAAACCGCCAGCCAGGCCGCCAATCAGGCCACCGGCAATGGCGCCGGTTACTGCCGAGTTTTTCACCGCGTCTTCGGTGCCACGCAGGTGCGATACCGGCTCATAGCAGGCCGGGTAGTACTGTGCGGTGGTGCTGGCGGCGACTTTCGAGGTTGGGCCGGTGCTGGCACAACCGCTGATGAAAATGCAGCCGGCGGTAAGGAAGGACGCCGCGACGCGTGCCGAGGTGCGGAGCATGGTGTTGTTACTGTGCTTCATGGTCAGTTCCTGTCTCTGTTTTGTTTGTGCGCTGCGGCCGGTTCGGGCTGGCCGCAGTGGTTTCCTTAACGCTCGCCGTTAGCGAGCAACTGCTCCAGAATCGCCGCCGGATCGGCACGCTTTTCCTGGCGATACTTGCCTACGTGTGTGACAAACAGCGTCGCACGTTTGACCAGGCTCTTGCCGAGCACTGGTTTGCGATTGAGCTCTTCTTTTATCCGTTGCAACTGCGCCTGGATCACCGCATCGGTATAGCGGGTGCCGGTGGCCAGGTTGTCGATGTAAATCTGCACGGCGCCATCAAGGGCACTACGGCCGTTCGCCATCGCTGTGGCAAACAGCTTAGCTGAGGCTTCGTCCTTATTGGCCTTTGCTTGTTCCTGACTTTTTTTCAAATTGGTCAAACGGATGTTGTAGTTGTTGATGGTTTCGGCCACCAGCGCCGCTGACTGAATCAGGTTGCCGGCGGCTTCCTCGCGTTGTTGGGCAATCAGCGAGACGTTTCGTTTCAGCTCCTCGTTAATCATGCCCAACTGTGCCTGCAGGGCCGGGTCGGTGCTGGCGGCAATTACGCTGTCCAGGCTTTTGGTTGGGTCTTGGGAATCGTCAATGGCATCGGTCAGGCCGGCCAGGCGACCTTCTTTTTGCCACTGGGTTTGCAGTTCTTTGTAGCGCGAACGCGGGGCGGAGAGGGCGCCCAGGGCCACGCGAAAGCCGGTGGTTTCATTCAGCTGTTCGGTGCCATCGGCGGCGAACAGCGGGTATTCGCGACGCATACCGGTAAATAGCGTGGTTTCACCTTCCAGGTAGTTGCCGCCCTTGACCACAAAACCGCCGTAGGTGCCCTGGCGGCGCCCGGCGTGCACCAGTTGGAACGACTCCTGAACCATCTCGGCGGCGTTGCCGATCACATCAAACATGCCGATGGGGTTAGGCAGCTTGGTGCCGATGGGCAGCAGGCGTGCCGCTTGCCCGGTGCCGCCAGCGACTTGGTTGTACACCGCCCAATCACCCAACGGGCCTTCTTGATCACTGCCTTCAACCTTGCGCGGGAACAGCCGACCTTCCAGTTCCTGGCGACTCACCGCCTGGGCACCACGGGCGGCAAATTCCCACTCGGCTTCTGACGGCAGGCGTACAAAACTCACGCCGCCATCTTCGGCTTTGGCGGTGCGGCCGCTGACCGGCAGCAAATCGCGGTGGTTTTTCATCAGCCAGGCGGTGTACACGGCGGCAAACCGCTCGGCATCAAAGTGCGAGACCTTCACCTTGGGCAAACGCGCTGCCGCGCCGGTCGCCGGTTCCGGGCAAGCCGGCGGTTCGCCTTGGCCTGCGAGGGAGGCGGCCTGGTCCATCACCGCGCTGTATTGGCGTGCGGTTACTTCGTACTTGCCGATGAAATACAGCATGGGCGACAGCGGTGTGCCGGCTTCTTTTTTCGGCAGCACCGGTTTGATCGTGTCGCGCCAGGGCTCGGGCAAGTCGGCGAGGGTGAATTGGCCGTTGATAAAGTCGCGGCGGTAGCCGGAGATAAACGACTGCTGGTAGCCGCTTTCGCCCTCGGCGAAGGGATAACCCAGGCTGATTTCGCGGTCGTCGAGGGTGCCGTTGGCCAGCACATACACGTAACGCATCACCAGGCTGCCGCCACAGGGCAGTGGCAGGCTAACGTCGTCGGGCAGCGGTTTGGGGTTGTCCACCGACGCCTCTTCGGCCAGGGCCGAAAAACTCAACGACGCCATTGAAAGCGCCAGTACTGCCGTAGCCCGCTTAAACATCCCGTAGTCCTTCTGAAGCTTCAATCTGTGCGGCACGCCAGCCACCGAGGGCGGCGGCCAGAATGCTGCACGCCAGGGTGGCCAGCAACGCAATTAAGTAATGCACCGGCAATAAGCGACAAACGAACTCGCCGGCCGCCGATTCAAACAAGGCATTCAAGCCCACTTGCGCCAGCCCGTAGAGCAGCCAGGCCAAGCCCAGGCTAAACAGGCCACTGTAGAGCGCCAGTAGCACCAGAAACGCCACGAGGGCGGCGGTGGGAAAGCCGAGTAAACGTAACACTGCCAGCGCGCGCCGTTTGCGTTCAACGGCGGCCAGGGTGCTGGCGACAATCGCAGCAAACGCGCCGGCCACCGCCAGGCCGCTGATAATCCAGAACACCAGGTTGAGGTTATGGCTCAGCGAGCGCACTTGGGCGATGGTTTGCGCCTGGGTCGACACCTCTTGGCCCGTGGCGTTGAAGTGTTGGCGCAGGCTTTCCACGCCATCGAGGTCTGCCGCATACAAACGCAAGCCGGGATAGACGCGGCTGCCTGGCTCCGCCGGTTCGCGCCCTGGCCAGTCCAAGCGTGGCACCGCACGGCCATCGCGATAATCCTCGGCGGCTTCCAGCAGGCTCACGCATCGCGGTTAAAGGTCGCCAACGGCAGCACGGCGAGCACGCTAACGCTGAGTTGGCGCGATTCCGCCTGGCCGTCTTGGCGGCGGCCAAAGCGCGCGCCGAGGCGGTCGCCGGCCTTAACGCCGAGTTTTTCCGCCGCGCTTTGCGTGAGCAAAATCTGCTCATCACCGGTTGGCAAGGGCGCCGCCGCCAATAGCGGATCGCCGCTGGCGGTGGGGATCATTTCTACCGTGAGCGCCTGGCCAGAACCGGCGGTGGACAGGTCTGCGGTAGCGGCAATTTGCCGAGTGCGCGGCAGGGCAAAGGCCACGTCGTCACGCAGTGCCAGTTGGGCGATTTCCTTGGCGCTAAAACGGCCACCGCCGAGGGTGATGACCTCACGCACGGCCGGGTCGTTTTCCAGGCGTTCGGTCAGGGTGCTGACCAAACCGAATTTAAGCCCAAACAGCACCAACAGCGGGGTGATTACCGCGGTCAGCGCCAGCACGGCGCAAATCGACAGCCGCGCCTCGGTGCGGTAGTCGGCCCAGGCCAACGACAACAGCAGGCCGATGCGCATCAGCGCCACTCCCCAAGGGTGGCGGTCACGCCGCCATCGGCGTCGCGCTGCCAATGGATCGGCAACACCGCCAACCCGGCATTGCGCGCCAACGGCTCATCGTGGGTGGCGATCACTGTGCAGGTACGGCTAACCCGGGCCTGTTCCACCAGCAACTGCATCACCCGCTGGGCATTGGCCGGATCAAGCGAGGCCGTGGGTTCATCCGCCAGCACCAGGCGCGGCGCGTGGGCGAGGGCGCGGGCAATGCCCACGCGTTGGCGTTGGCCGACAGACAATTGATGGGGGCGTTTGCCCAGGTATTCAGCAATTTCCAAGTGCTCGGCCAAGCGCTGCACACGGTCATCGGCTGGCAATTCCAGCAAGCGCCGTGGCAGCTCGATATTGCCGCGCACATCAAGAAACTCCAGCAGCCCACCGGTCTGCAGCACATAGCCGCAGGCCTTACGCCGTAGGCGCGCCAGGGCGTCGTGGTTATCCGCTTGCCACAATGCGGCGATATCAAAGGTGCCGCCGTCCAGCTCCACGCAGAACTGGCCGCTACGGTCCGGGGAAAGTACCAGCGCGAGCAAATCCAGCAGCGTGCTTTTGCCACAACCGCTGGGGCCGACCACAGCAATCTGTTGGCC
>LNAP01000188.1_pt1 | contig 73672 bp, 61 predicted proteins | sample 602601 | NCBI WGS metagenome assembly LNAP01 (sample SAMN02440304, study PRJNA202911) | soil metagenome | biome: Subtropical and temperate rainforests or woodlands; isolation source: soil samples (1 kg each in a 20% v/v slurry with milli Q water) were... ...
TCATTGCACACCCCCTACGGTTTCCAGGGAGCGGGCGCGGGCCATCGCTTCGTTGTAGCGGCGCAGGCGGACGGACAGGGACGAATCAGAACGCAGCGCGGCGAAGGCGCGGGCCTTCCAGGCAGCAGCGTGGGATTTGGACGGATTGAGGGTAAGGGTGGTGCGCATGGGTGTAGCTCCAAGTTTGTTTAGGAGCTGCCACGAATCGTCGCCAAACGATCTAGGGTGGCAGCTGTACGCAGGTTGGCGAACCGGGAACTTGGAACCCGGCATACCCGAAGGTATCCCACGCACAGCCGCCATAACGCGAAGTTGCGGGCACAAAAAAAGCGCCTGCTTTCGGATGGGGCGCTTATGCGCCAAGTTTCTCGGGTCGCCAAACCCGGCCGCTGATTTTGCAGCGACGGGCAAACGATACATGCGGACGCATACAGGGGCAAGCGTAATCATTGCAGACCCTCCGGCGCGCTATGCGTCTCGATTGGCGCGGTAGCGACCAGTTCAGCCAGTACACTCCGGGGAATACCGTTGTTCTCGAGCGCAGATGACAGGCTGAGCAATACGGCCAGCGCGACGACTGTTGGTTCGTCTCCTTGGCTGCGTGCGTGGCATGTGATCGACGGCAGCAGTTCGTTCTGGATGAACCGAACGTGTGCGTTGTCGCTGTGGCTATAATCGGCCTTGCGCGGGCGGCTTTGTTCTTCGGGACGGGTCGCCTTTTTCATGCGGCGTTCCTCGCTTCCAGTTTCGATTGCTGCCAGGCGGCAAACTCACCAGCGACGAAAAAAGTCCGAGCGGATCGCGCAGCACCGTCCTTGATCGGCTTCGGGAAGGTGGGGTCGGCCGCCATCAGCTTGTAGACGCCAGAGCGCGATTTGCGCAGGAGGTTGCAGACCTCAGTAAAGGTCAGCAGCTGAGCCAGGGCAGATGCCTGGCTGTGAAAGTCTTGCAGGGTATTTGCTTGCATCGCCATGTCTCCGTTTGGTTGGCGATGCTTACGTTATGCGCGGTTGCGGCCTGCTCGAATACCCTATGCGCGCACCGGCTGTCCTATGCGCGCAGCGGCTAGGTAGGGTCCGGGGTGTTTCTCAGCGCTTTTCTGGCGGTGGCGAAAGACTGAAACCCGAGTTCTGCCCATTCCTGCTCGGCGCATATATCTCTCGACGAGTATTTTCCAGATGCCCACACGTCGCGGATTCGCGCTCGTAGCTCCTTGCTTCCACCTGGGCGGCTATGCCTGGCATTCGCTGCGTCTACCCGCTCTTGGCGATGGGCAGCTTTCTGCTGTAGCGACGCCCAAACGGCCATCATCCCGTTTAGCTTGCCGCATAAGGAACCAAGCCTAAACGCCTCCCCAATAGCTGCGTTTGTCTCTCCACTGTCAAAGTATGCGAGGCAAGTCCGCGCCTGGCTCGCGATATCGCCTGCGACCCACTGGATGTTGGCGGGTATGCCGTTGGCGCTGTCGTAAGGCGCATCCGCGAGCTTTTGGGCCTCGACTGATATCGCATGGATGCCTTCTCGATTCGGTTCATAGTCAAGAAAATATTGGCAGATGGTAATGCGGTTAGTCATGCCCGCAGCTCCACCACGTTGCTGGCACTTTTGCCCCGATGCGCAAACTCGTATGGCGTGACGTGCCGTTGCCGGTTGGCATCGAGGTAGTCAGCCCACCAGGTCATCATCAGTCGGCGTTCTTCCAAGTGCTCGGCCTTGTGGATATAGGCGGCGCGGACTCCGTTGCGCTCTTGGTGGCTCATCTGCCGTTCAACCGCGTCGCGGCTCCACAAGCCGGACTCCACCAGCGCAGAACAGGCCATAGTGCGGAAACCGTGCCCGCAAACGTCAACCTTCGTGTCATAGCCCATACGGCGCAGCGACTTGTTAACGGTGTTTTCTGAAAGCGGCTTCCAGTGGTGGTGATCGCCAGCAAATACCAGATCGAAGCGGCCAGTAAGCGGCTTGATTGCGTCCAGGGTGGCCAGCGCCTGGCGACTTAGCGGGACCATGTGAGGCGTGCCCATCTTGGCGCCACGGTGCGAGTGCTTCACGCCTTCGATGGGCTTGCGCTCGCCTGGGATGATCCACATGGAGCGGCCGAAGTCGATTTCATCCCAGCGGGCGAAGCGGAGTTCGCTCGAGCGGATGAATACCTGCAACGTGAGCTGTACGGCAAACCGGGTCAGAGGCCGGCCGGTGTCTGCCTCGATGCGCGCCAGCAGCTCGGGCAATCGCTCCAGAGCTAATGCCGGTCTGTGTTTAGTTTTCGGCGTGGCGGTGCCTCCCAGCAGATCAAGCGCCGGGTTGTAGTCGATCATGTTGCGCTGTACGCCGGTTCGCATAATGCCGACGACGCGCTGTCGAAGCCGGCCGGCCAGATCCAGAGCGCCGCGCTTCTCCACCAGTTTCAGCGCGGCCAGCAGGTCGCTGGTTTTCAGGTCGGCAATAGGTCGGTGCCCAAGCAACGGAAATAGATCGGCTTCGGACTCATTCATAACGCGGGTGGCGTGGCCCTTCGACCATTTGCCGGCCATGCTGGCGTGCCACTCCAAGGCGACGGCCTTAAACGTATTGCAGGACGACTGCGCCGCCTCGATGACTTTCCGGTGTTCCTGCTCGATGGGGTCTATCCCCTTCGCCAGCAGCTCCAGCGCCTCGGCTCGTTTACCCCTGGCTGCCTTCAACCCGGTCGCCGGATAGCCGCCGAAGGTTGCAAGCCCTTCCCTGCCATCGGGGCGCTTGAACTTGAACCGCCAGACCTTGCTCCCGTTCGCCTTCACCAGCAGGAACAGACCGCTGCCGTCGAACAGCTTGTAGTCCTTGTCGCGAGGGCGTGCGGCGTCGCACTTGGAGTCTGTGAGGGGCGTTACTGTGCGCGCCATAGGGGTACGCTCCTAAATCGAACCGGCATACCCCTAAACGTACCCCTAAAGAACGGGCATGTACAGACGCATGTGGATTCATACAGGCACAAAAAAACCGGCTCAGGGGCCGGTTTAACTGGGTTTCAGGTTCATATGGGAACGTCTGAAATCATGTCCATGGTGCCCGGAGCGGGGGTCGAACCCGCATACCCTTTCGGATGAGAGATTTTAAGTCTCTTGCGTATACCAATTTCGCCATCCGGGCGGAGGCTGCGTAGCAGTGCGCCGATGGGGAATCGGCGGCGCAGGACTATAGCGAGCCTCCGGACACCACGCAACCCGAACGGCGCCGTTGCGTGGCCTCAGTCGCTGGAAACTGGCGAAAGCTGCCACCAGCTCGGCAGCAGGCGGCGTATCTGCGACCGGCCGAAACGGTCGTCGATCAGGTGCACGACGCCTTCATCGCTCTGTGTGCGGATAACCCGCCCCGCAGCCTGCACGACTTTCTGCAGCCCGGGGTAGAGGTAGGTGTAGTCGTAACCCAGGCCGCGGCCGAATAGCTGCTCAAGGCGTGCCTTGAACTGCTCGTTGACCGGATTGACCTGTGGCAGGCCGAGGGTGGCGATAAAAGCGCCAATCAAGCGGTTGCCTGGCAGGTCGATGCCTTCGGCGAATGCGCCGCCGAGCACCGCAAAACCGACGCCCTTGCTGTGTTCGGTGAATCGGTCGAGAAATGCACTGCGGGCCGCTTCCTGCATGCCGCGAGTCTGCTCCCAGAAGGGCACGTCCGGATACTGCTCGCGCAGCAGGGCAGTCACCTGTTGCAGGTAATCAAAGCTGCTGAAAAACGCCAGGTAGTTGCCGGCGCGCTCGCGATATTGCTGGGCGATGAGCGCGACCACGGCACCCAGCGAGGCCTGGCGGTGCTGATAGCGGGTCGAGACATGCTCGGCCAGGCATACCCGCAGCTGATCGGCCTGGAATGGCGATTCGACCTCGATCCAGGCGCTACCCGTGGGCAGGCCCAACATATCGGCATGGAACCGGCGCGGGTTCAGCGTGGCCGAGAACAGCACCGTTGAACGAGCCTGCTTCAACCGTGGCGCGAGGAAGGGTGCCGGAACCACATTGCGCAGGCACAGCATCGAACGCTTGGTCTTGCCGCGGCCAGTTGCGGGTAACAGGCTGATATCGAACAACGAATGCTCGCCGAACTGTTCGGCGATCCGGCAGAAATGCATGGCATCGAAATAGGCCCGTTGCAGCTCTGCATCCAGCCCGCCGGGCTGTTCGCCAAGGTAATCGGTGACGGCGCTGACGGCCTGTTGCAGCGCGCCGAGCAGCTTGAGCGGCAGCTCGGGCTGCACCTGATAATTAGCCAGCTGCTCGCGATGCAGGTCGTTCCAGTAGCGCTGTACCCGACCCAGCGGGCGTTTCAAGGGCGCCGGCGCCTTGCCGCCGAGACCGGCAAAGACCCGCTGATCGAGCTCGGCGCTGTACATGCCGCGCGCGCGTTCGAGCAGGTTGTGCGCTTCGTCCACCAGCACGCTGATACGCCAGTCATTGTTGAGCGTCAGGCCGTAGAGCAGGGCGCTGATGTCGAAATAGTAGTTGTAGTCGCCGACCACGGCGTCCGCCCAGCGCGCCAGCTCCTGGCTGAGGTAATAGGGGCAGACCTGATGGGCGAGAGCGACCTCTCGCAGGGCCGCTTGGTCGAGCATGCTGTGCTGCAATGCCGCTGCTCGGGCCGCGGGCAAACGATCATAGAAACCCTTCGCCAACGGGCAGGATTCGCCGTGACAGGCCTTGTCCGGGTGCTCGCAGGCCTTGTCACGTGCGATCAACTCGAGCACACGCAATTCACCCGCGCCGTTGCGCTGTAGCGTTTGCAGTGCATCCAGCGCCAGGCGGCGGCCGGAGGTCTTGGCAGCGAGAAAGAACAGCTTGTCGAGCTGCTGGCCGGGAAACGCCTTGAGCTGCGGAAACAGCGTGCCCAGGGTCTTGCCGATACCGGTCGGCGCTTGCGCCATGAGCGTGGTGCCGGTACAGGCTGCCTTGTACACCGCCTCGGCGAGTTGCCGCTGGCCGGTGCGGAAATCGGCATGAGGAAAACCCAGCGCGGTGAGCGCCTGATTGCGCGCGTCGCGATGGGCCAGTTCCTGTTCGGCCCAGTCGAGAAACGCCTGACACTGGGTTTCGAAAAAAAGGCGCAGGCTCTGTGCTCCGTGGCGTTCGACGAAGAGGGTTTCCTTGTGGCTGGCGACGTCGAAATAGACCAGTGCCAGCTCGACCTCGTCGAGCTGGCGCGTCTGACACAGCAGCCAGCCGTAGATCTTCGCCTGCGCCCAGTGCAATTGCCGATGGTTGGCCGGCTGACGTTCCAGATCCCCGCGGAAGGTTTTGATTTCTTCCAGGCGGTTCCGCGCCGGGTCGTAGCCATCGGCGCGGCCGCGCACCATGAGTTTTCCGTATTGGCCCTCCAGAGCCACTTCACGTTCGTAGCCCTCGCCGCGCCTGGCGCTGACCTGGGCGTGGCCGGCGATGCCTTCCAGCGCGGTGGGCGAGGGTGTGAAGCGCAGGTCCAGATCGCCGACCTTGGCGGTGAATTCGCAGAGCGCGCGCACCGCGACCCGATAGCTCACGCCATGACCTCAGCCCATTGCACATGGCAGACCGCAATCGGCAGACCGTGCTGATGGGCGTAATCGATCCAGCGCTTCTGGTTGTCCTGCAGGCGGTCGCCCGGGCCTTTCACCTCGATCATCCGGTAGCGGCGTTCTTCGGGCCACAGCTGGATGAGGTCCGGTAGGCCAGTGCGATTGCCGCAAACATCGGCGAGGATGCGCTGGAACATCAGCTTCAGATGCGCGGCGGGAATGCACGTCAGGGCATGGGTCAACAGCTCCTCGTCGAGCAGCCCCCAGGCAACGAACGCGTTATGAATGCCGAGCTTTGCCTGGAAGGTGCGCCAGATGCAGTCGCGGTAGTCGTCACTGTCGAGACAGGCCAGGCATGCGGCAAACAGGTCGGCACGCCGTTGATGAAAATCCGCACGATTCAGATCGGCCGGCGCCCAGTGGAAAGGGTGGAAGAACGCACCGGGCAACGGTGCGAAGATCGCATCCCAGCAAAGCAAGCCGAACAACGAGCCGACCAGGGCATTCTCGACGTAGTAGACCGGCGCGTCTGGTATCGACAGGTGCTCGCGCACCGCATGCTCGACGCTACAGCCGGCCCGGGGCAGGATCAGGTCGAGCTGCTCCGGCTTGCGGTTGAGTGAGCGCAGCGTAGGGATACCCAGGCTGCGCTGCAGGCGCGGCTTGATTCGCTGCAGTTGCTGCAGTTCGTGCTCACTCTGCGGCGCAGCCTGCGCCTGATCCAGCAGCTCCAGCGCTGCTGCAGGCTGGCCACAGCGTTCGAGCACGCGAATCGCGCGCTCGCGGGCACCGGGATAGCTATTGGAGGCATGCAGGCGCAGGGCTTCCGGCAGGTCACCGATGCGTTCGAACTGCTGGCCGATGCTCAGCAGCAGCTTGCCGCGGCGGCTTTCCAGCCAGGCGTTGGCATAGGGCTCATCGGGCACGTCGGCCAGCACGTCGCTCAATGGCTCGCCGGTATCGAAACGCTCGCGGCAACGATGCAGATGCAGATAGGCATCCAGCTCGGTGCGGCAGTTGAAGGCGCGGGAGCTGGGCGAGAAGACGACCTGCTCGTAACGGTAGATGCCGAGGTCGGCCAGAACGAACTCGGACCAGTCCTGATGGATGTTGCCGAAGAACAGCAAACGCAGGCGCTCACAGAGCTCGTCGATGCATAACGCAAATACCGCGTCTTCGATCTGGCCGCACCACGCCTGAAACGGCTTGGCCATCTGGTGGTCGGCGCGCAGCTTATCCAGCAGCTCGGCCTTGCGCAGGCTGGCTGATGCAGACGACCCGAACACTTGCAGCAGCTCGCCTTTGGTCAGCAAAGCGAACAGCTGCTCGAGCGTCAGGGCCGAAGACGCATCGACCCACCCCTGATCGATCAATGGCTCTACCGCGCGACGCGAGCAGCCAATCTCCAGATAGCGCAGCTTGCTTGCTCGAAACAGCATGCCCTTGCGCATCACCATGCGCACCAGCAGCGCCTGGGAAGGCTGCGGCAACAGGGCGAAACACTCGATAAATGCCAGCTCGGTTTCATCCAGCAGATCACTGTGGTGACGGCTCACCCAGGCCAGAACCTGTCGGAAGTTTTCGAGGTAGTAGAAGGGATTTTCCAGGGCCTGACGCATTGCACATCCGCTGCAGCTGGGGCGCGCGCGGCCCGCTCAAAGACTGGCTATTTATACAGTTTGAGCGACGTTTGGCAATTGCCCGGTGATCAGCGGAAGTCTCACCAGCTACAGCAGGCGGCTAGGCGCCGCCTGCTGTGACGTCGTTGGCGAGGTCAGACCGTGCGCGAAAAACGACCGCGGTGCTCGCCGCCGAGATAGGCGTCGAAGGCCATGGCGACGTTGCGCATCATCAGCTGCCCTTGCGGCAAGAGGACCAGCGCATCGTCGTGCAGCTCGACCAGGCCATCGGCCACCGGTTCGGCGAGCTTTGCCAGCGAATCGGCGAAGTATTCCCGAAAATCGATGCCGTGCTTCTGTTCGATCTGGCGGTAGTCGACGCGACTATGGCACATCAGCGACACGATGACGTCACGGCGCAGGCAGTCATCGTCGCTCAGCTTGTAGCCGCGCTGCACCGGCAGCATGCCCTCGTTGAGGCGCGCGTAATACTGCGATAGCTCCTTGACGTTCTGGCTGTAGCTGTCGGCGACCTTGCCTATGGAGGAAATGCCCAGCCCGATCAGGTCGCAATCGGCGTGGGTCGAATAACCCTGGAAGTTGCGTTGCAGCGTGCCATTGGCGCGGGCAAGGGCCAGTTCGTCTTCCGGCAGGGAGAAGTGATCCATGCCGATATAGATGTAGCCGGCGGCGGTAAGGCGCTGGATGGTCAGTTCCAGCAGCTCGAGCTTGCGCTCCGGCGGTGGCATGTCCTCTGGGCGGATCAGCTTCTGTGCGCGTACCAGCTCCGGCAGGTGGGCATAGCTGTAAGCGGCGATGCGGTCCGGACGAATGTCGATGATCTTGTCCAGCGTGGTGTCGAAGCTGGCGACCGTCTGCAGCGGCAGGCCGTAGATCAGGTCGACGCTGATGGACTTGAACTGTGCGTCGCGGGCGGCCTGGACCAGCTCGCGGGTCTGCTCCTCGGTCTGGATGCGATTGACGGCGATCTGCACCTGCTCGTCGAAATCCTGCACGCCGAAGCTCAGGCGGTTGAAGCCCAGCTTGCGCAGGCCGTGGATCTGCTCGGGCGTGACGGTGCGCGGGTCCACCTCCAGCGAGAACTCGTGGTTGTCGCTGTCATCCATGTTGAACGCCTGATGCAGGCACGCCATCAGGTCGGCTAGCTGCTCGCTGGTGAAATAGGTCGGTGTGCCACCGCCGAGGTGCAGCTGAGTGAGCTTGCGCGAACGATCGAACAGTTCGCCCTGCATGGCGATCTCGCGCTTGAGGTATTCGAGGTACTCGACGGCGCGCTCGGTCTTGTGGGTGATGATCTTGTTGCAGGCGCAGTAATAGCAAAGGCTCTTGCAGAACGGAATGTGGATGTATACCGACAGCGGCTTGGGCGTTTGTGCCTGATTGCTGCGTGCAGCGGCGGCACGGTAATCATCCTGGGCGAAGGCCTGGTGAAACTGGGGGGCCGTGGGGTAGGAGGTGTAGCGCGGACCTGGACGGTCGTATTTCTCGACCAGGGCGCGGTCGAAGCTCGGCAGTTGGTCCATGTTCGTTTTACCTAAGGTTGAATTCGGAGTCCGGCGCGGAACGCGGTGTCACCCTCGGGTGTGTCCGGCTCAGGCAGGTCATGGGCGCGGATTATGGACGATTCGGTCCGGCGCGCCGACTGTCTCAGATCAAGAATAGCGCCCCGGCGGCACTCCGAACCGCACCGTTGGGCGATTCGAAATGCGTACCGGGCGCGGCCGGGAAGGCCGCGCCGCAGTGGTCAGAGCTTGAACTGGCCGACCAGACGGTTCAGCTCGGTTGCCAGACGCACCAGCTCGTCGCTGATCTGCGAGGTCTGGGATGCGTCAGCCGAAGTGGTGTCCGCAATACGGCTGATGGTCGTGATGTTGCGATTGATCTCTTCGGCAACCGCACTCTGCTGTTCGGCAGCCGTTGCGATCTGGGTGTTCATCTCGTTGATGGTGCCGACTTCGTCGGCGATCACGGCGAGGCTCTGGGCAGCCTTCTCGACGCATTGCGAACCCGACCGGGCACGCAGTTGTGCTTCGCTCATGGCCTGCACCGCATTGCGAACGCCGCTTTGCAGCTGTTCGATCATGGCCTGGATTTCTTCGGTGGATTTCTGCGTGCGCGAAGCCAGGGTACGTACCTCATCGGCCACCACCGCAAAGCCGCGGCCCTGTTCGCCGGCGCGTGCCGCTTCGATGGCTGCGTTCAGCGCCAGCAGGTTGGTCTGCTCGGCGATGCCGTTGATCACGCCGAGCACCATGTCGATGCTGGCGCTGTCGCTCTCGACCCGCTGGATGACCTGGGCGGCTTTCTCGATCTCGGCGATCAGCACTTCGATACCGTCCAATGCCTCGGTGGCGACCTTCACGCCGGCTTTTGACTCGTTGTCGGCGCCGGTCGATGCCGTGGCGGTCTGGCTGGCATTGCGTGCCACTTCCTGCACGGTCGCGCTCATCTCGTTCATCGCCGAGGCGACCATGTCGGTCTCGCTGCGCTGCTCGTTGACGGCAGCCAGGGTCTTTTCTGCAACATGGGATACCCGCTCGGAGACATCACTGAGCTGATGGGTAACGCCCGCGACGGCCTCCAGGCTATGGCGGAACTTGCCGATCATTCGGTTGAAGGCATCGCCCATCGCGCCGATTTCATCCTTCGCACCCACCTCGACGCTAAGGCTGAGGTCTTCGTCTTCGGCCATGGTATTCATGGTGTGGCGCATGGCAGTGATGCGGCGGATGATGACGTGACGCACGGTCAGGCACATGACCACCACGCCGATGAACAGCAGCAGCAACTGAATCCCGCCGCTGATCATGATGTTGCGGTCGACTTCCTGGTCCAGCGCCTTGAGGTCATAGCTGATGCGCACAGCGCCCATTACCGTGTTCTCGCCAACCTGGTGGCAGGTCAGGCAGTTGGTACCGCGGTAGTCCGCGTGGGCCAGGATGGGGTTGATGACGGTCAGCACACGGCCACCGTTCTGCTTGTTGACCTCGATGATCGCCTCGCCGCTCAGCGCGCGGCGATCCAGCGCGTCGGCAGGGGCCTGGTGGTCATAGCCAGGGCCGAACACCTTGGTGACTTCTTCCCCGCGGATGATGCGCGCATCGATAACGCCTGGGCGCGCGAGGATCTTGTTCCGCAGCACCTCTCGCTGAGCCATGGTGCCGGTCAGCATCATGGTGTTGATGCTATCGAAATAGGAGTCGGCGGCATCCTTGGTCTGCTGCTCCACAACCTGGAGCACGAGCCGCTTCTCCGTACTGGCAGAGAAGAACAACGAGGCAGACATGATCGCCACCAGGACCAGCACCAGGGCCAGGTTGATCTTTGTCTGCACGGACATTTGTCGGGAGGCGGAGCTGTTGTTCATGGTTTTCCTTAGTACTACTGCCACGCGGGGTCAGCTGCCATTGCAGCACTGCTGCGCTGCCGATACTTGCGGCGCAGCATTGAGCAGGCAGTCACCTGCTGATATCGGCGTGCTGTGCGTATTCTTGAAACCAACCGCAGGTGATAGCCATGCGCCATTATTGAGCGGCGCTATGGTATTGCTTTTCGGCACGAGAGAAGTGCTTCGGGCGACCGACAACAGTGCAATTGCACATTTCCCTGACTCAGGTCATGGGTCGACCGGCTCTCTTTCGGTGCAAGGTGCGACAAAGGTGTAATGATCATTGGCTGTGGGTATTCGCGGTTGCGCGTCCGGTTATTCGGTCTCACTGGCACGGTGAAAAAACACCGACAGATGGCTTTACAGAGCGCCCCGACCGCCATTAGCGTGGCGACCCGCCGGAGCAGCGAACCAGTGCCTCCGAGAGGCAGGCACATAATCTGCATCGAGCGTGAATGTCGCTGCGAACCCCGCTGCAAAACGATGGTCGTAGGCTCTACGCCGGCATGGCCGGGCAACACCGCAAGGCAGCTGCTGTTCTCGATGGCAGTGCATCGACTGGAACCTTTATTTCAAGGACTCACATGATCAAGAAATGCCTTTTTCCCGCTGCCGGATATGGCACCCGTTTTCTTCCTGCAACCAAAGCCATGCCCAAGGAAATGCTGCCGGTGGTGAACAAGCCCCTGATTCAGTACGGGGTTGAAGAGGCACTGGCGGCGGGGCTTAACCAGATCGCGATCGTCACCGGGCGTGGCAAGCGCTCGCTGGAAGACCATTTCGACATCAGCTACGAGCTGGAGCACCAGATCCGCAACACCGATAAGGAAAAGTACCTGGTCGGTATTCGCCGCCTGATCGACGAATGCAGCTTCTCCTACACCCGCCAGGTGGAGATGAAGGGCTTGGGGCATGCGATTCTCAGCGGCCGCCCGCTGATCGGCGATGAGCCGTTCGCCGTGGTCCTGGCTGACGACCTTTGCATCAACCTCAATGGCGATCCGGTCCTGGCGCAGATGGTCAAGCTCTACAACCAGTTCCGCTGCTCGATCGTTGCCATTCAGGAAGTGCCGCCGGAAGAGACCAGCAAGTACGGTGTGATCGCCGGCGAGATGATCCGCGACGATATCTACCGCGTCAGCCACATGGTTGAGAAGCCCAAGCCGGAAGACGCGCCGTCCAACATGGCGATCATCGGTCGCTACATCCTGACTCCGGACATCTTCGATCTGATCGAGCAGACCGAGCCGGGCAAGGGCGGTGAGATTCAGATCACCGACGCGCTGATGCGCCAGGCTCAGGATGGTTGCGTGCTGGCGTACAAGTTCAAGGGCCAGCGCTTCGACTGCGGTAGCGCCGAGGGCTACATCGCGGCGACCAACTTCTGCTACGAACACTTCTACCTGACCGGCAAGGCGTTCTGAAGCAATTGGGCCACCTAAGGGTGGCCCAGTCACTTCCGGGCCTGCTTCAAGGCTCCGGCATATCCTCGGCACCCGGTCCAAGCGGCTGCCCGTAGCTGAATTCGACATAGTTGCCCGCAGGATCGCGCAAACCGCAGTAGTAGCCCACCGGATAGGGTTCGTCGCGCGGCTCCCATATCAGACAGCCTTCCCTGCGCGCAAGGTCGGCAACCGCATCCACTTCCTCTCGACTGGCCAGCGCGAAGCCGAAATGGCTGTAGTCGTCCATCGCCAGTGATCGATCCTTGCCGCCCGGCATCATCACGAAGATGAACTCGCGCTCTTTTCCAGGCTCCGCCATCCAGACGATGCGTGAGCCCTTTCCGGGGCGCTCGTGAAACACGTGCATGCCGCAGAAGCGCTCATAGAACGCGATACAGGCGTCCAGATCGGGCACGTGCAGAGCCAGGTGGGTGAGGGTAGGGCGCATGCGGCACTCCTTCGGTGATTCAGGCCGAAAGCCTGGGTTATGCTGTTCGCTACAGAAGGAGACAACATTACATGGCTTACGACTTCGATCTATTCGTCATCGGTGCAGGTTCCGGTGGCGTGCGTGCGGCGCGCTTCGCTGCAGGTTTCGGCGCGAAGGTGGCGGTTGCGGAAAGCCGTTACCTGGGCGGTACCTGTGTCAACGTCGGTTGTGTGCCGAAGAAGCTACTGGTCTACGGCGCGCATTACGCCGAAGACATTGGCCAGGCACAGGGCTACGGCTGGACCATCGACGGCGCGACCTTCGACTGGAAGACCCTGATTGCCAACAAGGACCGGGAAATCCAGCGACTGAACGGCATCTACCGCAGCATCCTGGTGGATAGCGGCGTAACCCTGCTGCAAGCGCATGCGCGCCTGGTCGATGCCCATACCGTCGAAGTCGAAGGCAAGCAGTACACGGCCGAGCACATCCTGATCGCTACTGGTGGCTGGCCCCACGTGCCGGCGATTCCGGGGCGTGAGCACGCCATCACGTCCAATGAAGCTTTCTACCTCGAATCCTTGCCGCGACGTGTGCTGGTGGTCGGTGGTGGCTATATCGCCGTCGAATTCGCCTCGATCTTCCATGGCTGCGGTGCCGATACCAAGCTGCTCTATCGCGGTGAATTGTTCCTGCGCGGTTTCGATGGCTCGCTCCGCGATCACCTGAAGGACGAGATGATCAAGAAGGGCGTGGATCTGCAGTTCAACGCCGACATCGTGCATATCGACAAGCAGGCCGATGGCAGCCTGCTCGCGACGCTGGAAGACGGCCGCACGCTGGAAGCGGACTGCATCTTCTACGCGACAGGCCGCCGTCCGATGCTGGACAACCTGGGGCTGGAAAAGGCCGGCGTAGCGCTGGATGCCCGGGGTTTCATTGCCGTTGACGATGAGTACCGTACCTCGGTGTCTTCGATTCTGGCGATCGGCGACGTGATCGGTCGCGTGCAGCTGACACCCGTCGCACTGGCTGAGGGCATGGCCGTGGCGAGGCGGCTATTCAAGCCGGAGCAATATCGCAAGGTCGATTACACGACCATCCCGACCGCGGTGTTCAGTCTGCCGAACATGGCAACTGTCGGGCTGACCGAGGAGGAGGCGCGCGAGCAGGGCTACAAGGTAACGATCTTTGAAAGTCGTTTCCGGCCGATGAAGCTGACCATGACCGATAGCCTCGAGCGGAGCCTGATGAAGCTGGTGGTGGATGCTGAGACCGACCGTGTGCTCGGCTGCCATATGGCGGGACCGGATGCCGGCGAGATCATGCAGGGGCTGGGCGTGGCGCTGAAGGCCGGGGCCACCAAGCAGGTGTTCGACGACACGCTGGGTATCCACCCGACGGCCGCCGAAGAGTTCGTCACCATGCGCACACCGGCGGCGATCTGAAAGCATGCTGGCGGCCGCCTGCGGCGGCGCGCCAGATCACTCAGTTATGATGCCCTGGCGCAGCACCGCCGGCAGCCGGGGCGTCTACCTCGATGCTCACCTCGGTGGTGATCTCGCCGCCGTCCTCGAATTGCAGTGTCACCGGGAAGCTCTCCCCAGCCACCAGCGGCTGCTTGAGCCCGAACAGCATCACGTGATTGCCACCCGGCTTGAACTCCACCTTGCCAGCTGCGGGCACGTCGACCGCCTCGACCTGCTGCATCTTCATCATGTCGCCCTGATGCACATGGGTGTGCAGCTCGGTCTTTTCGGCACGTGAGGTCTGCGCGCCGATCAGGCGCTGTGGCTGCTGACCACGATTTTCCAGTATGAAGTACACCGCGCCAGTCGGAGCGCTGGGCGGCATCGCCCGCGACCACGCCTGGCTGACAGCCAGCTCGCTGGTGGCCGCTTGTGTCGAAGCCTGGTGGTCGTGGTGGTGCTCCTGCGCAAGGGCAGGCAAGCAGAGTGCCGCAAAAGTACCAGCGGCCAGTAAGCGAAGCAGCATGAGAGAACTCCCGTTCTGTTGAGATGCGCCATATTACGCCGCTGGCCCTGCAGCGGTACGTCTGGGTAGTCGACTTGTCGGTCGGCCATGGCTTGTGTGCCGCGCGATGGAGAGGAGGGTGCAGCAATTTGCCACAGGCATGTTTGTGACACTATATTGCGACGCCTGCACTTGCAGCCGTCGAGGGTTTCTGTAGCACCTGGTTTTTCTGAACGAAGCGTTTATCAAGCGCGGCTGATCGGCTTCATGCACCAAGTGATTGCTCCGACCCTGGTGCTCGGCCATGATCGGCGGCCGCACAGACAAGCTCGGTACTCCCGGCCATCAGAAGTCGGGGCAAACCGATCAATACACTTTCTTTTTCACGCCCCGACGATTTTTGGGGCATACGAGCTTGTCGTTTCTTGCAAAGCGCAGGACGCGTCATGTGTTTATACGGACATGATTTATATGAGTTCTGGAAAGTTCGGATTTCTTCCCACCTGCCTGTCTGTCGTCGCCCTTGCAGCTATTTTCACTACCGCCTGGTGGCTTCATCCTGAGCGAGCGGTTGCCGGTTTCGCCGTAGCTGGCAGTCCCCATGCGTTGCCGCTTGCCAGCAAGGGGCCGTTTTACAGCACCCGCTTCGCATCCTCCGATCTCGACGAATTTGTCCATGCCTCCTCGGTGACCTCCTTGCCGGATGGTGGCCTGATGGCCGTATGGTTTGCCGGTTCACGCGAAGGGGCTGCGGATGTTCAGGTGCGCGGCGCGCGATTCGACGCGATTGCGGCGGAGTGGGGCGACGAACTGGTCCTGGCAACTCGCGAGTCGACCCAGAAGGCGACCCAGAAGCACATACGCAAGCTCGGCAATCCGGTCATTGCGCTGGCTCCCGACAACAGGCTGTGGCTGTTCTATGTGTCGGTATCGATCGGTGGCTGGGCTGGAAGCGCCATCAACGCCATGTATTCGGATGATCTGGGAAAAACCTGGTCGACTCCCAGGCAGCTGATCACCACCCCCTTCTTGAACATCAGCACACTGGTGCGCAATGCCCCGGTATTCCATCAGGACGGCACCATAGGGCTGCCCGTCTACCACGAGTTCCTCGGCAAGTTCGCCGAGTATTTGTACATCAGCCCGAACGGCGAGGTGACCGGTAAAAGTCGAATCAGCAAAGGCAACGATTCACTGCAACCAACAGTGGTGCCAATGGACGAGCAACATGCCGTTGCCATGCTGCGCTATGCAGGTGCCAGCCATCATCGCGTGCTCGCCAGCCGCACCGCGGATGCCGGCAGAACCTGGAGCAAGCCTTATCCGATCGACCCGGCCAACCCCAATTCCGCGCTCGCGGCGGTGGCCACGCCCAATCATGGCCTGCTGGTTGCCCTGAATGATCTGGAGGACGGACGTTTCCGTCTTCGCCTGATGGAAACCGACTCGAGCCTCGATCTCTGGAAGCCGGTGATTGACCTGGACGAATCGCCTGACCCGGAGGGCAACCCGTTCACCCCGGAGGTATATCGGGAAATCATCGGCGACAAGTTTCGCCTTTCCAGCGGGCCGCGGCGGCTATCGCTGGTAGACGAGTTTCTGACAAACCTGGATAAGCGCGTCTGCAAGACCCATGGCTGCGATTTCGAGTACGAGTATCCCTACTTCATCAGGAGCGCCGACGGTCTCTACCACCTGGTCTATTCCTGGAACAACACATTCATCAAACACGTCAGCTTCAATGATGCCTGGCTACTGGAGCAGCTCTGATGCCTGAACTCTGGCAAGCGCATCTGACCTTCGGGTTACTCGCTTTCATCGTCACGCCTGGATTTGGCTTCGGCCGAGGGGTTCAAGGGCTTCGCCTTTTCCTCCTGCTGGGGATCAGCTTCATTCCTGTGGACGGTTTGTCACTGGCCGCCTACATGCGCAGCTTCACTGATGACGTGGCCATCACGACGCTGGTGGCGCTGGCATTTTTCGCGGCAGTGCGCTTGGGACTGATGGCGATGCCGCCGCAGAACGCGCACGTGCAATTGTTGATTGTGATGGCAGGGCTGGCGCTTTTTCTCTACCCGGCAACGATGGGCCTGTCCTATCTGGACCCCTATCAAATCGGTTACGCCCCCCGCCCGCTGATCGCAGTGGTGGGCGTGCTTGCCCTGGGATTGCTGCTGCTCAATAACTGGCTGGGCGCTTTCATGCTTGGCCTTGCCACCTTGGCGTTCAGCCTGGGGATCAAGCCGTCGCCCAATTACTGGGACTATCTGCTAGACCCCTTCATCGCCTTGTTCAGCTGCGGGGCGTTGCTTGTCTATGCCTGCAGGGCTCTCGTGCGCAAGCCAATGCCCGCGTGACGAAAATTACTCCAGCCGACCTGTGATGGCTCGGCTGCGCTATTTGACGATTCGATAGATTCGAGGTTGGGACAATGGGTTGGCTTCAGTCGCGGCGCCTGCATTACTGGTTCGGTGCAGTCGGGATTCTGTTCATTGCGCTCGCAGCATTACGCGGGATTTTCTTCGTCGGTTTTTCCGGACTGGCGCCCAGCACGCTCGGCACGGTCGATGCCGTACCCGAAACGCTCGGAATCGGCCTGCGTTTCGACCTTCGTCTGGCGATCCTGTTGATGTTGCCGATCGCGCTGTTGGCGTGGCTGCCGGTCTGGAATCTGACCCGCTCCCGCGTCCTTCGCTGGGTGGCGCGGCTCTATCTGGCACTGGCGCTTGGTGCAGTGCTGCTGGTCTACATCATCGATTTTGGCCACTACGCCTATCTCGGGGTGCGCATCAATGCCACCGTGTTGCGCTTTCTGGAGGACGCGCAGATCTCCACCGATATGGTCTGGCAAACCTACCCCGTGGTCTGGATCACCCTTGGCTGGGCGGCGGCAACCGCTCTGGTCTGGTGGCTGCTGCTGCGCTTCGAGCGGGTCACGCTGGATCGTCCGGCAAAGCGAATCAGCCGGCTTTCACTGATCTGGGGTAGTGCGCTGATGGTGGTGGCTGTCTTCATCGCCATCCTCGGGCGTTTCGACAATATCAACCTGGAAAACCCCGTGCCGCTGCGCTGGAGTGATGCTTTTTTCTCGGGCGACAACCAGATCGCAGCCCTTGGCCTGAATCCGGTGATCTTCCTCTACGACACGCTGAAGGTGCCCAATCAGCCGTATGACCGGGAACAGGTCAAGGCCCATTACGATGTCGTCAGCCGTTACCTAGGCGTCGACCAGCCTGATGCGAAAACGCTTAATTTCAGCCGGGAGCAGGGCGTTCAACCCTATGCGATTGACGGAAAGCGGCCGAATGTCGTCTTCGTCATGCTCGAATCCCTGGGAACCACCGCGGTGGGCGCCTACGGCAATCCGCTCAATCCAACTCCCAATATCGACCGGCTGGCCAAGCAGAGCTGGTTCTTCAAGAACTTCTACGTGCCCGTGACCGGCACCGCGAAGACCGTTTGGGCGAGCATATCCGGCGTACCAGACGTTTCCCGGCAGGAAACCGCGACGCGCAATCCGCTGATCACCCGCCAACACAGCCTCGTCAACGCGCTGCAGGGCTACGACAAGTACTACATGATTGGCGGCAATTCTGGCTGGGCCAATATGAATGCCCTGATCCGCCAGAGCATCGACGACATCCAGCTATATGAAGAGCGCCACTGGAACTCTCCGATGGTGGATGTGTGGGGAATCTCCGATCTGGACCTGTTCAAGGAAAGTGACCGGCTGCTGCGAGAGCAGGGGGAGGGCAAGCCCTTCTTTGCCTATATCCAGACGGCGGGCAACCATCGTCCGTTCACCATACCCAAGCAGAACGACGGCTTCGAAGCCCTCGATCTGCCTTTGGAAAAGGTGCAGGGCGCCGGTTCCCGCAGCGTGGCGCAGTACAACGCGGTCCGCCTCTTGGATTTCAACATCGGCCGCCTGATGGAGATTGCGAAGGAAGGCGGCTGGTACGACAACACCATCTTCGTCATGTTTGGCGACCACAACACGCGCATCGCCCAGATTCCGCACATGCTGCCGGCATACGAAAAGCTGGGGCTCGAGAGCAATAACGTTCCGTTGTTGATCCATGCGCCCAAGCTTCTGGAGCCACGAGTGATCGAAGAAGCCGTGGGTCTGGCCGATCTGCTACCGACCGTACTGGGCATGGCCGGCATGGAGTTTCGCAACGGTGCAATGGGACGCGACATCCAGCAGCCGGCTCCTGAAGGAGAGCGCGTGGTTCCACTCGTGCTCCGCGAAGGCACGTTCCCGCTGATTGGTGGCGTGACCAAGGACTTTCTTCTGCAGATGCAGCACGACGGCAGCCAGCCGACCCTGCACGAAATTGCATCACCGGAGCCTCTGGTCGACGTAGCCGACCGGTATCCCGAGGAATTCCAGCGACTTGCCGCCCTGACACGGGGTCTGCACGAGGCATCGCGTCTGATGCTCTATCAGAACGTCAGGAAGGACTGAGTTCCAGGGCGGTGACTGCCTATCCGCGAGCTGTCTGACACAGCGCGCGGCTGGGCAGATCGGGCGAACATGAGCGTGAAGTTACAGCGCCAGGCTCAATAGAGAATCATCACCCAGGTGACCGCTACCATCACCAGCGACAGCAGTTGCGCCGCGCTGCCCATGTCCTTGGCGTTCTTGGAAAGCGGGTGCAGTTCGAGCGAGATTCGGTCGATTGCTGCCTCTATCGCCGAATTGACGAGCTCGACCACCAGTGTCAACAACGGCACGATCACCAGTAACAAGCGTTCGATTCGGCTGACGTCGAGCGTGAACGCCAGTGGTATCAGGACAGCGTTGAGCAGCAGCAGCTGTCTGAAGGCAGCTTCGCCGGCAATCGCAGCACGGATACCTGCAATGGAGTATCCCAGCGCTCTCAGGATTCGCCTGAGACCTGAGTGCCCCTTGAGCGATTGCGCGGTGAACTCTTCTTCGACGCTGCTCATTATTAAGTTCCTGCCAGGAGTCGCGGCAGTATAACGGCTACTTCGTCGCGGCAGGCTGGGTAGCCGCGATCCGTGAAGAGCAGGATCCTGTGGTCAGCCGTACTCAGCGGCAAGCGCGGCAGCGACCATTGTGCTGGAGTCCAAAATCGTCAGGCGACGAGCGACGAGGGCGGGATCGAGGCGAAATGGCGATACCGTATCGGTGACAACCAGTCCGTCGAGCGCGGGGTTTTCCAGCACTTCAGGTCCGCCGGTGAACAAGCCGTGCGCAGCGGCGGCATGGACTTCTCGCGCCCCCGCATTCCGACACGCCTGAGCAGCCCGCAGTAGGGTGCCGCCTGTGCTGATCAAGTCATCGACGATAACTGCTGTTCGTTGGCGTACATCGCCGACCAGCATGCCGCCGGTAACGATGTCGTTGCTGCGGTACTTCTCCATGTAGGCACTGGTGACCGTGCGTCCGGTACGCCGTTCCAGAGCGCGGCGAAACGATTCGACACGCTTGGCGCCACCCGCATCCGGCGAAACGGCGACCAGCTCGGTCTCATCGGCCAGCGGCGCGAAATGCTCGGCGAACAGCTCGGCGCACTCGATATGGCGGGTCGGAATTCGGAACGCGTTGTCGAAGGCTGCCACGTTGTGCACTTCGAGCGTCGTCAGACGATCCACCTGGCATGCCTCGAACAGTGCTGCAACGTAGCGGGTGATGATCGGGTCCTGGTACTGGGTGCGTCGCTCCTTGCGGGCATAACACAGGTAAGGCACCACGACCTGCACATTGCGCGCACCGGCATCCTTGACTGCACCGCAGAAAAACAACAGGCGACAGAGCTTGTCGTTCACGCTGCGCTCGTCGTCGCCATACAGCGCATGGAAGACAATCACACTGCGAGCTTCGACCGTAGTCAGCGCACGGGTCTTGTGCTCGCCGTCCTCGAAGAGGCGCTCTTCATGCTCGGCCAGTTCAAGGCCCATGTGCCGGGCGACGCGGGCTGCATAGTCCTCGGTGCCATGCAGGGCGAACAGCAGAGGGGGACGAGTGCTCATGGCTGGCTCCTGGTCGATAGGGGAGAGGGTTGCGACAACTGCCGGAAGCCCAGGCCAAGGGCCTGATGGTCCAGCAAATAAATGCGTGATTGGCGCAGCAACGCCAGGGCCTGCTTGGTCTTTTTTCGTCTGGCGCCTGGCGTCGTCTGCCGCAGAGCACTACCGGCCAGCGTGTAACAGCGAGTCGCCGCGCGGACCGAGAGAAATATCGGCAAGGGCGGGCAGTCCTGCGTCTCATCGCCATGATCCAGATAGGCTCGCAGCAGCAGCGGCGCGAGTTTCCCTAGGCGATGATGCTGCAGATCCATCAGCACGAAGGCGAGGTCGTAGAGCACATCAATACAGGCGATCAGGTCACTGAACTCAATGCCGTCGAACAACGTCGGGCGTCCTTCGAACAGACAGATGTTGGCCAGCCGCATGTCGCCATGACAGCGACGCACACGACCGCTGTTCCGTCGCAGCTCGAGTGTCGGCGCCTGTTGTTCAAGCAGCGCCAGCTGATCGCGATAAAGCGCCAGCACGGCTTCGGTGCCAAGCAGCTGCGAATAGCGGCACATCTCCTGGTGATTGCTCTCGATCGCCCAGCGGATGCCCGCACTGCCGCCAAACTCCGGAGTGACTTCCGCGCTGGCGTGGAAGCGCGCAATCTCAGCTCCCAACGCCTGAATCAGAGCCGGCGTGAGCTTGCCGGCGAGGGCCATCTGTTCGAACAGGTCCGTCTGAGGGAAGCGCCGCATGACCACCACCCAATCGAGCACTTCACCTGCGCCATCGTATGCCAGTCGGCCGTCGAGCCCTCGGGTAATTGAGCGTACCTCCAGATAGATGCCCGGCGCCGTGCGGCCGTTGAGCCGCAGCTCGGCATGGCAGGCACGCTCACGCTTGGTGAGGGTGAGAAAATCCAGCGCGGCATAGGCGATCGCGCGCTTGAGCTTGTACGCCCGTTCGCCATGCAGAAAGATCAGCGAACCGTGGGTTTCGATGATCTCGACCGCAGGACCTGATGCCCCGTAACTTTCCGGGCGGGAGAGAAAATCGATGACCTCTTGCTGAGCAGTCATCGACCCACCGCAGGAGGCGTTTGCCTATCCGACAATCTCGCCACCGACCCGCCGGCGCTCGTTATCTTAAGCATCAGCCCGACCTCTGTAGCCATCCCAAGAGTCTAGTCAGCGTTGCGCAGCCTGTGGCGGGCAACTTAGACGTCACGCGAGCTGCTTTTCCGGTCGCGCGGGTGCGGCAGTCTTGAGAGGGCAATGGTCAAGCAGCACGCAGTCGAGCTCGAAGTACTAATACGCTAAATTTAACATAATATAGATTATGCGAAACACTACCTTGCGCCTTAGGCGTTGCCCACCACCAGATCACCTCCAGCTTTTCGCCTCAATATCTCCAAAGCGCTTCAGCTCTCAGGTGAATCCTTTGCCTGCGCATGCTGGCTGTTCGGCTGATTAGTTTCCGCATTTCGAAACGTCGAGCGAAATTCGCTGGGTTTGAGTCCGGTCTGCTTCCGAAAGAAACGGCTGAAGTATGCCGCGTCGTCGAACCCCAGGTCGCGGGCGATCTGCTGGATGTCGAGCGTGGTATACGCCAGCTGACGTTGTGCTTCGCGAACGACTCGCTCGTTGATGATCGCAGTCGGTGATTCACCCAGACCTTCGCGGGTGGCTCGGCCCAGTGTGGCTGGCGTGATTCCCAGCGCTTCGGCGTACAGACCAAGCGGCCAATGCTGTCTGAAATGCGTGTCGACCAACGCGCGAAACTGAATCAGCAGCTGGGACCGCCTGCCATTGGCTGGGCGAGCTATCGGCACTGGCTGTTCCAGCCGGACGACATGTACGAGCAGCGCGATCAACAATGCGTGCCCCGCGGCGACATTGCCGCGTTCCTGACTGTGCGCTTCCGCCTGGATCAGCTGGATCAGCGGCCATATCGGCTCTTCGCCGTCTGCATCCCACGGCAGCGGCACCACTGCCGGACGTTGCATCAAGGCCAGCAGGTCGCTGGACAAAATCCGCGCCATCGACTCCAGCGGTCGCTGTGCTGCCGTGATGACCGGCCCGTCGGTTTCGGGACTGTAGCGAAAGGCATGCACGGTGCGCTGCGGCAGCAGGATCAGGCACGGCGCACGGAAGCCCATGCGGCTGTTCTCCAGGGAAACTTCGCCCTCGCCACTTCGTACATAGACGATCTGCAACAGTGAGTCGTGCTGATGCGGCTTGATTTCGCGCTGATGCATGTCGCCGCGTTCGTTGATCCATTCCAGATGCAACAGGTCCTGCCATACGGGCAATGCAGCCTGGCCGTACAAGGCGTAGTTGGGAATGCGTTTGCTCATGAATTCCTGCCGTGGTGCCGGTATCCGGCGCGGAAAAATGCACTAATCGTCTTAGTGGTTGTTCAGTCTGTCATACGTCTTTGACGTTAAATGTAACCATCTGTGTTGCAGCGTGACGGCCGCGCCCTCTCCCGCCTCTGGCCCACGCCCCAAAAAACGAATTCTATGAATATGCCAACCTGGCGCGAATGGCTGTTTTCGGCCAAGGCGCTGATTGCCGCCCTGTTTGCGCTGTACATCGCTCTGGCGATACCGCTGGAAAACCCTTACTGGGCCATGGCCTCGGTTTACGTCGTGTCGCATCCGTTGTCCGGGGCGACACGTTCGAAGGCGATCTATCGCGCGCTGGGCACGCTGCTCGGTGCAGCCGCATCGGTCGTGCTTCTGCCGACGTTCGCTCAGCAACCGGTGATGTTGAGCCTGGCGATCTCGTTGTGGATCGGCGCCCTGCTCTTTCTCTCATTACTGGACCGCTCGCCACGCAGCTACATCTTTCTACTCGCCGCCTATACGGTGCCGCTGATCAGTCTCGCCGAGGTCAATCACCCATCGACCATCTTCGATGTCGCCCTGGCGCGTTCCGAGGAGATTCTGCTCGGTATCGTCTGTGCCAGCGTGGTAAACGCCGTGCTGTTTCCCAGCCGCATCGCGCCGACCCTCGCGGCGAAGATGCACCTGCTGCTGCGCGATGGGCGCGGTGCCGTCAGCCGGATGCTCAATACCCACCACCTGGGCGAAGCCGACCAACGTGCGCTGAATGCGCTGCTGGTGGATGTGATGGGGTTGGATGCAATGATCAGCCATCTGAGCCACGACAGCAGCAGTCATCTCTCCACCGTCCATGCTCGCGAATTTCGCGCGCGTATGGCGATGTTGATGCCGCAACTGATCTCCACCGCGGACTCGCTGCACCGGCTTCAGGCTGAGCTACAGGGCTTGCTGCCGGAACTGGTGGATTACCTGCAGCAGGTGGATCGCTGGATTCAGTCCGATGCCGAGGCTGTGCACGGCGAGCACCTGCGCGAACGCAGCCTGCAGCTGGCAGCCTGGCTGGGCGACAGCCATCCGGCGCATGCCCTGGCGATCGACAGCGGCCTGCGCCAGCTACGCGCGTTGATCGACCTGTGGCAGGACTGCCTCGACCTCTACCAGCAGTTCCATGAGGGCCATCCCGAGGCGGCACCGGCGCTGCGCTATCACGTACCGCAACTGGTCGGCGGGCCACGCCACTATGACTACGGCCTAATGGCATTCACCGCGGCTTCGGTAGCGCTGTCGGTGTTCTGCCTGAGCATGCTGTGGTTCGTTTCCGGTTGGGAGCACGGCTATAGCGGCGTGTTCATCGCCGCGGTGGCAGGCTGTTTCTTCGCCAGTCAGGACAATCCGGCGCCGTTCATCAAGTCGTTTATGGTCGCCACGCTGATCTCCTCCACGGCCGCCGGCGTCTACCTCTTCGCGTTGATGCCCAACGTGCACGATTTCGGCAGCCTGGCCATCCTGCTCGCCGTGCCGCTGCTGTTGCTCGGCACCCTCGCCGGTCGACCGCAACACGCCGGGACAGTGATCGTGATTGCGGTGCAGACGATCTCCAACATCACCCTTCAGGACAGCTACCGCGCCGATTTCCAGCTGTTTGCCGACATCGCTCTGTCCACCGCGCTGGGCGTGCTCTTCGCCTTCGTCTGGGCTCGCCTGACCCGGCCGTTCGGTACGCTCTGGGCTGCGCGGCGATTGGTACGCCACGGCTGGCTCAGCCTGGCGGCGCTGGCAGACCTGCGACGTTGGCGCAACGAAGCCGATGATGCCTCGAGTTTCATCGACCGTATCGCCCAGCTGCTGCCACGCCTGGCTCAGCTGGATGACGATCGCCTGGCGCTGAATGACGCCACGCGCGAGCTGCGCGTCGGTTTTCGTCTGCTGGAACTGCGTGAACTGCGGCCGGCGTCCGCCATCGAGCAGAAGCTGGAGCCGGTGCTGGGCATGATCCGCGCGCATTTCCTTGCCTGCGCCATCGCGCGTAGCCAACTGCCGACACCAGAGCCCTTACGCGACACCCTCGAGGCCGCATTGCAGGATCTGCAGCGCGATGCTTCGCCCAGCGCACACCAGGCGGCGCAGGTGGTGCACGGCTTGCGACTGGCGCTTTTCGCCGACGCATCGGCCAGCGTGCGTGCGACACCGGGAGGCCCGCCACCCGCAGCCGGCCTCTCCCCCGCTGGAGCGTACGCATGACCGGTCACCTCGATGTGTACGGCGTCTATGTGCCGGTCCTGCTGGTTGCCATGCTGGCCGCCTATGGCATCAAGAGCCTGCTCGCCACCGTGCTGCAGCGTACAGGCTTCTACCGCTGGGTCTGGCATCCGCCGCTGTTCAACCTCGCCCTGTACATCATCGTGCTCGGGGCCCTGTTCAATCTCCTTCCCCGGATGTGAATCGTGAAGAAATGGATACCCGCCGCCGGCTCGGTGCTGCTGACCCTGCTGGCGGTCGTCATCGCCGTCGTCGTCAGCCTGCACCTGTGGGACTACTACATGGAGGCACCCTGGACCCGCGACGGCCACGTGCACGCCGACATCATTCAGGTCGCACCGGATGTTTCCGGGCTGGTGACCGAACTGCACGTGCGCGACAACCAGAAGGTCAGCCGCGGCCAGGTACTGTTCGTGATCGACCGGGCACGCTTCGAACTGGCGGTCGACGAAGCCCGCGCCACAGTGCTCGAACGCCGCGCGCAGCTGGACCAGGCGCAACGCGAAGCCAGGCGTAATCGGGTGCTGAAAGAGCTGATCGCCGCGGAAACCGTCGAGATCGGCGACACCCAGGTCAAGCGCGCCGCTGCCGCCCTGTCCACGGCTGAGGCCGCCCTCGGCGTGGCGCGTCTGGATCTCGAACGCACCACCGTGCTCAGCCCGGTGGATGGCTATCTCGGCGACCAGACGATGCGCGTGGGCGATTACGTGAAAACCGGTACACCGGTGCTGTCGATCGTCGATACCGATTCACTGCACGTCGAAGGCTACTTCGAAGAAACCAAGCTGCACGCCATCGAGATCGGGCAGCCGGTGGACATCCACATCATGGGCGAAGCGCAGCATCTGCGTGGCCATGTGCAGAGCATCGCCGCAGGGATCGAGGATCGCGACCGTGTGCGCGGCAACTCGCTGCTGCCGAATATCGACCCGAGCTTCAACTGGGTGCGCCTGGCGCAGCGAATTCCGGTTCGCGTGGTGTTGGACGAAGGCCAGCAGAGCGACATCCGCCTGGTGGTCGGCCGTACGGCGACGCTGTCCGTGCTGCCGTGGTCGCGCGACACATCGGCGACGGTCAGCCAATGAGTCGCGCGGCATACGCACTGCCGTTCGCGCTGACTGCGCTGCTCGCCGCATGCAGCGCGGTGGGCCCGGACTACCACGTGCCAGACCAAGCCGTGGCCTTGCAGGCTGCTGCGCAGAAACCCTTCGATCTGGCCGGCAACGAGCGGGTCGAACAGGCGCCGCTGCCAGACGACTGGTGGCAGCTCTATGACGACCCGACGCTCAATCGGCTGGTGAGTGAAGCCCTGATCGGCAATGCCGACGTGCGCCAGGCCTATCACAACCTGCATCGCGCCTATGAAGGCTTCCAGATGGCGCACCACGCGCAGGAGGTCGTGGTCGGCGGCAACGGCTCGGCTGCACGCGGCCAGCTGTCCAGCGAAGCCCTGGCCCTGGAGGAAAAACTTCCAGTGATGAACCTCGCCGACGCCGGCCTCAGCGTGGGTTACCAGCTCGATCTGTTCGGTCAGCTGCATCGCGCCGCGGAAGCTGCGGGGGCCGATGCCGACGTCAGTGCGGCGCTGCTCGACACGGCCCGCATAACTGCAGTGGCCGGGGTGGTACGCAGCTACATGACGGCCTGTCATGCCAGCGAGGAACTGACGATAGCGAAGCATTCACTGGCGATTCAGCAGCAACAGCTGGATGTCGCCGAGCGCCTGTTCGTGGGCGGTCGTGGCAGCGAAGTCGATGTGTCTCGCGCCCACGCCCAGCTGGAGGCTCTGCGTGCCGAGCTGCCGCCATTCGAATCGAAGAAGGCGGCCGCGTTGTATCAGCTCGCCGCCCTGCTCGGCCGCACGCCCGGAGCCCTTCCCGAGACGGTTACCGCCTGCAGTCACGCACCGCAGCTGCGCCAGGCGATTCCGTTGGGTGATGGCACCGCCCTGCTCAAGCGCCGCCCGGACATCCGGGCGGCCGAGCGCGCACTCGCCTCCGCTACGGCACAGATTGGCGTCGCCACGGCGATGATGTATCCGCAGGTCAGTCTCGGCGCTGCGGCCGGTTACACCGGAATGCTCGAACACCTCGGTAATCCGGTAACCCGTCGCTGGGAATTCGGCCCGTCGATCAGCTGGCATTTTCCGACCCGGGTTGATCGCGCGCGCGTTCGCGCCACCGAGGCCGGAGCCGCTGCCGCCCTCGCCCGCTTCGACGGAGTTGTGCTCGACGCACTGCGGGAAACCCAGACCCTGCTCACGCACTACGCTCACGACCTGCATCGTGACCAAGCGCTGCGCGAAGCGCGCGATGCCGCGCGAGACGCCGCGGACCACACGCGCCGGTTGTATCAGGAAGGACGACTGGCCTATCTCGACAGCCTCGACGCCGAGCGCACCCTCGCAACGGCCGAATCCGCCCTGGCGGCGTCCCAAGCCCAACTGTCGCAAGACCAGGTGAACCTGTTCCTCGCGCTGGGCGGCGGATGGCAAGGCACGCCAACCGCATCGGCGCACGCTGAAAATCCATCGCCGGGCGTGCCTGGCCAATAACCCAGAGAGGCCTTACTCGATGGACATGCTGCAAGCGATGCGGGTATTCGTCCGGGTAGTCGACGCCGGCAGCTTCACCGCCGCGGCGAAGCTGGCCGACACGTCCACCGCGCAGGTTTCCCGCCTGGTGGCGGAGCTGGAGAACCACCTCCACGCGCGCCTGCTCAACCGCACCACGCGGCGGTTGGCGCTGACCGAGGTCGGCGCACGTTTTCTCGAACGATCGCGCGAGATCCTGGCTCAGCTGGACCAGGCACAGGAGGAAGCCTGCGGGGCCCATCTGACCCCGCGCGGGCGCCTGCGCGTGCACTCGACGACGGGGCTGGGCATCCAGCTGCTGGCAGGGCTGGCCGGAAGATACGGTGAGCGCTACCCCGAAGTGAGCCTCGACCTGACCCTTTCGCAACATCAGCCCGATCTGCTGGAAGCCGGACTCGACGTCATCATCACGCTTTCCCGCGAGCTGCCGGATTCCGAGCTGATCGCCCAGAGACTGGGCGAGGTTGGCAATGTTGTCTGCGCGGCGCCCGGCTATCTCGAGCAGCATGGCGTACCGCAGCAACCGCGTGACCTGCAACAGCACCGCTGTCTGCGCCTGGCGGACCCGGTCTTCGCGGATGAATGGCGCTTCATCGCAGACGGTGCCGAAGACGTGATTCGCCCTGGCGAAGGGTTCAAGGTCAACGTGGCTGAAGCCATGGCCAGCGCGGCAGAAGCCGGCATGGGCATCTGCCTGCTGCCCGACTATGTCGCGGCTCCGGCGCTGCAGCGCGGCGCACTGCTGCGCCTCTTGCCGCGCTATCGTCTGCAGGAAAAGCAGATCCACGCGCTCTACCCGTCCCGGCGTTTTCTCGACGCGAAGATCAAGACCTGGGTCGACTTTCTCGCGCTGGAGCTGCCGCGCGCATTCGCCGACTACCGCCGCATCCTGCAGGACCCGGCCCATTGGGCCTGATTGATTGTTGCGCGGCGGGTAAAGGTGCTTCACCGCTCGCGCGGTTTTTCCCCTCCTGGTCGCTCACTAAAATTGCCGGGTGGCAACGGACACTAGAAGCCAGTCCGCTCCTTCGCCGGTCGAGCGCTCCTTCGATCGGGCGTCCTGCCACCTTTTGGCTGCTTTTCCTCGTGGCAGCCTCGTTTATTTCCCGGCGTCTGCCATCCGGCAGGCGCTGCACGCAAGAAACGCCTGCCTTCGCCCCCGTCGCAGCGACCTGGGCCCGCAGGCACTCTGGAGGTTACCTGTGAACAAACTGATCTGGATTGCCGGCCTGGCACTCAGTGCCCAGCTGGCGTATGCCGCCGATGAACCCAAGGCCTATCAATATGGCGACAAGCTGGACATCGCCAAGGTCATATCAATGGACGTGCCTGCTGGCGGCTGCGAGGTCGTGACCGCCCGGATGACCTATGTGGATTCCAAGGGCGAAACCCACGAAACCACGTACCTGCGTCAGGGCCCGGATTGCCACGATTTCTGAGTCCGGCGCGAGCTGCTACAGCTAAGCGTACGCCGCTTGCGGCACTGGCACAGGCTGTGCGCGGCAGGTCAGGTGCGCGCCGGGATTCGGCACGCGAACCAGACGGTTTTGAATCGCGGTTCTGAAAGAGGCAGAACGGTTTCGGCTGTTTTACTGTCCGAGCCCCAGGCGCTCATTACATTCAGGACCGCATGACCATTTCGATTTCAACCTTCCGCTCGGCATGCAGCCCTGCCGCTACCCGACCAGTTCCTGGCAACACCCGCCCATTCATGGCGGCAATCGTCGCAGCAGCGTTGCTCGGTCTTGCCGGTTGTGGAACCCAGCAGCCGACGACTCCGGCGCCCAAGCCGGAAGAAGTCCGGGCCAGGATCGCTCGCCTGATCCCCGCCAACATTCCTGATCGTCAGGGTTGGGCTCAGGACATCTACACAGCCTTCGATGCGCTGGATATCCCGCCGAACGATGAGAACATCTGCTCGGTACTGGCCGTGACGGTGCAGGAGTCGACATTCCAGGCGACCCCGCCCGTGCCCGGCTTGGCGAAGATCGCGCGAGAGGAAATCTACCGTCGTGCCGGCCGCCTGCACGTCCCGCAGTTCGTGGTGGATGCGGCGCTGGACGTGAAGTCGCCCAACGGAAAGACCTATAGCCAGCGTCTCGCGGCCGTGCGCACCGAAGAGCAGTTGAGTGCGATCTTCGATGACTTCCTCGGCATCATGCCGCTCGGCAAGCAACTGTTCGGCACGCTCAACCCGGTCAAGACCGGCGGCCCGATGCAGGTCAGCATCGCCTTTGCCGAAGACCGCCGATGGACCTACCCCTATGAACGGCAAGGCTCGATTCGCGACGAAGTCTTCACGCGCCGCGGTGGCATGTATTTCGGCATCGCCCACCTGCTCGACTACCCGACCAGCTATCGCGAACCGCTGTACCGCTTCGCCGACTTCAATGCCGGCTGGTACGCCAGCCGCAACGCCGCGTTTCAGGCCGCAGTCAGCCGTGCCAGTGGCATCAAGCTGGCCCTCGACGGCGACCTGATCATTCACGGCAGCAGCAAGGCCGGCCAGACCGAGCGTGCAGTTCGCGCGCTGGCAGGCAAACTGGAAATGAGCGATACGGCGATTCGCAACGCACTGGAGCGCGGTGACACCCATGGTTTCGAGAAAACCGACCTCTATGAAAAGGTCTTCGCACTGGCCGAAAAGCGCGCGGGTAAGCCGCTGCCTCGGGCGGTGCTGCCGGGAATCCGGCTGGAAAGCCCGAAGATCACCCGCAACCTGACCACCGCCTGGTTCGCCAACCGGGTCAATGACAGGTACCTCGCGTGCATGAAGCGCGCCCGCTACTAGTGAGTAGCCTGCATGGCCGGCGATCGCTGCATGGCACCACACTGAAGTTGTCACTGGCCCAGGCCGTAGCGCGCATAACGAGCGCTACGGCAACCGACCATTGAGAATGTAGCGCGGCCGTCTGACGGCCGCATCAGCGCGGCTCAGCGCTGGGTTATGGACGTGCTGTTGCCAGTGCCGTTCTGGATGATGGCGGCGCTCGGCGGCGCGGCGAATTCCGTCAGTTGATTGAGCACGGCGACGTTGGCATCGCCGGTCTGGCTGATCGAAGCCGTGCCATAGGCGGCATGTTGCACCACATCGATCTCGTTGGCCGAACCGTTCTGCGCGATGTCGAGCACCGGACCGTCAAAACTCTGGTCAATGTTGACGCGATTGTCGTTGCCGGCCGAGGTCCCTCGAATCGTTCCGGTTCGCGTGCCCTGCCTCGCCGTCAGCTCGTTGCCGATTCCGTTCTGGCTAAAGGTTAGGTTGCTGAACCCCGCCCATTGCACCACTTGCGCACTGTTAGCGCTGCCGACCTGCGCCAGGTTGACCTCGCCCGTGTAGTAACGGCCACCCACCTGGGTAACCGCGGCCTCGTTGAAGGCGCCGTCCTGATCAACGGTGACTCCCCCGCCATAGGCGAACACGTTCTGGTCGATGGTGATCCGGTTGTCGCTGCCGACCTGCTGGGTAGTGGCGGTCGCAGCACCGTTCTGAGTGACTTCGGTGAGATTGTTCGTGCCGAATGTGCGACTTTCCAGCCCGTTGGCATAGAACAGCTGCTCGACCCGATGGATGTTGCGTGCGCCCTGCTGGTGGATGGTCGCTTGGGAGCCGTTACCGTCGGCCTGCACGACTTCGGCGACATTCTCATCTCCCAGCTGTACGACCGCCGCCGAATGCCCGAAGTTATAATCGCTTGCCTGATACACCGTCGCCTGGTTGCCCATCCCCCGCTGGTGGAGCTCCAACTGCGTGGGCTGCAGCGGGGTTTCGCCGCCGCCCTGCTCTACTCGCGAGAAGTTCGCATCCCCTTGCTGCAGCAATAAGGCCGAATTCGAGCCCCCACGCTGCTCGAGGATGACCTCGTTATCATTTCCGGTCTGGGTGGTTACGGCCTGTGCCGAGGCCAAGCCCGGCAACGAGCCGAGCAGGAAACAGGCGATAAGCGGTTTATGCGCGAACATGCGGGACACTCCTTTGAATATTGTTGTTGGCCGACATCATGCTGGCCTTGTCTGGCGCCTCCCTCACCATTACCGCTCCCCTGAACGGGCCGATTGTTTGCCCGGTGGCGCCACCCGACTATCGCCCTATCGGTGTAGACCGACTAGCGTTTAGACGGACGGCGACTTAAGCCGGCATGCCCAGACGCTCGCGCATCTGCGCGGTGATGGTCTGCCTGACCCGCGTCATATCCGCCCAGGGATCGTCGTCGCCCAGTTCCTGCAGGCGCTCCAGCAGATTGCGTACGGTCCAGAGATTGGCGCCCTTGAGGTCCGCCAGTTCTTCGCGGTGGATCGGCACGGAGACCGGCAGGCCCTCGCGGGCACGCACCGAATAGGGGGCGACCGTACTGGCGCCACGGCTGTTGCGCAGGTAGTCGATGAAGATGCGTCCAACCCGGTTCTTCGGCCCGCTTACGGCGGAAAAATGCGACGGCAGCAGCTTTGCCAGGTACTTGGCGATGGCCTGACTGAAGGCCTTCACCTCACTCCAGCCGTGTACCGGATCGAGCGGTACGACGATGTGGATGCCTTTGCCCCCGCTGGTCTTGAGGAACGAGGTCAGGCCAATCTCGTCCAGCAGCGTCTGGGTCAGCTGAGTGGCTTCGAGCATGCTCTTCCAGGGCAGCGCCGGGTCCGGGTCGAGGTCGAGCACGAAGCGATCCGGATGCTCCAGTTCGGGCGCTACCGCGTTCCAGCAGTGCAGCTCGATGGTGCCCATCTGCGCGGCGCCGACCAGCGCTTCGGCGCTGTCGATCACCAGTAACGCACCGTGCTTCGGGTCTAGCGCCGGGTCGAGTTGAGTGATGTGCGGGATGGCCAGTTTGTCGGCGTGCTTCTGGAAGAACAGCTCGCCGGTGATGCCCTCCGGGGCGCGCACCAGCGCCAGCGGGCGTGCTCGCAGCTGCGGCAGGGCCCAGGGCGCGATCTGCGCGTAGAAGCGGGCCACTTCGATCTTGGTGATCCCGCTGCTGGGGTCGATGATCCGCTCGGGACTGGAGATTTTGATCCGGCCGCTGCCGATGGGGTCGGTCTGCCGCTGCTCGGCTTTGCTGCTACGACTGGCGGACTTGGCTCGTTCATGGGTAATGGCGTCGGCGGGCTTGTCCGAGCGCAGGCCATGGAACACCGAATGGCGGACCACGCCTTGGCGGGTCATCTCCGCGTAGGCAACCTCGCACATCAGTTCGGGTTTGAGCCATTGCGCGCCGCGCACATCGGCAGCAGGTGCCGCCTTGGCCAGTGGACTTTTGTCGGTTTCCAGCTTCTTCAATTGCTTGTGCAGACTTTTCAGCGTGGCTTGATTGAAGCCCGTGCCGACCTTGCCTGCATAGAGCAGCTTTCCACTGTCGTCATGCAGCCCAAGTAACAGCGCGCCGAACCCGGTGCGCGTGCCCTTGGGCTCGGTGTGGCCGACGATGATGAATTCCTGCCGGTTGCTGCACTTGATCTTGACCCAGCTGCTGCTGCGCCTGGAGGTATAGGAGCTGCCCGCTCGCTTGCCGATCAGGCCTTCGAGCTTCATCTGGCAGGCGCTTTCCAGAATGCTGTCCGGCTGCTCGGTGAAATCCTCGGAGAAACGCAGCAATTCGCTGTCGCTGCCTTCCAGCACTTCACGCAACGCCGCGCGACGCTGTTCCAGCGGCACATCGCGCAGGTCCATGCCGTTCAGATAGGGCACGTCGAACAGGTAATAGAGAATGCTTCCACTGCGTCCGGCTTCGAACGCGTTCTGCAATGCCTGGAAGTCCGGAGCGCCCTCCTCGTTCGGCACCACCACTTCGCCGTCGAGCCAGCCGGATTCAAGCCCGAGTCCGGCAAGCGCGGCGGCCTGCTGCGGCATCTTCGCCGTCCAGTCATGGCCGTTGCGGGTGAACAGCGCGACCTTGCCGGCGTCTATACGGGCGAGCATGCGGTAGCCGTCGAACTTGATCTCGTAGCGCCAGTCGCCGCTCGGCACGGCGTCCACCAGCGTCGCCAGCTGCGGCTTGAACGTCTCCGGCAACTTGGCCGGGACGGCTCCTTCCAGCTTTACCGCGTCGCTCTTCTTGCGTGACGCTCGCTTTCTTGCCGGCGCCTTGACTGGCTTGGCCGGCGCTTCCGCAACGCGAGCCTTGGCCGCTCCGCGTTTGCGTGGGACCAGCGTGCGATCGCTGAGCACGCTGTTCGGCTCGGCGGTGACGACGTCGTACTCACCCTCCTCGCGCGCGGCCTCGTCACGGGACTTGATCAGGAACCACTGCTCCTTCTTGCCAGCCATGTGCGTGCGCACCAGATTCCAGCTGCCGGCGAGTTTTTCGCCCTCGAGGCTGAACTTGAGCTTGCCCTTGCGATAGCCCTCCTGCGGATCACCCTGCGGTATCCACACGCCGCGATCCCAGACGATCACATCGCCCGCGCCGTAATGCCCGGCCGGAATGGAGCCCTCGAACGTGGCATATTCCAGCGGGTGATCCTCCACATGCACTGCCAGCCGGCGCACGCTCGGGTCAAGGCTGGGGCCCTTGGGGATCGCCCAGCTCTTCAGCGTGCCATCCAGCTCCAGTCGAAAGTCGTAATGCAACCGCGTGGCGTCGTGCTTTTGGATGCAGTACTGCAGGCTCTGGACCTTGCGTGACCTGCCGCGCGCCTTACCCGACGGCTCGGGCGTGGCGGCAAAATCGCGCATGCGCTGGTATTCGTCGAGCGCCATGGCTGACCTCCGGCAATGTCCCGCGATTACTCGAGCTTGCCAGCGTCGGTGGAACTGTCGTGAGGGCCGCCGGGCGTCGAATGCCGGTTCGGGTCAGTGGATTTTTCCTCGCTTCCCGGCTGCGGCGCTACCAGCCGGCCATCTTCGGTCACGGTGCGTCCCTTATCGTCCTGGCGGGTTTCGACTTCCTCCTGCTGCGTCGGATTACCCATGGTGCTGGGGCGCGAACCGGTGTCGTCCCGCGGAGTACCAGCGGGAAACTGGGCCATGGCCGGTAGCGCAACCAGGCCGCTCAGGATTGCCGTGAGCATCGTTTTCTTCATCTCGGTTCTCCGCTAAGGACGACGTACTTAATTTGGTCATCCCCCACTGGTATGAAGTTCAGCAGGGACAGATCGAGCCGTCCGACGGGTTCCGACAAGCGGCACTGGCCGGAAACTGCCATGTAGAGCAGTTGCCGGACTTAATCCGCCGGGTGGACAGATCGCCGCATTTACAACCGGACAAGCACTGCTACGGTTGAATGACGTCGGGAAAACCAGGGGTGCGCAGCGATCGCTTTACTGCGCTCAAGTCACCTTCCTAAATGGGGAGGATTTATGAATACGCGTCTTCCGCTGTTCAAGATCGAAGCGATCCTGCACACCTACCTTCGCCCATTCCAGTGCGAATGCCGCGACGATTCCGACAACTCACTCCGCGTGCGCCTCTTTCAGGAATCGCCAGACGAAGAACTGACCGTTCTCGGCATTTCCTACGATCAGTGCCGCGATGCCGCCAATCTGGTGCGTCTGGCGCAGGAACTGCGCATTGAAATGTGCGTCACGCGTAGCTCGCTGCCCGCCGAAGGCAAACAGCTCAGTCACGTCGAATGAGCCTCGCTTAGCGAGGCGTGCGGACGATCCGGCTGCTGGCGGTCTGGCCGCGCGCCATGTATTTCAGGAATACGTCGTGGCCATAGCTGTGGCTGTGGGTGGCCTTCTGGCGGCCGAAGCGTTGCCAGGCGCGTTCATGGAGATAGAACACCAGGGTGTTGCACAGCGGCTCGATCAGCGCGACCGCCCCGCCGATCACCAGGCTCCCGGTGAGCGCATAGACGACGATGAACGCTGTCGCGAAATGCAGCACAGCGAAGGTCAAGGTCTTGAGTAGCGGGCGTTGTCTCATTGCTAGCTTCCACCAGGCGCGCGACGGCGAGTGGTCACGGCATGGCTAATAAGTTGGAGGGTAATGCACCCGGCCAGCGGCAGCCGGGTGCCCGGGCTAGTCGCTCAGCGCTTGGCCTCGACATGCGGCTCGGCCGCACGAGTGAGATAGGCCTGGGTCAGCTCGGCCAGGTGGTCGCGTAGCCAGTCGGCCATGGCCACCTCCTCCACCAGGATGCGCTCGCACACTTCCTTGGTCTGCATGTCACCCACCGCTTCGGCGGCGGCGATGAGGATCTTGTAGGAGGCGATCTCGAGGTTCTCGAACACGTAGCCCATCTGCGCGCCCTTGACGATCTCATCATTGACCATCATGCCGCCCATGGCCTGCCCCATCGCCATCATCTTGCCGCCCAGGTCCTTGAGGCCGGAGTAGGACTTGTCATAGCGCTGCAGGCAGCCTTCGATCAGCTTGGCCTGGTTCTGGGTTTCGGTGATGTGCTGTTCGATCCGCGCCTTGAGCTCGGGGTAGTGCTCTATGCGGCTGGCCTGCTTGTTCAGCATGGTTTCGGCCTGCGCCTCCATCGCGTGCGCATCGCGCAGCCATTCGATCAGGCGTTCGGTACGGACGTCATTGCCGGTCTGTGCACTCTGCATGGTTCAACTCCAATCGGGTCAGAAAATCGGGTCGTGCTCTGCAACCCGCTTGGAATTTGTGAAACATCCCGCCCATAGGAGTTCCGCCCACCCGTCCGGCGCACTTCCCGGCTGCGCGCCCTGAACTTTCGCCGCCGGCTGTCTGTCTCTGCCCCAGACCTCTGGCCAACCGGAACGCCCGCTATCGAATTTCCAGCCTTTCTCCTGCAGTGGGATCACTACATCAGCCAGCCGGCACTGCGCACCATAGCCGCGGCGCTATTCGTGGCGTTGGTCCTGAGTCTCTTCGGCCGGCTGCTGACCGCCCTGACGCTGCGCCTGGCGCGAGCCTTCCTGTTTACCCGGGAGCTGTCCGAGCAACTGGAAAAGCCCGTCCGGCTACTGTTGCCACTGGTAGGGGTGCAGGGCGTATGGACGTCTGCGCCGAACGATCTGCATTTCATCGACGCGGCACGGCATGTCACCACGCTGCTGATAATCGCCACCCTCACGTGGCTGGTGATGCGCTCGCTGCGTGGGCTGCAGCAGTTCATTCAGCTGCGCAATCCGGTGGATGTGGTCGACAACCTTCGCGCCCGGCAAATACAGACGCAATCACGTGTGCTGCTACGCACCCTGACCTTCTTTGTGCTGTTGATTGGCGCGGCGGCCATGCTGATGACCTTTCCCGGTGCCCGCCAGTTCGGTGCCAGCCTGCTTGCCTCGGCGGGCCTTGCGGGCCTGGCGGTGGGCTTTGCCGCGCGGCCAGTGCTGGCCAACCTCATCGCCGGCGTGCAGATCGCCATGACCCAGCCGATCCGCCTGGACGATGTGGTCATCGTCGAGAACGAATGGGGTCGCATCGAGGAAATCACCGGCACCTACGTCGTCGTGCGGATCTGGGATGACCGGCGGCTGATCGTGCCGTTGCAGCACTTCATCGAGAAACCGTTTCAGAACTGGACCCGTCGCGGTTCCAGCCTGATCGGCACGGTTTTCCTCTGGGCCGACTATTCGCTGCCACTGGAGCCGCTGCGCGAGGAGCTGCGCCGGCTGTGCAAGGAAGTCCCCGAGCTGTGGGATGGTCGGGTCTGCGTCCTGCAGGTCACGGACACCAGCGAGAAATCCATTCAGCTGCGCGCCTTGGTGAGTTCGCCGGATTCGTCGCGCAACTGGGACCTGCGCTGCCACATTCGCGAAAGCCTGCTGAGTTTCATCCAGCGGCAATACCCGCATTCACTGCCGCAACTGCGCGCAGACCTCAGCGTTGGCCACAAGCCGCGCGTCGATACATCGCAGCCCGAGCATGTCGAACCGGAGCGCCAGCCACCGGTGTGACTAGTCGCCCTCGAGTCCCTCCAGCTTCTTCAGCAACTCGGCGTATTTAACCGGCAGCTGGGTGAGTCCGTGTCGCGCGGCCTGCTTGCGAATCGCGACCCGGTCGCCATCGAACTGCACCGTTTCGCTCACCACCACCTGCCGCTCGCCCCGCATCAGTGCATAGGCGTAGCACTGGGTGCCGCCTTCATCCTCCTGGTCATCGTCCGCAACACCGGTATTCGACACGGCAAGGGTGGCGACGCTGGCGTTCAGCGCGCCGATAGCCATCTCGCGCGCGACCTCCTCGCTGGTCAGGCCGAATCGCTCGATGGTCTCGAAGTCCACCTTGAGCAGGCGGTTCTTTGCCTTGGGTGAATAGACCACGAAGCCGCTGTCGAGCACCTGGCCGCAACCCGGAATATCGCCCATCAGCGAAGCCATCAAACCGCAGGTACAGGACTCCGCGGTGGTCAGCGTCAGTTCCTCGCGTTGCAGAAAGTCAACGACTCGTTCGATCTCTTGCATGTTTTTTGCTCCGACCATTCCAGGTTCAACGCCTTCACGAGTCTGTATTCGGAGCAAGTTGGCTGGTTGCGAGTTCCGGCAGTGGTAGTTGATCGGGTTTTCCAGAACTTCTACCGCGACGCCGGGTCTGGTTTCTGGCAGGGCCAGTGAAGCCCCACCTGCCTTCGCGGCAGCTCCGAACTAGATTTCAGCCTGGTCGTGTTCATGGTATGTGACGGTCATCAGATCGTTGCATAGGAGAAATATGCTCGTAGCTGGCGCCGGCACCTGGAACGCCGGGGCTCTGGGGAGATCGTGATGAGTATTGCCGCTGTGAACGCCCTGCCTGTCGGACTACCGAAGGCGCAACCCGCCATACCCCTGGTTACTCGCCCTGCCCTGCAGATTCGCAGTAGCCACGATGACAAACGCAAGATTCTGTTCGTCACCTCCGAACTGACCGATCTGGTCAAGACCGGTGGGCTCGCCGACGTGTCGGCGGCACTGCCCCGGGCATTGGGCGCACGCCACGATGTGCGCGTGCTGATCCCCGGCTATTCGCAGGTAATCAACAGCGGTCACGCCATCCGCACGGTTGGCTCGCTGGGCGGCTATGCCGAGATTCCCGGCTGCCGCATCGGCCGGATGGACATGCCCGACGGCCTGATCATCTATGTGCTGATCTGCCCGGAACTCTATGAGCGCGAAGGCTCGCCATACGGTGACGCCGATGGCAACGACTGGCCGGACAATCCGGTGCGTTTCGCTCGCCTCGGACTGGCCGCTGCGGAAATCGCCGCCGGTACCGCCTGCATCCGCTGGGCGCCCGAGCTGGTGCACGCCCACGACTGGCCAGCCGGTCTGGCGCCCGCCTACATGCACTGGCGCGGGTTGAATTCGCCGAGCGTCTTCACCATTCATAACCTCGCCTACCAGGGCAACATCGATATGGCGCAGCGGCGCCTGCTGGGAATCCCCGCCGAGGCCTGCGACCCGGAGCGCATGGAGTTCTACGGCAAGCTGTCCCTGCTCAAGGCCGGGATCGCCTATGCCAACCGCGTGACCACGGTGAGCGCTACCTACGCCGAGGAAATCACCACGCCGGAATTCGGCTGCGGCATGGAAGGCTTCCTCAGCATGAAAGCCCGGCAGGGACTGCTCAGTGGGCTGCTCAACGGCATCGACGAAAGCTGGGAGCCGGAAAGCGATCCCTATCTGGTGAAGGGTTTCAGCGCACGCAACTGGGAAGGCAAAAAGGCCAATGCCGCGTATATCCGCGATTCGTTCGGTCTCGAGCATTGCCATGCACCGCTGTTCGCCGTGGTCTCGCGCCTGGTGCACCAGAAGGGTGTCGACCTGACCCTCGACGTGGCGCATGCCATCGTCGAAGGCGGCGGCCAGCTGGCCATCCTTGGCCAGGGCGATCACCAGATCGAGCATCAGGTTCGCCAGCTCGCGGCCCAGTACCCCGGCCGTGTCGCGGCCCACATCGGCTTCAACGAAACCGATGCGCGCCGCCTGTTCGCCGGCAGCGATTTTCTGCTGATGCCGTCGCGCTACGAGCCGTGCGGCCTCAGCCAGATGTATGCCCAACGCTATGCCTCGCTGCCCGTTGCACGTCGCACGGGCGGGCTGGCCGACTCCATCGATGACGGCATCACCGGGTTCCTGTTCAACGAATCCAATGTCAGCAGCTACCGGCAGGCCGTTCAGCGGGCGCTGGCGATCCATCAGCATCCTCAGCTGCTGGCCGCCATGCGTTGCCGGGCGATGGGGGCCGGCTTTTTCTGGCGTCACGCCATCGAACCCTATGACGCGCTGTACCGGAAACTGCTCGGAGAGCGCCGCGAGGTTCGTCTTTTAATCTGAAGAGGTCGTTCAATGCAGAAGCAGCGTGCCCATATCGGGCATCACGGGCCAGAGTTGCTGGAAGACGGGACCACCCGCTTCCGACTCTGGGCGCCCGATGCGCAAAACGTCAGTCTGATCGTTGTAGGCGCACAAACGCTGCCGATGACCGCCACTGAAGAAGGCTGGTTCAGCATCGATGCCCCTTACGGGGCCGGTACGCTCTACCGGTTTCTCATCGACGACGAACTGCATGTGCCCGACCCCGCCTCGCGGGCGCAGGCGGGTGACGTGCATGCGCCGAGCCTGGTGGTCGATACCCATGACAACTATCTGTGGCGCAACAGCAGCTGGCTCGGTCGTCCCTGGCACGAGACGGTGCTGTACGAAACCCATGTCGGTCTGTATGGCGGTTTCGCCGAGATGGAAAAGCACCTCGCCGGGCTTGCCGACCTCGGCGTGACGGCCATCGAGCTGATGCCGATCGCCGAGTTTCCCGGCGACCGCAACTGGGGTTACGACGGCGTTCTGCCCTACGCGCCGGAAGCGGCCTATGGCAGTCCGGAAGATCTAAAGCATCTGATCGATACCGCCCACGGCCTCGGCCTGATGGTGTTTCTCGATGTGGTCTACAACCACTTCGGCCCGGACGGCAATTACCTCGGCCGCTACGCCAAACACTTCTTCCGCCACGACCAGCAGACGCCCTGGGGCGATGGCATCGATTTCCGCCGCCGCGAAGTCCGCGACTTCTTCATCGACAACGCGCTGATGTGGCTGATGGACTACCGCTTCGACGGGCTGCGCTTCGATGCCGTGCATGCCATTCCCGACCGTAGCTTCCTCACCGAACTGGCCGAGCGCGTGCACGCCACCGTGGAACCTGGTCGCCATGTGCATCTGGTGCTTGAGAACGAGGACAATCGCTCCAGCCTGCTGACCCAGGGCTTCACCGCGCAGTGGAACGATGACGGCCACAATGTGCTGCATGCGCTGCTCACCGACGAAAGCCAGGGCTATTACGCCGACTATCACCAGGACGCGACCAGCAAACTGGCGCGCTTTCTTGGCGAAGGCTTCGTCTACCAGGGGCAGAACAACCGCCGTGGCGAATCCCGTGGCGAGCCCAGCGCGCACCTGTCACCGACCTCGTTCGTGCTGTTCCTGCAGAACCATGACCAGACCGGCAACCGCGCCTTCGGTGATCGCCTGGTTACGCTGGCCGATGCCGACGCGCTCAGGGCTGCCACCGCCGTCCTGCTGCTTTCCCCCATGGTCCCGCTGCTGTTCATGGGCGAGGAATGGGGCTCGCGACAACCTTTCCTGTTCTTCACCAGCCATCACGGCGAGCTGGCCGATGCAGTGCGTGAAGGCCGCCGCAACGAATTCGCCGAGTTTTCCGAGTTCGCCGACGAAGCCACCCGCGAGCGCATTCCCGATCCCAACGCCGTATCCACGTTTGAGCAGTCGCGCCCGGACTTCGGTTCACAAACGCAACCGGGGCACGCCGAGTGGCATGCGCTGTACCGCCAGCTGCTGAACATCCGCCATGCCGAGATCGTGCCGCGCTTGCCCGGTAGCGCCTTCCTCGGTTGCAGCGTGCTGGGCGATGCCGCTGTGCTTGCACGCTGGCAGCTGGGTGATGGCAGTCAGCTGCGCCTTGAGCTGAACCTAGGCGAACAAGCCGCTCCATTGCCCGCCCCGTCTAGCGCAGCGCAGCTGCTGTTCGCCAGCCGTGCGTCGGATGCCGCGCCCGGCCAATTGCCGCCTCGTATGGCCAAGCTGTATCTGGAGAAAGCCAAATGAGCGACGAATCCCTGATCCGCCTGGCGGAAGCCGCCGGGCTCTCCATCGACTGGGTCGATGCCGACAACCGCGAACAACGGGTCGAGCCGGCCGTACTGCGTGACGTGCTGACCTGCCTCGGGCTGGCGGCGGAAACCGATGCAGATATCGAAGCCAGCCTCGAAATTCTCGCGCACAAGAACAACCACGGCGGCGTGCCGCCGCTGCTGACCTGCGATCAGCACGCTGTACTGGACCTTTCCGCCTACTTTCCGGCGGCCAGTCGTTTCGAGTTGCAGGCAGAAGATGGTGGCGTTCAGCAGGGCACGCTCGACAACCAGGCGCGCCTGCCAGCCATCGATACGCCCGGCTACTACCGGCTGACCATCGACAAGTATCAGCTGACCGTGGCTATCGCCCCGCTCTCCTGCCCCACAGTTGCCGAGATCGCCGGGGCGGACGCCTGGGGCCTGACGGTGCAGTTATACGGGCTGCGCCGCGCGGACGATGGTGGCCTGGGCGACACCCAGGCACTGGAGGCGCTGGTCAGCAACGCTGCTGCCCACGGAGCCGATGCACTTGGAATCAGCCCAGTGCATGCCATGTTCGGCGCACATATCGACCAGTACAGCCCTTACTCACCGTCGAGCCGGCTGTTCTTCAACGTGCTGCACGCCGCGCCCGGGTCGATCCTTGGTGAGCGGCCGTTGCGCCAAGCCATCGAGACTTGCGGGTTAGGCGAGGAATTGAAACGGCTCGAGCGCCTGGAGCTGATCGACTGGCCGGCCGTGGCGCAATCGCGGCATCGCCTGTTGCGGCAGCTGTTCGACGACTTCAGCAAGGGCGGCAACGCCCTGCAGGTGGATTTCGACAGCTTCCGCGCGAGCGGTGGCGAGGCGTTGGAAAACCACTGCCGCTTTGAAGCTCTGCACACTCATCTGCGGGACGCACAGGGCCACACGCAGCACTGGAACGACTGGCCAAGCGAATACCGCGATCCCTCCAGCCCGGCCGTTGAGGCCTTTGCCCGCGAACATGCCGATGAGGTGAGTTACCACGCCTTTGGCCAGTGGTTGATGGCCCGCGGCCTGGAACGTGCCCAGGTCGCCGCGCGCAGCGCCGGTATGCGCATCGGGTTGATTTCCGACCTCGCCGTCGGCGCCGATGGCGGCGGCAGTCAGGCCTGGAGCCGCCAGGCCGAGCTGTTGGCATCGCTGAGTGTTGGCGCGCCGCCGGACGTCATGAATCGCGATGGCCAGAACTGGGGCATTTCCGCTTTCTCGCCCTGGGGCCTGCGGCAGAACGGCTTTCGCGCCTATATCGAAATGCTGCGGGCCAACCTCGCCCATGCCGGCGGCATGCGTATCGACCACGTGCTGGGCCTGAAGCGTCTCTGGGTCGTACCCGCCGGTGCCGACCCGAAGCGCGGCGTGTACCTCAACTTCCCCTTCGACGACATGCTGCGCCTGCTCTGCCTCGAGGCCTGGCGCCACCAGGCGGTGATCCTCGGCGAAGACCTCGGCACCATTCCCCACGGCCTGCGTGACGTACTCGCAGCACGGGGAATCCTCGGCATGCGGGTGCTGCTGTTCGAACAGCACGACGGCCATTTCCAGACGCCTGCCCAGTACCCGGCGCAGGCGCTGGCAACCAGTACCACTCACGATATCCCGACCCTGACGGGCTGGTGGCACGGTCACGATATCGACTGGCGCATCAAGGTCGGCCAGGTGCCCGAATCGGACCGTGATGCCCAGTGGCAAGCGCGTGAGAAAGAACGCGCAGGGCTGAATCGCGCATTGTGCGAGTACAGCGGCAAGAACCCGGACGTGCTGCTGAACGCCGAGGAGGCGGTCGATGCCGCCATCTGCTTCCTGGCGCACACCCCCGCGCCGCTGGTACTGGTTCCGGTGGAGGATGCGCTCGGTCTGGAAGAACAGACCAACATGCCCGGCATCGTCGAAACCCATCCCAACTGGCGTCGCCGTTATCCAGGCGACAGTGCAACATTGCTCGACAGCCCGGCCAGTAGCCGTCGGCTGGCGTCCTTTGCGCAGGCCCGTCGTAACCATCGTGGAGCTGCGCATCGATGAAAGACCTAACCGCAACCCTGAGATTGCAGTTTCACCGCGACTTCACTCTCGACGACGCTACTGCGCTGGTCGACTACTTCGCGGAACTCGGCATCAGCCACATCTATGCGTCCCCATTGCTGACCGCCCGCCCCGGCTCCATGCACGGCTATGACGTGATCGACCCGACCCGCATTAACCCTGAACTGGGTGGCGAGCCGGCGTTGCAGCGTCTGGTGGAGGCCCTGCGTGGCAAGGGCATGGGGCTCATCCTCGACATCGTCTCCAACCACATGGCGGTCGGTGGCTCGGGCAACGCCTGGTGGCTGGACGTACTCGAGTGGGGCCGCCGCAGCCCGTACGCGCAGTTCTTCGACATCGAATGGAATTCGCCGGACCCCCTGCTCGAAGGCCAGTTGTTGGTGCCCTTCCTTGGCAGCGACTACGGCGAGGCGCTGCAGCAGGGCACCGTGAAGCTGCGCCTGGACGTTGATAACGGCTCGCTGTACGCCGAGCATTACGAGCACCGTTTTCCGATCACCCCGCCGAGCTACGGCGAGGTGTTGCGTGCCGCCGATCATCCGCAGCTGCGTACCCTGGCGCAGCACTTCGATGCCCTGAAGACCGAGCCCGCGCCTTACCAGGCAGCTCGCTTGCTACGCACCGAGCTCGCTGAGCAGCTGCAGGACGCCAGCACCCGCCAGGCGCTGGAGCAGGCGCTCAACTGCTACGACTCCACTACCGATGACGGCTTCCGCCGCCTGCACAGCCTGCTGGAACGCCAGAACTATCGTCTGGCCAGCTGGCGGACCGCGGGTGACGACATCAACTGGCGGCGCTTCTTCGACATCAATGAGCTGGGCGGCTTGCGCGTCGAACGTCCGGTGGTGTTCGAGGAAACCCACGCCAAGATTTTCGAGCTGATCGGCGATGGCCTGGTCGACGGCCTGCGCATCGACCATATCGACGGGCTGGCCGACCCGCGCGGCTATTGCCGGCGCCTGCGCCGGCGTGTCGATCGGCTGAATGCCGGGCGCCCGCAGGACGCTGTGCAGGATCACGTGCCGATCTACGTCGAGAAGATTCTCGCCGGTGGCGAGCGGCTGCATGACGACTGGGGCGTGGACGGCACCACCGGTTACGAATTCATGAATCAGGTGTCGCTGCTGCAGCATGACCCGGCCGGTGAATCGCTGCTCTGCGCCTTGTGGAGCGAGACCAGCGGACGCACTACCGATTTCATGGAAGAGGCTCGCCAGGCTCGCCAGCTGGTGCTGACCGGCCCGCTGGCGGGCGACTTCGAAACCGTCGCCCTGTCGCTTTTGCAGGTCGCCCGCGGCGACGTGATGACCCGCGACATTACCCTCGGCGCGATTCGCCGCGCCCTGCTGGAGCTGATCGTCCATTTCCCGGTGTATCGCACCTACATTGCCGCACCGGGACGCCGCGAGGCCGATGAACCGTTCTTCCAGCAGGCGCTGGACGGCGCGAAGACGACCTTGAGCGAAGCCGACTGGCCGTTGCTCGAGCATCTGCAGCGCTGGCTCGGCGGCGAAAGCCTGCGGCAACTGCCGCGTAGCCTGCGCAAGATTCGCCGCTACGCCTGCACACGCTTCCAGCAGCTAACGTCGCCGGCTGCGGCGAAGGCCGTGGAGGATACCGCCTGCTACCGCTCCGGCATTCTGCTGTCGCGCAACGATGTCGGCTTCGACCCGCAACATTTCAGCGCACCGCTGCAGGCCTTCCACGACGAGTGCCTGCAACGCGCCGAGCACTTCCCGCGCAACATGCTGACCACCGCGACCCACGACCATAAGCGTGGCGAAGATACCCGCGCCCGCATCGCGGTAATCAGCGAGCGCGCCGAATGGTTTGCCGGCAAGGTGCGGCGCTGGCGCGAGATGAGTGCCAGCCACATCCAGCAGCTTGGTGACGGTGCGGCGCCCTCGCCCGGCGATGAGCTGATGCTGTTCCAGATTCTGCTCGGCAGCTGGCCGCTGGAGCTGCGGGCCGACGACAAGGCGGCGATGGAGCAGTACTGCACACGCATCCTGCAATGGCAGGAGAAAGCCCTGCGCGAGGCCAAGCTGCGCACCACCTGGAGCGACCCCAACAGCGATTACGAAAGCGCCTGCCGCCAGCACGTCGAGTACCTGCTACTCACCGGCGAAGGTGCACCATTACGGGACGAAATCGCTGCGGCCGCTGCCGAACTGGCCCCTGCCGGTGCGTTGAACAGCCTTGTGCAAAGTCTGCTGCGCATGACCACCCCCGGCGTGCCCGACCTCTATCAGGGCACCGAGTACTGGGACTTCAGCCTGGTCGATCCCGACAATCGGCGGCCGGTGGACTTCACTGCACGGCAGCACAGCCTCGCCAGCGCGGCCTCACTCGATGAGCTGCTGCAAAGCTGGCACGACGGTCGCATCAAGCAAGCCGTGATCCGCCGCACACTGCAGCTGCGTCGACGCTACCCGCGGCTGTTCAGCGAAGGCCGCTATCTGCAGCTTGCGGTGTCCGGTGAGCAGGCCGAGCAGCTGCTGGCATTCGCCCGCGAGCTGGAAGGCGAGTGGGTGGTAGTCGTGGTGCCGCGGCTGGCAGCGGATCTGCTGGGGGATCGTGGAGTACCGAGCATTCCGGCGCAGCGCTGGGGCAACACCCGGATCGAACTGCCCGAGGCGCTAAACGGTAGTGAATTCGAGCGACTTTTCGACGGAGCGACAGTCTCATCCCAACAAGCCAGCCTAGAGGTTGCGCGCGTTCTGGACGGACTATCGGCGGCCGTCCTGCATACGTCTATGACCGCAAATGGAGAATCCCAACAATGAGTTCAGAAGAGCAACGTATCCGCGAGTTCGCTTATCAGATCTGGCAATCCGAAGGTTGCCCGGAAGGGGAAGATGAACGCCATTGGGCCATGGCGCGCAAGCTGGTCGAGGCCGAACACGGCGCTGCCGATGCCAAGCCTGCCAGCCGTCCACGCAAGACCGCCACCAAACCCACCGACGCCACACCCAAAGCCAAGAGCAAGACCAAGGACGTTAAGGATGCGAAGGACGCCCCGGCGGCCAAGCCCCGCGCGAGCCGTGCTGCACCCAAGGCTGGCACCGATGCCAAGGCCGGCACCCCCGAAACCATCAAGAAAACACGCACCCCGCGGGCAAAGAAGGAAAGCTGACCGGCGGCAGGCATCTTGTCGGCGTGGGATCGGTCGAATGATCGTCCGCGCCGACACCCGCCTCGGCACGCCATCCGGAATCCGCCTTTGGAGATTTCATGAGTAAGAAGAAGCCCTACGTGCCGCAGGTTACGACCCCGTCCAGGATCAGCGAGGGCTTGCCCTTCCCGCTCGGGGCAACCTGGGACGGCCTGGGGGTCAATTTCGCCATTTTCTCCGCCCATGCCACGAAGGTTGAGCTCTGCCTGTTCGACTCCAGTGGCGAGATCGAACTCGAGCGTATCGAGTTGCCCGAGTACACCGATGAGATCTGGCACGGCTACCTGCCGGATGCGCATCCCGGGCAGATCTACGGCTACCGCGTATACGGTCCGTACGACCCGGAGAACGGCCATCGTTTCAACCCGAACAAGCTGCTGATCGACCCCTATGCCAAGCAACTGGTAGGCGAGCTGAAATGGTCCGAAGCGCTGTTCGGCTACACCATTGGCCACCCTGACGGCGATCTCAGCTTTGACGAGCGCGACAGCGCCCCCTTCGTGCCCAAGTGCAAGATCATCGATCCGGCCTTTACCTGGGGCCGCGATCACCCTGTGCAGGTGCCCTGGGACAAGACGATCATCTACGAGACCCACGTGCGCGGTTACACCATGCGCCATCCGGCGGTAGCGGACGATGTGCGCGGCACCTTCGCCGGCTTCAAGACGCCGGAAGTGATCGACTACATCCGCAAGCTTGGCGTCTCCTCGATCGAGCTGCTGCCGATCCATGCCTTCGTGCAAGACCAGCATTTGCTCGAAAAAGGCATGGCCAACTACTGGGGCTACAACAGCATCGCCTTCTTCGCGCCGCACCCCAAGTATCTGGCCAGCGGCAAGATCACCGAATTCAAGGAGATGGTCGCGCACCTGCACAACGCCGACCTCGAGGTGATTCTCGACGTGGTCTACAACCACACCGCCGAGGGTAACGAGCGCGGCCCGACCCTCTCCATGCGCGGCATCGACAACGCCTCGTACTACCGTCTGATGCCGGACGACAAGCGCTATTACATCAACGATTCCGGCACAGGCAACACGCTGGACATGAGCCACCCGTGCGTACTGCAGATGGTCACCGACTCGCTGCGCTACTGGGCGACCGAGATGCACGTGGATGGTTTCCGCTTCGATCTGGCGACCATTCTCGGCCGCGAGCATGACGGTTTCGACGAGCGCCATGGCTTCCTCGTCGCCTGTCGCCAAGACCCGGTGCTGGCCAAGACCAAGCTGATTTCCGAGCCCTGGGACTGCGGCCCCGGCGGCTATCAGGTCGGCGGTTTCCCGCCGGGCTGGGCCGAGTGGAACGACCAGTTCCGCGATACGGTGCGCTCGTTCTGGAAAGGCGACGACGGCCAGCTGGCTGATTTCGCCAGCCGTCTCACCGGCTCCGGCGACCTGTTCAACCAGCGCGGGCGACGTCCGTTCAGTTCGATCAACTTCGTCACCGCCCATGACGGCTTCACGTTGAAGGACCTGGTGTCCTACAACCACAAGCACAACGAGGACAACGACGAAGACAACCGCGACGGCAGCGACAACAATCTGTCGTGGAACCATGGCGTCGAGGGGCATACCGACGACCCGGAGATCAACGAGCTGCGCTATCGGCAGATGCGCAATTTCCTCGCCACGCTGCTGTTCTCCCAGGGCACGCCGATGATCGTCGCCGGTGACGAGTTCGCCCGTACACAGCACGGCAACAACAATGCCTATTGCCAGGACAGCGAGATCGGTTGGGTCAACTGGGACATCAGCGAAGACAGCTACGGCCTGCTGGGTTTCGCCCGTAAGCTCATCCGCTTGCGCCAGCGCTTCCCGATGCTTCGCCGTGGGCGCTTTCTGGTCGGCGCCTACCACGAAGAGCTGGGTGTGAAGGACGTGACCTGGCTGGCGCCGAATGCGGAGGAAATGTCCATCGAGCAGTGGGAGGACGCACACAACCGCTGCATGGGCATGCTGCTTGACGGTCGAGCCCAGCCTACGGGCATCAGACGCGCAGGCTCCGACGCAACGCTGCTGATCATCGTCAACGCGCATCATGATCTGGTGAATTTCACGCTGCCGGAGGTGCCGCAGGGTATCTACTGGAATCGCCTGATCGACACCAACCACCCGACCGCTCGACCGGAACGGTTCGACTTCAACGACGAATACGCCGTGACCGGCCGTTCGCTGCTGCTGCTCGAACTGATCAAGTCCGACGAGTGAGCAAAGGCGCCTCGGCCCAGTGGCCCGGGCACTTATGCTGGCTTTCTCCGGGATCGCGTGCCTGGCATTCACTGCTGCCCCTTCCACACCAACTTGTTTTGTGGGGAGCGCGGGGCCGCCAGGCCTCGACCGCGAAGCGGTGCTTCAACAGTTCAGCGGCACGGCTGGCTTGGCGTCCCTGAATGTCGCCGCGCGGAAATCGGGCTATAGACGCCCTTCCCACCTCACGCCAAACCCATAACGGATGTGGGAGCGGTCTCGACCGCAAAGCTCCTGTACCGCCACAGACTTAGTCCCGCGCCCACGCGCAAAAAACGACACGCGGTAGTGAACCTCATCGCGTGACTCAAGTCCCAAAACCAGCGCGGCCCCCTAACCAACCCAACGGATTCGTTCTGCTCGTCGCCGGCAGCCTTGTCTTTTCCGTGATGGATCACACGTCATGCTCTCTCTGCGACCGCTTTTTTATCCCTTTCTATTACTGCTCGGGCTGGCACCTCTGGTGCCGGCCGTGGCCGCCAACAACCAGGCAAAAGCCGATAAACCGGGCTCGGTGCGCCTGTTCATCAACCGTGCCGGCAGCGGCAAGGCGATGGACGTCAGCAACACGCTGGAAGTGCCAGTCGAGGTCACCTTGCGGCTGACGCGCATGGTCAATGTGGCCGGCGTCGGCAAGGGGGTGATTCGCAAGACCATACCGGCCAACAGCCGCGTTCGCGTGGCTACCCTGAGCAAGCGCAAGGCCGGCGGGCCAATCATGTTCAAGCATTCGTTCAGCTACGCGATGCTGTTCTCGCCGGAGCCGGATCAGCCTGATTCGGTTTCGGTCGAAGGGCCGGCGTACGCGCTGCCGTGGCAAGGCGGGCCGTTCCGCATCTCCCAGGGCGCTGGCGGCGACTTCAGCCACAACTCGCCGAGCGGTCGTTATGCGGTGGATATCGCCATGCCTGTCGGCACCCCTATCGTGGCGGCTCGGGCGGGCACCGTGGTGAAGATTCGCAACGGCCAGGGCGGCCGGTTTCCCGACCCGGCCGGCAACTACGTGCGCATCGAACACGAGGACGGCACCCACAGCGCCTACCTGCATCTGAGCCGCGGATCGGTGCGGGTCAAGCCAGGGCAGCAGGTCAAGCTCGGCACGCTGTTGGGCAAGTCCGGCAACACCGGCCGCAGCACCGGACCACACCTGCACTTCGTGGTGCAAAAGGCCTATGGCAGCTCGATGTTGTCGATCCCCTTCCGCTTCAATCAGCCGGTTAGCTCGCTGCCCAACTTTGCGCTGAGCGGCCAGTGAAGCCAGGGCCTAGAGCATGCGCTGCATGATGTCGTCGCGCTTGACCACGCGGTGATACAGCGCAGCGCCGATATGCCCGAGCACCAGCAGAACGGTGAGCCAGGCCAGCGGTGAATGCACGCTGCCGAGCGAGGCGGCCCAGGCGATCTCCGGGCCTTTCTCCACCAGTTGCTGGCCGAACACCTTGACCCCGTAGCCATTGCCGATCAGATACAGCAGACCGCTGATCGGCATCAGCAACATGCAGCCGTACAGTGCCATGTGACCGCCCTTGACCAGCCATGCTGTGGCCGGGTCGTGCGGCGGGCGCTGTTTGAGCTGGCTCGCCGCCCAGACGATGCGCACCACCACCAGTACCAGCAGCACCGCGCCAAGGGAAACATGCCAGGGCACCAGGGTCTGCCCGACCCAGTGCTCGCCTTCGGCGATGCGGTCGCCCAGCTTGAGAAGCTGCCAGACGATCAGCAGTGCCATCAGCCAGTGGAATGTTCGCGAAACCGTGCCATAGCGACTTCTGGAGTCGACCGCCGTGTTCGCGTTCGCAGCGGCTCCGGGCGGCTGGCCCGCTTCGGATTGCCAGTCGATCTGCAGGCGCTCTTCTCCCGCCATGCGCGCCAGGTGATCGGCCACAACCTTCTGCAACTGCTGCGTCTTGTCCTGATCGGCTGATTCCAGGTGCGCGTTCAGGTATCCCTCAACGGCGCGCAGATCGCAGCGGCCGATCGGCAGCTCGATGACCCCGCCCTGCTCGTCCAGCTGTACGGGAAACTTGTGCCGCCAGTGGTTGCAAAGCCGCTTGATCAGCCGCTGCGGGTTCTCGGCCGCGATACGGGCATGTGATCGATACATCGCTTGTTCTCCTGTAGAAATTTGCCCTGTCAGCCGAAGCGATAGGCGGACAGCATGGTGTGCATGACGCGGTCACTGAAGACCTTGCGTCCGATGGAGTCTCCACCCGCGCCGGCCGCCACCAGCAGCGGAAGCAGATGTTCCTCGGCGCGCGGCGGATGGCAGAGGCGTGCCGACGGCGCCTGTTCCCAGCGTTGCAGCGCGAGATCGCGTTGCTCGGGCGCGGATTCGACCGCGGCGCTCAGCCAGCGATCGAACTCGTCGGAGATCGGTGCAAAACGCGGGTCGCCGTAGCCGCGCATGTTGTGAAAGCTCATGCCGCTGCCGACGATCAGCACCCCGTCCTTGCGCAAGCCCTGCAAGGCACGACCGGCCTCGATATGTGCCTGCGGGTCGAGGTCGCTGCGCAGCGAAAGCTGCACCACCGGGATATCCGCGTCGGGAAACATCAGCTTCAGCGGGATGAACATGCCGTGGTCGAAGCCGCGCTGTGCGTCCTCATGGCCACCGAGCGAAGCGTCCTCGAGCAGACCGGCGATACGCGCAGCCAGCCGCGGCTCACCTGCAGCCGGATAGCGCAGCTCATAGGTGTGCGGCGGAAAGCCGTGATAGTCGTAGACCAACGCCGGCCGCGCAGCGCTGGTGACGCTGAACGTCGGCTGCAGCCAGTGCCCGGAAATCAGCACGATGGCCGTCGGTTTCGCCGGCAGTGTCGCCGCGATGCCCCTGAGGAAATCAGCCATGGCGTTCCAGGCCGTCGGCGGGTTCCACTCCATGAAGAAGCAAGGCCCGGCGCCATGCGGCACGAACAGCGTCGGCATGGTTCGATCGGTAGCAGGATCACTGGCAATCATCATCGGGCTCCCTGAAGGACGTGCGACAAAGCATGACCTACACTCAATAGTGAGAGAACATGCTAAAAAGCACAGACAGTTTTAACCATTAGTAGGAGCTGCGATGCTCGACAGAATCACTGGCATGCGCGTATTCGCCCGCGCTGCCACGGCTGGCAGCCTCTCGGCGGCGGCGCGCCATCTGGAAATGTCGCCAGCGATGGCCAGCAAACATGTCGATGCGCTGGAGGCCCGTCTCGGGGTCAAGTTGTTCCACCGCAGCACCCGCCGCCTGAGCCTGACCGAGGCCGGCAGCAACTATCTGGAGGCCTGCCAGCGCATCCTCCCGGAGATAGAGGAAGCCGAGGCCAGCGTTGCGTCGCAGCGGATCGAGGCCACCGGGCTGTTGCGCATGAATGTGCCGCTGACGTTCGGCACGCAATTTATCGCCCCGCTCATTCCGGAGTTCAGCCGTCGCCACCCCGCGGTGAAAGTGGAACTCGGCCTGACCGACAGCCGGATCGACCTGATCGATGGCGGCTGGGACATGGCCGTTCGCATTGGCAGGCTGCAGGACAGTCCCATGCAGGCCCGCCAGCTTGCCGATTCCCCATTGTTGGTCTGTGCCGCGCCGCGCTATCTGGATGAGCGAGGCGTGCCGCGCAGCGTCGCCGACCTGGGGCAGCACAACTGTCTCGGCTACAGCCTGGCGAGCCTCGCCGCGGGCAAGGTCTGGCCGTTCGGTCGCAATTCCGAAGTGCGGATCGCAGTCAACGGCGACCTGGTCGCCAACAATGGGGAAGCCCTGGTGGCCGCCGCGGTCGGTGGACAGGGCGTGATCTACCAGCCGCAATTCATTGTCGCCAAGGCGTTGCGCAGCGGTGAACTGGTCGCCCTCGAGCTGGATCAGCCGTGCGTCGAGCTTGGTGGAATTCACGTGGTCTACCCGCCCGATCGACGTCCTCCGGCCAAGGTCCGGGTGATGATCGATTATCTGGTCGACGCCTTTTCCGCTGACCTGCCGTGGAGCCTGTCGTCGGGCTGAATCCGCTCCACTTCAGCCGCAAGACCGCGGTCCAGAGCGCAGCCCGCACGCTAAAACTGCCACCACCGCGATAGAAAAGGTGAACCGCTACTGCGCGCAAAAGTCGGAACAGATGTGCGCATCGGCGATTGCGCACCTGTCTGGGCGAATTGGAGTGGTTATGAAAGCGGTCAACCCCGTCACCGGTGCAACGCCCTGCGTAGCAGCTACCGCTGCCAGTAATCCGGCAAGCGCCTCGTCTGTCCTGATTGCACGGTAGGGCCGGCCCATGGCGAACATTCATATCGGCATATCCGGCTGGCGTTATGCGCCCTGGCGCGGCGATTTCTACCCAAAGGGGCTGACGCAGAAGAAGGAACTGCAGTTCGCCTCGCGCACGGTGAGCAGCATCGAGATCAATGGCTCGTTCTATTCGCTGCAGACCCCGGAGCGCTATGCCGACTGGTACGCCGATACGCCAGAGGGCTTCGTTTTCAGCATCAAGGGGCCACGCTACATCACCCACGTACGCCGTCTTAACGATGTGGAGAAGCCCATCGCCAACTTCTTCGCTTCGGGAATCTTCCAGCTCAAGGAAAAACTCGGGCCGATCCTCTGGCAGTTCCCGCCTTCGTTCAAATTCGATGCGGAACTGTTCGAGACTTTCCTTCGCCAGCTGCCCCACGACACCAAAGCCGCGCTGGCCATCGCCAAAGGATGCGAGCCCCGCATGGAGGGGCGCAGCTACCTGTCCATCGACCGCAAGCGGCCGATGCGGCACGCGGTAGAAATCCGCAACGCCAGTTTCGCCGAGCCCGAATTCATCGACCTGCTGCGCAAGTACCGGGTCGCGCTGGTGGTGGCAGACACTGCCGGCAAGTGGCCGCACCTAGAAGACCTCACCAGCGACTTCGTCTACATCCGCCTGCATGGCGCGGAAGAGCTCTATACCAGCGGTTACACCGATGCCGCGCTGGACCACTGGTGTCAACGCATTCAGCGCTGGAGCGACGGCGACCAGCCCGATGACGCGCGACTGACCAGTCCGCGCAAGCCGCGACCGCGCAAATCCCGCGCGGTGTACTGCTATTTCGACAACGACGTGAAGGTTCGCGCGCCCTATGACGCGCGGCAACTGCTGCGCCGGCTCGGCCTGGATGAACACCTGCAGGCCACGCCTGGCCAACTGGAAGGAGCAATGGTTTGACTCTGGACAAAAATCACCCGATCGAAAGCGCCGACCTCGATGCCCACATGGCGACAGCGGTCAATTCGATCCGCATTCTCACGGTCAATACGCACAAGGGCTTCACCGCACTCAACCGTCGCTTCATCCTCCCCGAGCTGCGTGAAGCGGTGCGCAGCGTTTCGGCGGATGTGGTGTTCCTGCAGGAAGTTCTTGGCACCCACGACAAGCACGCGTTGCGCTTTCACAACTGGCCGTCCACGCCACAGTACGAGTTTCTGGCCGACAGCATCTGGACCGATTTCGCCTACGGCCGCAACGCGGTCTACCCGGACGGCGACCATGGCAACGCCGTGCTGTCGAAGTTTCCGATCATCCGCTACGAGAACCTCGACATTTCCATCGCCGGCCCGGAACGCCGCGGCCTATTGCATAGCGTGCTGCAGGTGCCGGGGCACGACGAGTTTCACGCGATCTGCGTACACCTTGGGCTGCGCGAGTCGCACCGTCAGCAGCAGCTGGAACTGCTCTGCAACCTGCTCGACTCGCTGCCCGAAGGTGCGCCGGTGGTGGTCGCGGGAGACTTCAACGACTGGCGACTCAAGGCCACCAGGACCCTGGACCGCTGTGCTGGCCTGCATGAGGTCTTCGCCGTTTCCCAGGGTCAGGTGGCGAAAACCTTCCCGGCACGCTGGCCGATGCTGCGCCTGGACCGCATCTATGTGCGCAATGCCAGCAGCCACGATGCGCGAATCCTCGGTAACAAACCCTGGACGCACTTGTCCGATCATCTGCCCCTAGCGGTGGAGATACATCTATGAGTTACCACTGGAGAGACGGGAATCGCCTTCAGTTACTGGAAAACGGCGAAGAGTTCTTTCCTCGAGTGTTCGAGGTCATCGCCCAGGCCAAGAAAGAAGTGCTGCTGGAAACCTTCATCCTGTTCCAGGACAAGGTAGGCGCGGAGCTGCAGAAAGCGCTGATCGCCGCCGCGGAAAACGGCGCCAGCGTCGATGTGACTGTGGACGGCTACGGCTCGGCGGACCTGTGCGGTGATTTCGTCACCGCCATGACCCGGGTCGGCGTGCGTATTCACATGTTCGATCCCGGCAAGCGCCTACTCGGCCGCCGGCTCAACGTGTTCCGGCGCATGCATCGCAAGATCGTCGTGGTCGATGGCGAGGTCGCCTTCATCGGCGGCATCAACTTCTCCGCCGATCACCTGGGTGACTTCGGGCCGGCCGCCAAGCAGGACTATGCCCTGCAGGTGGAAGGTCCTGTGGTGCGTGATATCCACCACTTCGCACTGGCGCAGATCGCACCGGACAAGCCGACCCATCGCTGGTGGCGGCGGCGCATGCGTCATCAGACGCCGGGTTACGGTGGCGTCAGCCGTGGCGAGGCGCGGGCGTTGTTCGTCATCCGCGACAACGACCAGCACCGCAACGACATCGAGCAGCACTACCTGCAAGCGATTCGAGATGCTCGCTCCAGGTTATTGATTGCAAACGCCTATTTCTTCCCCGGTTATCGTGTGTTGCGGGAAATCCGCAACGCCGCGCGGCGCGGGGTGCGGGTTCGGCTGATCCTCCAGGGCGAGCCGGACATGCCCATCGCCAAGTTCGGCGCGCGCATGCTCTACAACTACCTGATGCGCGACGGCGTGGAGATCCACGAGTACTGCCGCCGCCCGCTGCATGGCAAGGTCGCGCTGGCCGACTACGAGTGGTCCACTGTCGGCTCGAGCAACCTCGATCCGCTGAGCCTGTCGCTCAATCTGGAGGCCAACCTGATCATTCGTGATCATGTGTTCAACCGCCACCTGCACGAGCGCCTCGATCACCTGCTGCAGACCGACTGCCGGCGTATTCCGCTGGAGCGGATCGTCCGCGGATTCTGGTGGCGTGCGCCGCTGGCCTTCCTGATCTTCCACTTCCTGCGGCACTTCCCGGGACTGGTCAGCCTGTTCCCCGAGCACAAGCCACGCCTGGAGTTGATCGATCCGGACACCACCCGCCCACTCGATCCCGTACCCTCCCCCCTGCAGCGAGACCACCAATGAGCCAGACCAACCAGGCCGAGGCAAAAAGCGGCTGGCGCCAGCGCTGGCCGCTGATCAAGAAGATCCTCACCTATGTGTTCTTCGCACTTGTCGTCGGCCTGCTAGTCGGTCTCGCGCGCAACCTCGATTGGGGTGAGGTCTACAAGACCCTGCGCAACTACCAGGCGCAGACGCTGTGGATGGCCGGCGCGGCCGCGTTTGGAAGCTACCTTGTCTACTGCTTCTTCGACGTGCTCGGTAAAGACTATGCACGGCATGACCTGCCGATCCGACAGATCCTGCCGGTCACCTTCGTCTGCTACGCCTTCAATCTCAACCTGAGCGCCTGGGTCGGCGGCATCGCCTTACGTTTCCGACTGTATTCGCGCCTGGGGCTGAAACCCTCGCAGATTACGCGGGTGTTCACCATGAGCGTCCTGACCAACTGGCTGGGTTATATGTGGCTGGCCGGGATGATCTTCGCCATGGGCTGGATCAAACCGCCGGCCAGCTGGGAAATCGGCTTCACCGCCCTGCGGGGACTTGGCGCCGGGCTGTTGGTCGCCTGCATGGTGTATCTATGGCTGTGCGGCTTCTCCAAGCGCCGCTCGTGGACCATACGCGGCCATGAGATCCAGCTACCTTCGCTGCGCCTGGCGCTGATCCAGCTGGTGCTGGGCGCGGCCAACTGGTCACTCATGGCGTTGGTGGTGTACTTCATGCTTTCCCAGAAGGCCGCCTACCCCGAAGTGCTCGGCATCCTGATGATCAGCAGCATCGCCGGCGTGGTCACCCACATCCCGGCCGGCCTCGGTGTCATCGAGGCGGTATTCGTGGCGATGCTCGCCGACGAGATGAGCAAAGGCGCCATCGTCGGCGGCCTGATCGGCTACCGGGTGATCTACTTCTTGATCCCCCTGCTGTTCGCCACCCTCGTCTATGTGGTGCTCGAAGCCCGGGCGAAGAAATTGCGCAGCAGCAACCAGGCCGGCGACCAGCAGACCGTCTCCCAGGAAACGGGCTGAGGGTCAGCGAAGCAATTTCCGGGAAGACCGCGATTCGAGATGTGCTCCGTTCGCGGCCAGGGCCCGCTGCTACAAAGGCGGATACTTGAACGGAGCCACGGTGGCACTGCCTCACCGGTCGGTTCTGTCCATGCTCGACCGCGGCGTCCGTGGGAGCGGTCTTGACCGCGAGTAGGAGTCCGCAGCGCTTCCGCCAAGGCCGCTCCCGCAGTGAGTGCTTGACCGTGACCATCGCGGTGCCGCCGCATTAGAGCACACAAGCCCTCATAGAGCGGATTGCCCGGCGCCGCATCCCTAAAGAAAAACGCCGCTCAGGTTGCCCCGAGCGGCGCTCTTCAGCGCGGCAGCCTTACACCTGCGGCCGCAGTACCAGCACGCCGAGCGGCGGCAGGGTCAGTGACAGCGAGACCTTCTCGCCGTGGCTCTCGATCGGCTCGGCGAGCATGCCGCCGCCGTTGCCGGTGTTCGAGCCGCCGTAGCAGGCCGCGTCGCTGTTGAAGACCTCCAGCCACTTGGCCTCCACCGGAACGCCGATGCGGTACGCCTCACGTACCACCGGCGTGAAGTTGGCGACCACCAACAGCGGATGCCCGGTCGAACTCTTGCGCAGCCAGGCGAACACGCTGTTGGCGCGGTCATCACCGATCAGCCACTGGAAACCCTGTGGGTCGCTGTCCAGTTCGTGCAACGCCGGCTCCTGGCTGTACAGCCGGTTCAGATCGCGCACCAGGTTCTGCACGCCACGGTGATCGGCCTCTTCGAGCAGATGCCAGTCCAGCTCGCGGTCATGGTTCCACTCGCGCCACTGGCCGAACTCGCTGCCCATGAACAGCAGCTTCTTGCCCGGGTGCGTCCACATGAACGACAAGTAGGCGCGCAGGTTGGCGAACTTCTGCCAGCGATCCCCGGGCATCTTGTCGACCAGCGAGCCTTTGCCGTGGACCACTTCGTCGTGGGAAATCGGCAGGACGAAGTGCTCGGAATAGGCGTAGACCATGCTGAAGGTCATCTTGTCGTGGTGGTACTGCCGATTGATCGGGTCTTCCTGGATGTACTTCAGCGAGTCATGCATCCAGCCCATGTTCCACTTGTAGGAAAAGCCGAGGCCACCTTCGCTGGTGGGCTTGCTGACCCCCGGAAAGGCTGTCGATTCCTCGGCGATCACCAGCGCGCCAGGGGTTTCCGTAGCCACCACGTCGTTCAGATGGCGCAGGAAGTCGATCGCCTCGAGGTTCTCACGCCCGCCATGGCGGTTCGGAATCCACTCGCCGTCCTTGCGCGAGTAGTCGCGATAGAGCATCGACGCCACCGCATCGACACGCAGGGCATCGACGTGGAATTCGCGCAGCCAGTGCAGCGCCGAAGCGAGCATGAAGCCGTGCACCTCGGTGCGGCCGAGGTTGTAGATGTAGGTATCCCAGTCCTGATGGAAGCCCTCGAACGGGTGTGCGTATTCGTACAGCGCGGTGCCGTCGAATTCGCCCAGGCCATGGGCGTCGGTGGGAAAGTGCGCCGGCACCCAGTCGAGGATCACACCGATGCCGGCGTTATGGCAGGCGTCGACGAACTCGGCGAAATCATGGGCGTTGCCGTAGCGCGCACTCGGCGCGAACTGCGAGAGCAGCTGGTAGCCCCATGAGCCTCCGAAGGGATGCTCCATGATCGGCATCAGCTCGATGTGGGTGAAGCCCATGTCCACCACGTAGGGAATCAGCCGCTCCGCCAGCTCGTGCCAATCGTACAGGCGACCATCGTCACCACCGTCGCGTCGCCAGGAGCCCGCATGCAGCTCGTAGATGCTCATCGGCGCCTTGACCGACTGGCGCGCGGCGCGCTGCTGCAACCAGCCATGGTCCTTCCACTGGTAGTCCAGCGGCCGGGCGATGACCGAAGCGGTGCCCGGCGGGTGCTCGGTTGCCAGGGCGATCGGGTCGGCCTTGAGCGGCAGGATGCCGTTCGGCCCAAGAATCTCGTACTTGTAGGTATCGCCCGGCTGCAGGCGCGGGATGAACAACTCCCACACGCCGGACGGAAAGCGCAGCCGCATCGGATGACGGCGACCGTCCCAGCCATTGAAGCTGCCGACGATCGACACTCGGCGCGCGTTGGGCGCCCACACGGCGAAGCGCACGCCCTGCACACCGTCCACTTCCAGCACCTGCGAGCCGAATACCCGGCCGATCTGCCGGTGATTGCCTTCGGAGAACAGGTGCATGTCCAGCTCGCCCAGTTGCGGACCGAAGCTGTAGGGGTCTTCGGTGATCTGCTCGCCGCCGGCCCAGCGAATCTTCAGCAGGTAGGGTTGCTGATGTGGCAGGCGGATAAAGAAGAATCCGGGCACCTGCCCCTGCTCCATCACGGCAAGCAGTTGCTCATCGCGATCGAGCACTTCGGCACCCAGGGCATTGGGCAGGTAGGCGCGAATCACGATTCCCTCGCCGTCAGGATGCGGCCCGAGAATGGAAAACGGGTTGCCATGCTCGGCTCGCACCAGTGCGTCTACATCGGCGTCACTGGGCATCAGGGTTTCCCCTGGCATGGTCAGAACCGGACGATCAGTCATTGGAGCCTCCATCGAAAAGCTGTTGTGCCAGGGCCAGCAATCCCTGTAGCGGGACGGGCAACCAGGTTGGTCGGTTCTCCGCTTCGTAAACGATCTCGTAAGCGCATTTTTCCAGGCTGAACAGCAGCAGTGCAGCATTCGCGCCATCCGCGTCGCGCCAGTCGTGCGGCAACTCGGCGGTGGCCTCGCGGTAGGCTTCGAGGAAGGCCGCCTGCGCACTGCTCTGGTAACTCGCCGCGATACGCTGCCGCGCCTGATCGGCCTCGGGCGTGCTGTCGCTGATCTGCGCACCGCGGATGGTCATGGCGGCGGCGTACTCGAACGAACGCAGCAGCCCTGAGACATCCTTGAACGGACTATGTTTGGCGCGCCGCTCATCCAGCGAGCGGGCCGGCTCCCCTTCGAAGTCGATGAAGTAGGCATCACCCTGCACCACCAGCACCTGGCCGAGGTGCAGGTCGCCGTGGACACGGGTCCGCACGCCACCAACGGTTCTAGCAGCCAGACGTTGCACTTGTTCGAGCAGCTTGTCGCGCCGCGCCAGCAGTTGGCCGAGCGCAGTAGCCTCCTTGCGATCGAAGCTCGAGCGATGTTCCTCGAGGCGCTGCAGGGCCTGCTCCAGCTGCGCGCTGACGCTCTGCTCCCACTGCTTGGCGTCGGCCTTGCTGGTGCTTTCGTAGGCGAAGGCCGAATCTTCGGTCTGCGTGGCAAGCGCCATGTGCATCTCGCCGAGCCGCTGACCGAGCAGGCGGTTGAAGGCCTGCAATTCGTCGAGGGCGCTGAACTGGTTCTCGTGCATCGACACGCCGCCCGCGATTTCGTCGCGCACCGCACGGTCGAGGTTGTTCAGCGTCCACACCCAGGCATCGCCCTGGCTGTCGAGGAAGTGCTGGATCACCATCAGGGCAACCGGCTCGCCCTGCTTGTTGATGCGACTGACCTGACCGAGCATGCCGGAGATATGGGCGAAACCGCGTTCAGTGAGGAAACCGCCCATTTCCAGTTCAGGGTGGACGCCCGGTGCCACGCGACGGAGCAATTTGATCATCACCTTGTTGTCGATGATCGCCGAGCTGTTCGACTGCTCCGCAGAGATGAAGCGCACCTCGGGATGCGCCGGCAATTGCAGGTCGGCCAGTTGCGGCATCGGCACGAAGCGGATCTCACCGTCGTTGCAAGGCAGCACCAGCTCGTCGCGCAGGCCCTGAATGACCGCGGCGCTGAACTGCTCGAGGGCGAAGGCATCGGTCATCAGGCCGACCTGCGGCCCGCGGCGTACCCGCGCCAGGGCCAGTTGCTGCGGCAATGCGACCTCGAATTCGGTCTCGGCCAGAAAACCCAGCGGCAGCTGGTACAGATCGCTGCGCCCGGCGGATTCCACGCAAAGCTCGCTGAGCAGAACCGGGCGATTCGGGTCGCCGAATGGCACGCAGTAGCTGATGCGGACCGACTCGATCGCCACGTCCTTGGCGGCAAACCAGCGCCGTTTCGGCAGATAGGCCGGTAGCGCTTCGGTTTCCAGAATGCGCCGGTTGGCGGCGGTCAGGGTATCCAGGCGCTTGAGTACCAGCGTCTGGAAGTCCGGCATGGTGTCTACCGGCTCCTGGTGCCAGCTCGGCATCTGGTTGGTCAGCGCGAGCTGGAACCAGTAGAAGCCGTATGGCGGCAAGGTCAGCAGATACGGCAGTTGACCGATGGGCGGGAAGGCACTGCCGCCGACCATCTCCACCGGCACCATGCCGGCATATTGCGACATTTCCAGTTCTGCGGCCTGGGCCGAGCGCGAGACGTTGGCGACGCAGAAAATGATCTCGGTTTCGCCGTTCGCCCCGGTGAATTCGCGCATGTAGGCGAGGATGCGGCGGTTGCTCGGCGCGAGCATCTTCAGGGTGCCGCGGCCGAAGGCCTTGAACTGCTTGCGGATGGTCAGCATCCGCCGCGTCCAGTTGAGCAGCGAATGCGGATCGCGCTGCTGGGCCTCGACGTTGATCGTGTAGTAGCCGTAGAGCGGGTCCATCACCGGTGGCAGTACCAGGTTCGGTGGGTCGGCGCGGGAGAAACCGCCGTTGCGGTCCACCGACCACTGCATCGGCGTGCGGACGCCGTCGCGGTCGCCCAGGAAGATGTTGTCGCCCATGCCGATCTCGTCGCCGTAGTAGATCACCGGCGTACCGGGCATCGAGAGCAGCAGGCTGTTGAGCAACTCGATCCGCCGGCGATCACGCTCCAGCAGTGGCGCCAGGCGCCGGCGTATGCCGAGGTTGATCCGTGCGCGCTTGTCCGAGGCGTAGTAATTCCACAGGTAGTCACGCTCCTTGTCGGTCACCATTTCCAGCGTCAGCTCGTCGTGGTTGCGCAGGAATATCGCCCACTGGCAGTTCTCCGGGATGTCCGGGGTCTGGCGCAGGATGTCGGTGATCGGGAAGCGGTCTTCCTGAGCGATGGCCATGTACATGCGCGGCATCAGCGGGAAGTGGAAGGCCATGTGGCATTCGTCACCCGGGCCGCCGTCTTCGCCGCCGAAATACAGCTGGGTGTCTTCTGGCCACTGGTTGGCTTCGGCCAGCAGCATGCGGTCGGGGTAATTGGCATCGATCTCGGCGCGGATCGCCTTGAGCACCGCATGGGTTTCCGGCAGGTTCTCGTTGTTGGTGCCGTCGCGCTCGACCAGATAGGGAATCGCGTCAAGGCGCAGACCGTCGATGCCCATGTCCAGCCAGTAGCGCATCACCGCCAGCACGGCCTTCATCACCTGCGGGTTGTCGAAGTTTAGGTCCGGCTGGTGCGAATAGAAGCGGTGCCAGAAGTACTGCTTGGCCACCGGGTCCCATGTCCAGTTGGATTTCTCGGTGTCGAGAAAGATGATCCGTGTGCCGTCGTACTTCTTGTCGGTATCCGACCAGACGTAGAAATCCCGCGCTGCCGAGCCCTTCTTCGCCTTGCGCGCGCGCTGGAACCAGGGGTGCTGGTCGGACGTGTGGTTGATGACCAGTTCGGTGATCACCCGCAATCCGCGCTTGTGCGCCTCGGCGATGAAGCGCCGGGCGTCGGCCATGCTGCCGTATTCCGGATGCACGCCGCGGTAATCGGCGATGTCGTAACCATCGTCACGCCGCGGCGACGGATAGAACGGCAGCAGCCAGATGGTGTTCACCCCAAGGTCGGCGATGTAATCCAGCTTCTCGATCAGTCCGGGGAAGTCACCGACGCCGTCGTTGTTCGAGTCGTAGAAGGACTTCAGGTGCACCTGATACACCACCGCGTCCTTGTACCAGAGCGGGTCCTTGATGAAAGCGGCGGGTTTGCGCGGTTTTGCCATGTTCTTCATTCCTGTCGCGGTGTGAAGGCCCAGGCCGGATCGGCGCATTAGGCAACGGCAGAGCAACAGCTGAATTCACATCAACAAAGCGTTATAAACGTATGATTCAAATGAATTAACAGCTGCGCCCGAGAAATTACTTGAGGTCCGGGTCCGGCTCCTGTGCGGTCAGGCGCCAGATGCCGAACGGCAAATGCCAGGGTTCGATGCGCATCCACTGGGTCTTGCCGTACCAAGTCCAGCGATGGCCATTCATCAGGTCCTCGCCCTGGGTATGGGCGTCATCCGGCAGGCCGAGCTCCCACAGCGGCAACTCGAAATTCGCTTCCTGAGCGTTGTGCGGATCGAGACTGATGGCCACCAGAATGAAGTTCGACAGGTCTGGTGTGCGCTTGCCGAAGTAGAGGATGTTGTCGTTCCAGGCCATGTAGGCCTTGAAGCCCAGGTGCGTCTGCAGTGCCGGGTTCTGCCGTCGGATGCGGTTGAGCTGGGCGATCTCGGCGATGATGTTGCCCGGTGCGTGGTAGTCGCGGACGCGAATCTGGTACTTCTCCGAGTCCAGATACTCTTCCTTGCCCGGAATCGCCGCCGACTCGCATAGCTCAAAGCCCGAGTACATGCCCCACAGCCCCGAGCCCATGGTCGCCAGCGCGGCGCGGATCAGGAACCCGGCGCGGCCGGAGTCCTGCAGGAAGAACGGATTGATGTCCGGCGTGTTGACGAAGAAGTTGGGCCGATAGCAGTCGCGCAGCGGGGGCTCGTTCAGTTCGGTGAGGTACTCGCTCAGTTCCGCCTTGGTGTTGCGCCAGGTGAAGTAGGTGTAGCTCTGGCTGTAACCGATCTTGCCCAGACGCGCCATCATGCCGGGGCGTGTAAACGCCTCGGAGAGGAACATCACGTCGCGGTCGCGCTCGCGGATATCGGCAATCAGCCACTCCCAGAACGGCAGCGGCTTGGTGTGCGGGTTGTCGACCCGGAATATCTTCACGCCCTGCTCCACCCAGTGCCAGACCACGTCACGCAGCGCCAGCCAGAGGTCGGGCATGGCATCTTCGGCATAGAAGTCGACGTTGACGATGTCCTGATACTTCTTCGGCGGGTTTTCGGCGTATTTGATCGTGCCGTCCGGACGCCAGGAGAACCAGCCCGGGTGCTCTTTCAGCCAGGGGTGGTCCTGCGAGCACTGGATGGCGAAGTCCAGGGCGATCTCAAGGCCATGCTCGCGAGCCGCTGCGACCAGCTCGCGGAAATCATCCAGCGTGCCCAGCTCGGGATGGATGGCGTCGTGGCCGCCCTCTTCGCTGCCGATTGCGTAGGGACTGCCGGGATCGTTCGGGCCGGCGTGCAGGCTGTTGTTCGGACCCTTGCGGTGCTGGCGACCGATCGGATGGATCGGCGGGAAATACAGCACGTCGAAGCCCATGTCGCGGATCGCCGACAGGCGCTTGTGCACATCGCGGAAGGTGCCATGACGATTCGGATCGTCGGTCTCCGAGCGCGGGAACAGCTCGTACCAGCTGGCGAACTGCGCCAACGGGCGTTCCACATCCAGCGGATACACACGGCTGCGGCTGCAGTGCTCGCGTGGGTCTGCGGCAGCCATCGCCACGGCCGTCTCCGGTGCGAGCAGCAGTGACACGCGCTCGTCATCGGTATGTGCCATGCCGAGGCGGTGCAGCAGATCGTCAAGCACCGCGCGGTTCTCGCCCTGAGCGCGGGCGGTGGCCTTCTCCAGCAGCAGACGCCCTTCTTCCAGCTCCAGATGCACCGGCACGCCGGCCGTGTGCTTCTTCGACAGCTCGTAGCGATAGCTCTCGAACACATCCCACCAGGCTTCGATGACGAACTCATGCTCGGCGACCTGGGTGGGCGTGAACTGGCCTTGCCAGGCGTCGTTGCCGAGCAGCTTCAGCCGTGCCCGCCGCCAGCTGGTTTCGCCTTTCTCACGCCAGCACACGGCGGCGGCCAGCTGGTCGTGGCCGTCGGCGAAAATCTTGCTGGTCACGACCACTGGCTGGCCGATGACCGCCTTGGCGGCAAAGCGCCCCTCATCCAGCACCGGCAAGGTGGATTCGATGGCGATGCGCGGCATCTGCAGGGCTTCTTCGAGTCGAGGGTGAATCGTCGCGGTAGGCTGTGCATCGCTCATCGAACGGGCTCCTGGGGCGCATGGGTTCGGGTTGCCCGAGCCGCCTCTGGACGCGTCATCGTGCGGTTCGGGAGGCGACCGGTACGGTTTTCGTCGGCTCTTTCTTCCGAGCCAAGGGACCCTGGAAAGTTCAGCCCTGGGCGGCCGTTAGCCAGCCCGTCCGGCGACCGGTCGAGCCTGGTGGAGCGCAATACGGCAGTTGCCGGTTTCAAGCCCCCGTGAGCGGGTGCCGAACCCGACCACGCCGACGGTCGCCAGCGCCGCGAGCAGCGACGATTGGCCGGAACCTCGCCTACGTGGGCCGATCAATGCAGAACGGCCGCCAACGCTGAGCTGGCGAACACCAGGAGAACGACGATGACTCACGTGCGACCCGATGTGCCGCAACCCGACCCGATCGTGCATGACAAGCCGGGCGATGTGCCGCAGGTGCCTTGTGCCGAGGAGCTGGACGAACACAAGCCCGGCGCGCCATATGGAAACCAGACCGTGGCGGATACCGACGACCCCCAGACCACCTGATCGCTCGCCGCCACGCCGTTGTCTCAACCCTTCTCCAGGCGCTTGAGCAGTGCCTGCGTCAGCCCCTGGCGAACGGCGCCGTAGCGGGCCCACGGGTCGCTGCGTAATGCCCGCAAACGCTCATCCAGGTTGCCGATGTTCCAGCGATCGGCTCTCTCCAGCTGCGCCAGCTCCTCACGCTCGACAGGCACGGATACCGCCAGCCCCGGACGCGCCCTGACCGAATAGGCGGCAACGGTGCTCGCCCCGCGCTGGTTGCGCAGGTAGTCCACGAAAATTCGCCCGACCCGATTCTGCGGCCCCATTTTGTCGACGATCAGCTCCGGCGCCTCGCGCGCCAGCCGCTCAGTGACCGAGCGAGCGAACTGTCGGGCCAGGTTCCAGTCGTGCCGACGGTCGAGCGGCACCACGACATGCATACCGCGGCCTCCGCTGGTCTTGAGGAAGGCCTGCAGTCCCAGGTCGTCCAGCAGCTGCAGCGTCAGCTCGGTCGCCTCCACCATGCTCGACCAAGGCAACGCGGGATCGGGGTCGAGATCGAAAATGACTCGATCGGGCCGCTCGACGCGGTCACTGCGCGCGTTCCAGGTGTGGAACTCGACGGTACCCATCTGCACGGCCTCGATGACCGCGGCGATGTTGTCCGCCTGGATCAGCCGCGCATGCTCGGGATCGAGGTTTTTCGGCAGTGCGCGCATGTGCGGCATCTTCAGCCGACCGCAATGGCGTTGGAAAAAGCTTTCGCCGTCGACGCCTTCAGGTGCACGAACGATGGACAGTGGCCTGCCAGCCAATTGCGGCACCAATCGGTCGGCGACCGCCAGGTAGTACTCGGCCAGCGCAAGCTTGGTCGCGCCGCTGGCCTTGTCGATCACTCGCTGTGGATTACTGATGCCGACGCCGCCCACCAGCGGGCGGCCGGCGCTCTTGCGCTGCTCTGGCATGGGCTACCCCGATCAGCTCGCCTTTTTGCTGGATTTGCTGCCCGCCGCTGGCGCCTTGCGCGTGCGCGAAGCCGCCGAGGAAGATTTGCTCGTTTTGGCCTTGCTCGCAGTCTTGGGCTTGGCCGGCGCCTTTTCCTCCTCCTCGTGGTCGTCCTCTTTGCTGGCCTTGCCCGGCTTGGCAGCGAGGCTGCGCTTGAGCAGTTCGGTAAGGTCGATGACATCCGCCGAACGACGATCCACCGCTTCCTCCGGCCCGCCGACCGCTTCCAGCTTGCCTTCGCGGGCCTTCTTCTCCACCAGCTCCATGATCTGGTCCTGGAAGGTGTCCTTGTACTGTTCCGGCTTCCACTTCTCGGTCATGTCCTCGACCAGGCGCTTGGCCATGTCCAGCTCACGCTCGGCCAGGTCCGGATCGAGCGCTTCGTCCTTCAGCTCCAGGTATTCGACCCCGCGCACCTCGTCGGCCCAGCGCAGGGTGTTCATCACCAGCGCCTTGCCCAGCGGCATTACCACCGCCAGGTGCTGCTTGTTGCGCAGCACCACGTTGGCGATGCCGACCTTGCCGGTCTGGATCAGCCATAGACCTTTTCGCCGCGGCGGTCCGGCGTCAGGTAGTACGGCGTGTCGATGTAGAGAAAGGAAATGTCCTTGGCATCAACGAAAGCGACGATATCCACGGTCTGGGTCGCCTTGGGGTGCGCGCCTTTGATCTCGTCATCGCTGATCACCACGTAGTGGCCCTTCTCGTACTCCACGCCCTTGACGATGTTCTCGCTGTCGATGTCTTCGCCGGTGGTCTTGTTGATGCGCTTGTAGCCGACCCGGTCCATGCTGCGTTTGTCCAGCCAGTCGAAATCGATGCCCTGGCGGGTGGTGGCCGGTACCAGCGCCACCGGGATGTGTACCAGTCCGAAACTGACTGCGCCTTTCCAGATCGTGCGTGGCATGGTCGTTCTCCAAGCGTTGATGTGGCCGAGCCAATTCGTTGGCCCGGCAATGGGTCAGCCGTTGACCACCGTGCCGCCGTTGACGTGGATCACCTGGCCGCTCACGTAGGCTGCATCGCTGCTGGCCAGGTAGACATACGCCGGCGCCACTTCGTCGGGCTGGCCGGGGCGCTTCATCGGCGTGTTGGAGCCGAATTCGGCGACCTCGTCGGCATCGAAGGTCGACGGAATCAATGGTGTCCAGATCGGCCCGGGCGCGACGCCGTTGACACGAATGCCGCGCTCGGCGAGGTTCATCGATAGCGAACGGGTGAAGGCCGTGATTGCGCCCTTGGTGGCCGAATAGTCCAGCAGTTGCGGGCTGCCCTTGTAGGCGGTCACCGATGTGGTGTTGATGATCGAAGCGCCCTTGCCGAGATGCGGTAGCGCCGCCTTGGTCATCTGAAACATGCCGAAGATGTTGGTGCGAAAGGTCTTCTCCCACTGCTCTTCGCTGATGTCTTCGAGCTTTTCCTGCGGGTGCTGCTCGGCGGCGTTGTTGACCAGGATGTCGAGCTTGCCGAACGCGGCGAGGGTTTCGTCGATGACCTTGCGGCAGACCTCGCGATCGGCCACGTCACCGGCGAAGGTCAGGCAGCGACGGCCGTACTGTTCGACCACAGTGCGGGTTTCCTCAGCGTCCTGATGCTGGTCGAGGTAGAGAATTGCCACGTCGGCGCCCTCACGGGCGTAGAGCACGGCCACCGAGCGGCCGATGCCGCTGTCACCACCGGTGATGATCGCCACCTTGCCTTCGAGCTTGCCCGCCGCCTTGTAGTCTTCGCCGCGGTATTCCGGGCGCGGGTTCATCAGCCCTTCCTTGCCGGGCTCGGGCTGCTCCTGCGGCGGTAGGGTCTGATTGTCTTCAGCCATGGAAAATCCTCCGTCAAGGTTATGAGCCTGTCTTCGGAGGACTTGAACGGCGCGAGAAAAGTTTCTACGGGGCGATAAGAGGGCCCTGTACAGGGCCCTCGAAGGGTCAGTTCAGCGTCAGCACGACGCGGCCGCGGGGCACGCCGCTTTCGACATACTGGTGGGCTTCGACTGCCTGCTCGAACGGAAACTGGCGGTCGAGCTGCGGCCAGATCAGCCGGTCCACGGTGAGCTGGTTGATATGCTGCAGCGCACGCTCCACGGCTTCACGGTTCTGCTCGATGCCCAGCTCCGGCTGCCCGGTGAAGTCGCACAGGCAGTGCAGGAAGAACTTGAAGTTCTTCTTGAAGGCCGCACACACCGGCAGCGCCGTTTCGTTGCCGCCGTTCATGCCATAGAGGATCAGCTTGCCCAGCGGCGCCATGACGTCGCCGAGCAGTTTCATCTGCGAACCGCCACAGGCATCCAGCACCACGTCGACGCCGCGGCCTTCGGTCACCTTCTGCAGGCGGCCGACCAGGTCTTCCTCTTCGGTGACGATCACCGTCTCCGCGCCCAGCTCGCGAAGGTAGTCGCGGTCCTCGCTGGTGTCGCAGGTGGCGATCACCCGGCCGCCCAGCGCCTTGGCCAGCTGTACGGCTGCCGGCCCGGTGCAGTGAGCCGCCTGGTTGATCAGCACGTACTGGCCGGGTTCCAGCTGGGCCAGTTCGACCAGCGCGAAATAGCTGACCAGCATCGGCGTGTAGTGGATCGCCGCCTCACTGGCACTGAGCATGTCCGGGTAACGCACCAGCGCCTGCTGCGGCAACAGCGCATGCTCGGCGTAGAGCGGATACTGATTGAGATCGTGGGCCGGGAAGCCGGCAACATGATCGCCGACACTGAAGCCCTGAACGCCCTCACCCACCGCCAGCACCTCGCCCGCGACCTCGCTGCCGAGCCCGGCAGGCAGACGCGCGTGTCGTGGCGCGAGGTCCTGGCGCCAGAGCACGTCATTCCAGCTGACGCCGATGGCGCGCACGCCAATCAGCACCTCGCCTGGGCCGGCAACCGGCATTGCGCGTTCCTCGTGGCGCAACACGTCGGCCGGGCCGAACTGATGAAAACGGATGATGCGGGACATTTCGACCCCTCACTTACTACTGTGCGAACGGACTCTATCGTCAGTATCGTCACAACTCCAGTGAACGGCGTGGATTCCCATCGATAGTTCCCATGCGCAGTAATGATGGAACTACGTATGTATGCTTGCCGGCGCATTGCAGCTTTGTGCATTTCGAAAGCGGGATCGGGCATGCCGTTGGCAGCCGAAGCTGTCTAGAATGCAGACCACCCTCCAGAGCCGGACGCCTCTTGGTCCGGCTGCAGGCTCGACGTGAACCAGGTATGAATCGCAACGACCTTCGCCGTGTTGACCTCAATCTGCTGATCGTCTTCGAAACGCTGATGCACGAGCGCAGCGTGACCCGCGCAGCGGAAAAGCTGTTTCTCGGCCAGCCGGCGATCAGTGCCGCCCTGGCACGACTGCGCACGCTGTTCGACGATCCGCTCTTCGTCCGTACCGGCCGCAGCATGGAGCCGACCGCCCGCGCGCTGGAGATCGCCCAGCTGCTATCACCGGCGCTGGACTCGATCTCCACCGCCGTTAGCCGCGCCTCGACCTTCGACCCGGCGACCAGCACCCAGGTGTTTCGCATCGGCCTGACCGATGAAGTCGAGTTCGCCCTGCTACCGCCGCTGCTGCGCCGCCTGCGCGCCGAAGCGCCGGACGTGGTGCTGGTGGTGCGCCGCGCCAACTATCTATTGATGCCCGGCCTGCTGGCGTCCGGTGAGATATCGGTGGGCGTCTGCTACACCGAGGAGCTGCCGGCCAATGCCAAACGCAAGGTACTGCGCCGGCCCAAGCCGATGCTGCTGCGCGCCGACAGCATTCCCGGCCGGCTGAGCATGGAGGACTACTGCAGCCGTCCGCATGCGATGGTCTCCTTTGCCGGCGATCTCAACGGCTATATCGACGAGGAACTGGCGCTGCACGGCTGCAAGCGCAAGGTGGTCCTGGCGGTGCCGCAGTTCAACGGCCTGGCCAGCCTGCTTGCCGGCACCGACATCATCGCCACCGTCCCGGACTACGCCGCCGCGGCACTGGCGGCGTGCGCGCCGAACCGCTGCCGTTTCAGACCAGCCAGGATTTCGAGCTGTCCATGGCCTGGCGCGGCGCCCAGGACAACGACCCCGCCGAGCGCTGGCTGCGTTCGCGCATCCAGATGTTCGTCGGCGATCCGGATAGTCTCTGACAGGCCCGACGCCCGGGGCTTCGCGGCGCGTGCCAGGTAGACAGGCCTGCTCCCGCCAGTGATGCGCTGACCGGTTTTTCGTGGCTTCGAGCGTGATCGCTGGGGAATGCCGCGCCGAGGCTTCGGCGGCGGCAGGGTTCATTCGCGGCCAATACTGTTCCCACGCATAGGTGAGCAATATCCTCGCGCTGCGCTGATAACGAATGCGCAACCATCACCGCCAATGATATTCACCTTCGCCTCGTTCGATTTTTGCTGAACGGCTTGACCACGCAGACTCCTGCCATCAACAAATCCGACTTGCGGAGTCAAGCATGGAACGTTCGTTCAACGCCTTGCGTTTTCCCCTTATCGCCCTGACGGTGCTGATCACCGCCGCTTGTGGCAAGGCACCGGAGGCCACCCAGTCGGGCATGCCGCCGCCCGCCGTCAGCGTCGCGCAAGTCATCGAACAGCAGGTGACCGAGTGGGACGAACTCACTGGCCGCCTGGAAGCGCCGGAGTCGGTGGAGATCCGCCCGCGCGTGTCCGGTTTCATCGACAAGGTGGCCTTCGAGGAAGGCGCGCTGGTGAAGAAAGGCGACCTCTTGTTCCAGATCGACCCGCGCCCGTTCCAGGCCGAGGTCAAGCGCCTGCAGGCGCAACTGCAACAGGCTCGCGCCAACCAGCAACGCACCGTCGCCGAAGCCGAACGCGGCGAGCGCCTGCGCAAGAAGAACGCGATTTCCGACGAGCTCGCCGACGCCCGCGTCAGTGCCGCCAGCGAAGCCCGCTCGGCAACCGCGGCGATTCAGGCGCAACTGGACCGCGCGCAGCTGGATCTCTCCTTCACCCGCGTGACCGCGCCCATCGACGGCCGCGTCGGCCGGGCGCTGATCACCGCCGGCAACCTGGTCAACGCCGGCGAGGCGCTGCTGACCACGCTGGTCTCCACCGACAAGGTCTATGCCTATTTCGAGGCTGATGAGCGTACCTACCTCAAGTACCGCGAGCTGGCGCGCAACGGCGACCGTGGCGAGGCGACCCCGGTCTACCTCGGCCTGTCCAGCGAGGACGGTCACCCGCACCTGGGCCACATGGACTTCGTCGACAACCAGGTCGACCCGCGCACCGGCACCATCCGCGGTCGCGCCGTGTTCGACAACCGTGACGGCAGCTTCACCCCCGGCCTGTATGCACGCCTGAAGCTGGTCGGCAGCGCTACCTACGACGCCGTGCTGATCAAGGACGTCGCCGTCGGTACGGATCTGGGCAAGAAGTTCGTCCTGGTACTGGCCGAAGATGGCACTGTCGCCTACCGCCCGGTCGAGCTCGGTCCCAAGCTCGAAAAGCTGCGCATCGTCCGCAGCGGTCTGGCCAAGGGCGAAAGCATCGTGGTCAACGGCCTGCAGCGCGTGCGCCCGGGCAGCCCGGTGCAGCCGGAATCGGTGCCGATGGCCGACGCCGAAACGCTGGCCACCCTGCGCCAGCAGAACCGTGCGATCAGCGAGGCGATGAAACCACAGGTCGTCGAACGCACGCTGGCGCAGCGCCCAAGCAGCTGAACACGGCCTCTCAACTGACCTGAACTCCGGCGCGCCTGCCGCGCCAATCCGATCGATCCGCCAGGGCGCCAGACGCGCGCCCTACCCCGGAGTGCGCCATGAATTTCTCGCAATTCTTCATCAAGCGGCCGATTTTCGCCGCCGTGCTGTCGCTGGTGATCCTCATCGGCGGGGCCATCTCGCTGTTCCAGCTGCCGATCAGCGAATACCCCGAAGTCGTCCCGCCCACCGTGGTGGTACGCGCCAACTTCCCCGGCGCCAACCCCAAGGTGATTGGCGAAACCGTCGCATCCCCGCTGGAGCAGGCCATCACCGGCGTCGAGGGCATGCTCTACATGTCGTCCCAGGCGACCGCCGACGGCAAGCTGACGCTGACTATCACCTTCGGCCTGGGCACTGACCTGGACAACGCCCAGGTGCAGGTGCAGAACCGCGTCACGCGCACCATGCCGACCTTGCCCACCGAGGTGCAGCGCCTCGGCGTGACCGTGGACAAGGCGTCACCGGACCTGACCATGGTGGTGCACCTGACCTCGCCGGATCAGCGCTACGACATGCTCTACCTGTCCAACTACGCCGCACTCAACGTCAAGGACGAGCTGGCGCGGCTGGACGGCATCGGCGATGTGCAGCTGTTCGGCATGGGCGATTACTCCCTGCGCGTCTGGCTCGACCCGGAGAAGGTCGCCTCGCGCAACCTCACCGCATCGGACGTGGTCAACGCGATTCGCGAGCAGAACCGCCAGGTCGCTGCAGGTTCTCTGGGCGCACCGCCGGCACCGGGCGCGACGGACTTCCAACTGTCGATCAACACCCAGGGCCGTCTGGTCACCGAGGAGGAATTCGAGAACATCATCATCCGCGCCGGCGAAGACGGCTCGATCACCCGCCTGCGGGACATCGCCCGTGTCGAACTGGGCTCCAGCCAGTACGCGCTGCGTTCGCTGCTGAACAACTAGCCCGCCGTCGCCATTCCGGTATTCCAGCGCCCGGGTTCGAACGCCATCGAAATCTCCGATTCGGTACGGGCACGCATGGCAGAGCTGAAACGCGACTTCCCGGAAGGCGTGGACTACGAGATCGTCTACGACCCGACCATCTTCGTGCGCGGCTCCATCGAGGCGGTGGTGCACACCCTGCTCGAAGCCATCGTGCTGGTGGTGCTGGTGGTGATTCTGTTCCTGCAGACCTGGCGCGCGTCGATCATTCCGCT
>LNAP01000160.1_pt1 | contig 73654 bp, 76 predicted proteins | sample 602601 | NCBI WGS metagenome assembly LNAP01 (sample SAMN02440304, study PRJNA202911) | soil metagenome | biome: Subtropical and temperate rainforests or woodlands; isolation source: soil samples (1 kg each in a 20% v/v slurry with milli Q water) were... ...
CCTCTTTAGAGGGGATCGACTTTTTGGCAAAGTGATTCGAATAGTTGTTCAGAATTTTCTGTCTACTATATGGAATGAGTTTAATGCAACGCTAGTGATTATTTATCTTACTGTTAACATTTGTGCCAGTAAATGTTTTTGCGGAAGATGAACCAGTTAAAGTTTATATTGACGGAGAGAGGGTTTATTTTGCTGATAATCCTATTATCGAAGATGGAGTTACGTTGGTTCAGTTCAGACCAATATTTGAAAAGTTAGGTTTAAAAATTGATTGGAACAAAGAAACTAAAACAATATTAGGCAGTAAAAATGGATTGGAAATAAAATTGGTTATTGAACAAAATGCAGCATTACTAAATGGGCAGAGTAAAGATTTAGAAGTTGCACCTAGAATCATAAATGATAATACTTTTATTCCATTAAGATTTATTGGTGAATCAAGCGGTAAAGAAGTAAAATGGTATGGCGAAACTAGGACAGTTCAGATTGGCAAACAAGATGAAAAATTAGGGAAGTTAATGCTTAATTCCAAAGAAGAAGTTCAAAATTATATTGATAAAACATACAATAGTCAATCACCTTTAAAAACACCTGTTATTGATGTAAAATTCAATATAACGGCGAGTGAGAACGACAGCAGATTAAAACCATATGATTATCTTATATTATTCGATTATGAGATGTCATATTATGGTCAAGTAATATTGGATGCAAAAAATTCAATAAATCCACAAAAACAAAATGATGGTCAGGAATCCGCAAAACTAATTAAGGATTACATTGAGAATATGGCTAAAGATTTAATCTCTAGAATGCCGAATAAAAAGATTTTAGGTATGACAGATAATAGCCATTATAGATATCCAAACATACATGTCGATTGGTTAATACTACAAAGTAATATTTGGGCTAATTATGATTTTAAACCTGATGTACCTTCTGTTTTCGCTCAATATGATTCTCCTTTAACAAATTATGATGAAACAGTATTATCAACTTTCAGATGGGCACCAAGTAAGTGAAATAGATATATGTTTATTGACCTACCTTAATCGGTAGGTTTTTTCTTTGCCAAATTCCCCCAAAACAAGGAGGTTTTACAATGACAACAATTACAAATTTAGCACGTTTACAATTGGAAATCGGTATCACCATGCCTACTAACGATCTATCGATCTATTTATCAGAAGAAGGATTAACCAATACAGATAATTATGATCCATCCTCCAATGTAAATAAACGTCAAATTTATTCTGCTGCCTTGGCTATCTTAAACAGTATCGCTAATAATCCATCAAATATGAAAAATTACAAGGAAGATGATATTACCGTTTCTGATTTTGCCGATTCCATTCAAAATAGAATTGATCAATTGGAACGCAAAATTCGTATGATGGCAGTTACAGATGACACAAACATAAACAGTTCAACGTTTATGCTGTTTAACTCGTAAGAAGGAGGTTCCAAAATGTTCGATTACTTTCAATTATCCGATACAAAGGATTATCAATATTTGCTCGATTCTATCGGTAAAGATGTAACGGTAAATGGTTCTACACCTGTAAGAGCAATCATTACAAACACCAGTTTAAAGCAGAATTTTGATGATAAGAATATATCTTCTCTTACAGCGTTCCATACAGGCGATATTATCGACTATGACGCTAAGAAGTGGATGGTTATATCAGAGATCAACACAAAGCGTTATAACAAGTTTAAAGGGATTATGAGGGTTTTGCCCCATTCCATAACCTTCAATTCCTCATGTCAATTCTTTACCGTAAATGCTTATATAGATAGTAAGAATTTCGGGGTATCTAATGGAAACGTAGTTTCACTAGCCGATGCTAACATAGATGTTTATTTATCTGATTCAGCAATGATTTCAGGGCTTAAAATTGATGATAGGTTTATCTTATTAGGTCAGGTTTTCAAAATTGCAGGAATGGATAGATATTCACGTAAAGGATTACTAATTTTATCATGTGCTAAAACATTAAGTAATGTAATGGAATTGCTGGGGGATTGGCTTGCCATGTAGATATTATAAATGGAGATACTGCAAATGTATTCGTAGATAGTATCCTTCAATTAAATTATACAAGCACAAGCGATGCACCTGTTACGTTTACTTCATCGGATGAATCTATTGCTACTGTGAACGCTACAGGACTTGTTACAGGCAATTCAGCGGGAGTAGCGACTATTGCCATTGCCAACGTTTCAAACGGTCATATCACCGATACCATAGTTCTAACCGTTGAAGATGTTCCAGTTGCTAAAACAATTACATTAACATTTGATAATGCGCCAATTAATGAGATTAAAATAAATCAACTTAAAACATATACAGCCAATATTTATGAAGGGGCTACTTTGCAACCTAGTGAAAATGTCACTTGGAGTATATTTGCTGACGATCAAGTAAGCGCACCAGATACAACAACATATCAGATTACAGCAACCACAGGAACAACGGTAACAATTAAAGGATTGAAGAACACATTTTACATTCAATTGAAATGTACATTGGATAGTGACCCGACTGTATTTGTATGGCAACGGATTAAGTTGAGAGCGTTATTTTAAAATAAATGAACAACAAAAAAAAGCAGGAATAAAACCCTGCTTTTCAATATTTATAGTTTCACTTTTGGTTTGCTTTTTCCCAATTGATGCTTATATTTTCATCAGCGATAATTAAAGGTTTTTTTCCATCAGCCATTTCACAATCAACTTCAATTTTCAGTAATTCTTTATCGTTCAATACTCGATTTGCATAAACCATAGCATCCTCTAATGATGTTGCCTCAACATGGATGGTAACTGGAAATGCCATTGTTCCATTAACTTCAAACTTTTGAACTGTCTTATTCATACAAACACTCTCCTATTTTGTTGTTTTTTAAACTTGCGGATAACTGATAGTTGCTTTCTAATTTCTAAGCGTCTTTCCAGTTTTGTTTCCTTTTTACATGCTTCTTGAACTAAACGATTATAACGGTAATCGCTATACTCTAGCATATTCAATGACTATCAACTCCATTACTATTAATTTCATAACCTTGGGTAATAGAATCACGTTCAAGGCGTAAGGATTCGACCTCATCCATAATGGCTTGTCTACGTTCAAATGTGGTATCCTTATTGCCGTGTTCCTTAACAAGTTTGATATGGGCTTTTGACACTTGGAAAAGTCGGTCAAATGATTCGTCATCCATGACCCATAATAGGCGGTTAATTGAAATGGCATTATCCAATAATTCATTTGTCATTGGTTTCACCTTCCTATATATCCAAATTGTTCAAAGGATTGAATTTTTGATTCTGGTCACGTAGAGCAGTACCCCATATACTGAGATAACGTTGGGTAATGTTAATTTGGCTATGACGAAGCATCTTTTGTAGAGTAAATACATCACAACCATTCATAAGTATCCTATGTGCAAATGTATGTCTGAAGGTGTGGCAGGATAACCTCACATCCTTGAAGCCCATTGCTTCCTTTAAACGTCTAAAAATGGATTTGATCGACTCAACTTGAAGTTGCTCATTTTTACGCTCACTTACAAATACATATTCGGACAATTCATCAAATTGTTGTCGGCAAAAGGTTTGATATTCCGCTAATTCTTTAACCAACTTGTCAGCAAGTGGAATAGAGGATTGTTCCCTCTTCTTGCCATAAACAGTTACAGTTCCCGATTTGAAATCTACATCATTCCATTTGAGATTGATCAATTCACCAAGTCGGACACCTGTTCCCAACAAAGTAATAATGATGGTGTAATCCCTGTAAGCATGAAATGTTCGTTGCCGCTCTTTGATTCTGCGATAATAATTAAGCATTTGTTTAATATGATTATCGTTGAACGCTTCAATCTGAATATCTTCCTTAACGTAGAACATTTTTTTAATTGGATTCTGCTTAGATTGGATAACCTCTATTTCTTCAAGATGATTAAAGAAAATTTTTATGGAATGTAATTTTGAATTTCTTGTCGTCGGATTATTACCTCGTTCCTTTTGGCAATATACCAAATATGATTTAATAATAGATTGAGTAACATCTTCAACACTTACAACTTCCTGTAATCCACAGTAAGTTTGAAACTCATTGAGTGTCATAAGGTACGATGCAATTGTTTTAGGTGACAAGTTTTTGTATTCACGATCATCTTTAAACTCTTGAATAGCAAATTTTAACAACAAAAAAACCACTCCCTTTCAGAATTTTTAATGTTCTGATAAGAAAGTGGCTTATTGAATCAGAATCGTGTGCAGACATACACACTATCTAATTAAAACCTTATAAAACCTGTAAACCCTTGATACATATACGGTATGACCTGTAGTGGGCTCGAACCACTGACCCCTACCCTGTCAAGATAGTGCTCTCCCAGCTGAGCTAACAGGTCGTTTTGCAGCGACAAGAGATATAATATCAAGGATTGAAAGATATGTCAACCCGATAATGAATAATTTTAAGCTTCGTATATTTCAAAATATTTGAACCGATCGCGTGTACTTAAGAATTCGGCTTCGCGAGTGGGATATGCTATAATTCGGAATCATAAGGAGGGCGTTAACTATGAAAATGAAAAAATTCTTTTCCTTCATCTTATTACTGCTGAGCATGGCGTTTGTGGGAATTGGCGCCCAAAGGTATCAGTCGGAGATCGGTATGTTAGTGATATGTATGCTTGCGGCGGCCGTATTTTTTGTTTTCGGACTAGTTCTCCATAAGCGGAGCATAAAGCAGGAGTAGCAAACCAAAACTTCAAGAATAAGTCAAACAACAGACGGGAACAATGAGAGTAAAATGGGACAAGCGCCGGAAAGTACAAATGCACCCGAGTCAAGCGCTAACTGACCGGAACTCCGATGCCAGCGACGGAGAAAGCGTCGATTCCTGTTCTGAACATGTATGAAAGCGAAATGAATGAATGTTCGTGTTATGTCTTCCTCTCCTATATTATCAGCATGTTTTGTCCACACCTGAATATATATGTGGCGAATGGAAAGTGCTGTATATTCGTGTTGTACAGGAGGGGTTAGGATGAATCGATCTGATGTTATTTTGGAGCTGCAGATGGTACCCGAGCTGCTGAAACAGGCGGAAAAGATTTACGTGGATGCGGTGAACGAGTTGTCTTGGGCGAAGCATCAGCTGTTGTCCAAAGAATGCGAAGTCATCAATGAGGGCTTGGTGAACGGGAAGAGTGAACAGCAGGCTGAGATGTGGCCTTATACCCAGCATTTGCAGCAGCAGGTTGTCCGCGCGGAGGCGATGGTGGATAAGGCCCGCATTGAGTTTCATTTCTATAAAAGAAAACTGGACAACCTTCAAATCATTGCCAAGCTGATAACGATATTATGAGGGTTTGACAGATATGACCACTTCAAGAAATGCGGAGGAGCAGCATGATCAAAACACAGGAACTGAAGTCGCAAATTGAGGAATTGAGCAAACAAAATGATATAGTTCTCATTGAATTGGAGCAGGTGAAGAGGATGCTGCTGAGCCAGGTGCAAAATCAGGAGCAAAGTCAACAACAGGGCAATCAACAGGGCGGAGGCCAAAACGGCGGACAGGGGCAGCAGCAAGCTTACGGAGAGCAGCAACAGAAGCAGGGCCAGGAGCAAGGCGGGCAAGGTCAGTCGCAGGCTCAAGGCCAGAACCAAAACCATTCGTCGCAGCAAGGGAATCAAATATCGCAGTTGGTGAGCGATTTCATGCAAATCAAAGGTCTTGTTGAAACATTAGAGCAAAAAACGGGGCAATACGTTTCGAACTATTCGAGCGGAGGCAGCTTAACCGAAAAAGATGTAGTGAATTTGGTGCTCACTCTGATCAACGGGATGGTGGATTGGGCGAGTGAATTCGTGTCCAGCAAGGAAGCTGCATCAAGTTCCGTACAATGAAAAGGAGCCGCTGCGGCTCCTTTTTACTCGATTATATAGCTGATAGATAGCCTGCTCCTGGCCGATGCTTGAGATCATAATTCCACTCAAGGTCCTGGCGCTCAATCTTCATAAAGACGTGCTTGTTACCGGCTGAGAATACCAAAATTGGATTGTCTCCGGTTAGGTTTTCCTGCAATCGCCATGTTTCCCACAGCCCTCGAACGATTTCCGCATCCCACTCCATGGATAAGCCCAGAACAATCTTTCCGGTTATTTTGAAACGGTCGTTGTACTCCGTTGACTCGGCATATAGCCATTTTACGCGCTGTACATTTTCTACATAAATTTTATGTGCCTGACCTTGCTCATCCTGCAAAACAAGTTTGCTAAGCTCCAGATGACGTTCATTCATTTGCGAGGCAGCCAGATCCAGGGCAGCTGTTTTGGTTGTGCTGTCAATAGTTTGAGAAACCAAGAGGGTCAAGGTCCCGTTAACAAAAATGGGATTCATCAGCATCACTAGACTCCATTCACCATTTAATAGTTTTCAATATCTAGTATAGGGGATGTGCTTTACAAAGGATGTCGCTTTATCGTTGCGATAATCAAAAAGTTCTTGTCGAATTATGACTTAATTGTATATTTTATTAATATTTTTCCTTTTATATGTAAAAATTACTTAATATTTGATTGATTGATTTTTTAGGTGTTTCGACAATTTAAACTTATTTACAGATTTGGGATTCAACTATAAAGTTAAATGGTAAGCGATTTCACAAAAATAGATTATTATAGAAAAGAAGATGAGGTGTCGGCGAATGAGAGAAATCAATATTTATTTAATCATGAGTCAATTAGGGATCAATTCGGATAAATTTCTCAAATGGAAAGCGGAACAAGATATTGGGACGAAAGCTGACTCAGATCCTGAATGCCCGATTGCAGAATCTCTTTATGATCAACCGCTCAAGAACCTCATCAAATGTACAGCCAAAATGATGACCTCATAAAAATTGCCTCCTCGTACACTTTTATTTCATCCGGTGGAGATTTTCTGAAATAATTCCTCCAGCATCCCCTGCGAGTCGCCCGTCTGTCGTTATGAGTCTATTTCTATCTCCAGCCCTAATTTCTTGAATTTGGTTTATACTTCCGCTGTTCAGGGTATCCTCATAACAGAACCTGGATACTAGCGGAGGAAAATATTAATGAGAGCGTTGATCATCATACCCGCTTATAACGAAGAAAACAATATCCGCAACGTGCTTGCGTCCATCAAAAGAGAAGAACCCGATGCGGACATCGTCGTAATCAACGACGGTTCTGCAGACCGTACAGGTCAAGCGGCGCAATCGACAGGGCTCGCAACCGTAATCGATCTTCCGGTGAATGTCGGGATTGGCGGCGCGATGCAAACCGGATATATGTTTGCTAAACGCGGCGGTTATGAGATTGCCGTTCAAATAGACGGTGACGGCCAACACGATCCCGCGGAGCTGCGAAAAATCATGACCCCGGTTATTGAAGGGAAAGCCGATTGCTGTATAGGCTCCCGCTTTCTCGAAAGAACGGAGTACCGTTCAGGGCTTAGTCGAAGAGTGGGAATTTGGTTCTTTTCCTGGATGATTCATTGGATGATCGGTAAACGATTCACAGACCCTACTTCAGGATTTCGTGCGGTTAATAAACGGATCATCGCGCAATTTGCAGAGTATTATCCGGAGGATTACCCGGAAGTCGAGGCCATTGTGCTGTTGACGCGGCAAAATTTCCGAGTTAGCGAAGTTTCTGTGCTTATGCACAGCCGAGAGACGGGGAAATCGTCCATAACTCCGATTAAATCGCTGTATTACATGATCAAAGTCTCATTAGCTGTAGTCATTACTAGAATACGTAATGTGAGTGGAACGAGATGAATGTTTATCTGCTGGCTGTAATTTTCTGCTTATTGTTTATATTTATTACGCTTGAGCTGATCCGGCGCCGAAAGCTGAGGGAGGAATATGCGATCCTATGGCTGACCCTCGGCTTTGTGATGGTGCTGTTCAGCTTTTTCCCGAAGCTGCTCGACGAGATTTCGCGGCTAGTGCAAATTTATTATGCACCTTCTCTGTTATTTCTGGTAGGCCTGCTGTTCTCGCTTGTGTTCATCATGCATCTCACGATAGTGATTTCCAAGCTGCAGCGCAGAGTGACGCGGCTGGTGCAGGAAGTGGCGCTGATGCAGGAGCGCGGCGGAAGAGAGGACTCCGAGTGAAGCCGATGCTTGTCGTGCTGTTGAATGTGCTTCTGTTGGTTGGCGGTCAGCTGCTCTGGAAGCTCTCTTTAAGCCGATTCCCGTTGAAATCGGCGCAAAGCCTTCCGACTGTCATCCTCCAGCCTTACATGCTGCTGGGCTGCTTGCTCTATGGTGTGGCGACGATCGTCTGGTTTTACGCATTGAGCCGCTACGACCTAAGCCGCATCTACCCGATGCAATCGATAGCTTATGTGATAGGGGCGTTCTGCGGGGTGCTGCTGTTTAAAGAGACCATATCCGGGCAACAGGTGTTAGGCATGGCTCTCTTAACGGGCGGGGCCTATTTCTTGACGAAGTAGGGGATTGTGGAAATATGCAGCTGGGAAAGGAACTAGAAAATGAAACACGGATATCGTGCAGGGATTGCCTTTATTCTGATAATTGCGCTTTTTCTGCGGCTGTACTACGTACTGAACGCGGAATACGCGCCGCTTGAGTGGGATCAGCTGGAATATACAAAAACGGCGATTCAGCTGCTGGAAAATGGAATTTATGCGTACCGGGATACGGTTCCCAATACACTTGTCACTCCCGGTTGGCCGATTGTGCTAGCCGCTGTTTATGGACTTGTCGGTTATGAACCGTTGGAACCTGCGCTGATGGCAGTTCGCGTTTTGCAATGCTTTATCGCGCTTGGAGCCATTTGGTTTATATACCGGATCGGGGAAAGGCTCTTCCATCCGATGACGGGATTAATTGCGGCTCTCTTTGCCGCTGTTCATCCGTCCTATGTATGGTCAACATCCTTAATCCTTACAGAGGTGCTCTTTCTAACTTGCTTTACAGCGATGCTCTATATGCAAGTTAGAATCATGCAGGTGAACCAGCTAAAGGATCACATTCTCATGGGGCTGCTGCTGGCCGTATGCGTCTTAATACGCCCGAATGCCCTGCCGCTTGCTATCGTGCCTTATTTGTTCATCTGGATGAAGCAAAAACGAATCGAGTTGAAGCCGGCTCTGTTTGCCGCGGGAGCTTTTGCCCTCGTTATGATGCCTTGGTGGGTGCGCAATTGGCTGACTTTTCACGAGCTGATTTTCGTGGCCAAAGGAGAGGCGGGGAATCCGTTCCTCGGCGGTACGGATCCTTATTTTCAGGGGACGATCGATTGGAGCAAGATCAATGAGAAGGAGCAGTTTACTGAAGGGCTGCGCCGAATCAAGCAAGGTCTTGCGGAGGATCCGACGCTTTGGATCAAGTGGATGACCGTTGGTAAATTCATTGTTTTTTTCAAAACGCTGTGGGTGGGGCCTTATCCGTTTTCGGTACCCCATATATATTATCAGATTATATACAAGCTGCATTTTTACCTCGTTTACCTTGGGTGGTTGACCTTGGCCGCATTCAGCTTTAGAAATCGCTCCCTGCGCTATTTGGCGGTTTGCCTCGTTCTTTTCCTGGGGGTACATATCTTGTTTATCCCGGTTGACCGGTACATTTACGCCATGCTTCCGTTTCTCATGCTTGCCGCCGCTTATTTTCTTACCAGCTCCCTAACGCTTGTGTGGAATGGGGTGGTTATATCTCTTTTAGAGCGGAAGAGGATTTGAACATCTGATTCGCGCAGTATTCAATAATATCGCTTCTTCTCACGATTCCGATAAATTTATCCGAATCGTCGACAATCGGTACGAAGTTTTGCGACTTGGCCAGATCGATCAGATCCTCCATGTCGGCATGAATATGGACAGGTTTATTTTTCATGCGTAAAGGAACTTCCTCCAATAAATGCCGGTGAGCGTTTTCAAAATTGATCCCTTCCGAGTTTTTCAGAAACCAAAGCAAATCCCCTTCTGTAACCGTGCCTACATATCTGCCGTCTTCAGTCAAGATGGGTACTGCCGTATACCTGTGAAATTCCATACGTTCGAGCGTTTGGCGCAAGGTAGCGTTCAGCGTTGTCGTAATCACTTCTTGTTTAGGTAAAAGGAAAAAGGCAATATTCATTTGGGCAAAACTCCTTTTGCTGCATACTTCACCTCTATTGTATCAAAAAAATCGGACAGAATCTAAACCTCCGAGTTTACGACCGGATTTTGGCTGGCTATCGAGAACTTTAAATATAAACGGCTATATCGTTGTGCTGTTCATCCGCTGTAGAAACAAGCGGGAATGTAATGATAAATTTCGTGCCCTGCCCGAGAATACTCTCTACTTCCATGGTTCCCTGATGGTCTTGAACAATTTTATGGCAGATTGACAAGCCTAATCCCGTTCCGCTTTCCTTGGTCGTGTAAAAAGGGTGGAATATCTGATCCAATAGATCGGGCGCAATGCCTTGTCCGTTATCCTGGATTTCCAGTATCGCATGCTGCTCTTGACGGCTCAAGCGAAGCACGACCGAGCCCTTGTCGTTCATCGCCTCGTAAGCATTCTTTACGAGATTAAGCAGGAGTTGTACGATTTTATCCGGATCCATCCATATATAGACTTCTTTTTGGAGGTTATGGTAATGGATTTGATGACCCAATCGGGACGCTTCCGACTCGGTTAACGATAGGACGCGCAGCATGCATTCATGCAGCGAGTGAATACGGTATTGCGCAGCTTGCGGTTTGGAGAATTGCAGAAATTCGGCTGTAAGCTCGCTCATTCTGTTAATTTCGTCCATGATCATCGAATACCAATTTTCAATGTTGTACCCATTTGCTTTGGAAACTTGTAAGAACCCCTTGACTGTAGTAAGCGGATTGCGAATTTCGTGAGCCATCCCCGAGGCCATTTCCCCGACCAGTCTCAGTTTCTCGGACTGCAGCATATGCTCCTCCCGCTTGATCCACATTTCCCGTTTTCTCATGAAAAGCTGGTGCTCCGCCATCAGAATCAAATCGTCTTTACTTAAGCTGTCATAAGGATACATAGCGATTCCATATGTAATTTGGATTCCAATCAGTTTGGGCAGCTCGGAGTCAAGCTGCCGTTTGAGGTGGATGACGGTGAGTTCGCGATTTTCCAGCGGCAGAGCTACGGCGAATTCGTCCCCTCCGTAACGGGCAAGGCATAATGCCTCGGAGAATGATATTTTGAGCAAATCCGCAATTTGCTTCAAAATCTGGTTGCCGGCATGAAAGCCTTTTTCCGTATTCATCGATTTCAAATTCGTGCAATCGATGATGACAAGGAGCAGAGGTTTGTCTTGTCCGACCAACTCCTCTAATCTTCGGTGACATTCATCATAATTGTATAGGCCGGTTAGCTTATCCCGAGTGGATAAGAGGTTTTTTTCATCCTTCAGTATTTCTGCCTGCTTCACATTGATAAAGACGGAGCGGGATACCAGGACGACTGCAAGAAAATGAAAAAGATTTAAGATCACCAGCAGCCAGAGCAGCATGGAAGAATCTTTTGACAGAATAGAGAAGGCTGTAAGAAGGTACGATGCGGCATAGGCGAAGGATAAATTCCATGCTCTCAACCTATGTTCTTCAAAATATGTGTCTTTAGCCATGCATAACAGATAGATGGGCAGGCAGGCATTCGACTGTCCGAGCACATGCAAGCTGCAAACGAGCAATAGCCGAATCCAGGGCGTGATTTTATGCTTCACAGGCCTAAGCAGGCTAAAGATGAGCAGGAACAGGCAAAGTACGAGAAGCGGCGCGCTGAACGCGGCGTTCATCAAGATGGAGTATATGACAAAAAAGAAAGCGTATACATACAAAATAGAGTTAAAGACCATCTGACCCACTCCCTGGTCCTAGTTATAGGTTTCATTTAGTAACCATGTTTGTCTAAATTTCTCTATCAATGTTAAAAATCCTCTCATAAACTGATTAAATTGTGCTAAATAATTCTTAATAATAAAAAGCCTTCATTTGAAGGCCTTTCTTGTCACAATAAATCAGAAAAATGTATAGAGATGCTGCTGCTTGATGAATTCCATGGGACCGGTTTGACCGATGTAGCTCTCCATATCATCGTCGTAATGCATTAAGTAAATTTTGGATTGAATAGATTCAGGGAGAGAAAGAAGTTCTGCCAAAGCTGTATGAACAATGCCGGGACCTTTGAGTTGACAGTCATGGAGGATGTGCTGGCAGTTTCTTGCTCCAACAACTTCGTTCTGCAGGAAATCCGGGGAAAAGCGAATATCGGCGCTGTAAAATATTTTTTGATTCAATACGAGAGAAAAGCTGGGTTTGCCGGGAATGTGTTCCGTCCTTATGATCTCGACTTGAATGCCATCGAAACATTCGAGAGGCTGTTCTTCATGGAGAATGATCACGTCAAAGAAGCTCGATAAACCGGTTAGCCCCTCTTGAAGGCTTTCCATGCTGCCTTTTAGGGAGTTCTCCCAAAGCGTGCGTTGGAGAAGGGAGGGGACAAACAGCTTCGTTTTTTTATGGTAAAGATAATGAAGCTGAAAAGCCATTTCCTCGATACCGCCTATATGGTCCGCGTGCAAGTGTGTGACTAAGATCCCGTCGATTTGATCTGGAGTGATTCCGAGCTCGTGCAGCGCTCTTGGGGCTGTATAGCCGCAATCGATCAGCAGCTTGGCGCCGTTGCATTGAACTAAAGCATTATTATTGTAATATTTTTTAGCAAATGCGCTGCCTGTTCCGAGCATTTGTAGGTGTAAGCTCATTCAGCGGCCCCCAGTCGGACAAAATCTATCTTTTCTAATGTAGCATGGGACGTGATCGAATTTCAACCATTATGTGAAATCACTTTTGAGGAAAGCAAGTGAAATGATATAATAACTGAAGTTATAGATAGGGGGATTCCTGATGCCAGAACCGATTAGCTCCAATTTGCATGCCGTATTCATATTCGGTTCCGCCTCGGTGGCATTGATGGTCATTCTCATCCGCCTTCGTGCCGCAGCAAAACCCGTCAATGTGATGAAGATTTTGATGCCCACTGTTGGGATGAGTACAGGTTTTGGGATGTTTTTTGCTCCGTTTATGAGAATCCCGTTAACGTGGGCGCTCTGCGCTTTTGCTGCAGGTGCGCTGTTCTTTTCCTATCCATTAATAAGAACGTCACGCTTTCAGGTGGAGAAGGGCAAGGTTTACTTGAAGCGCTCCAAAGCGTTTATCTGGATTTTGCTTCTTCTCTTTGCCGTGCGGCTTGTGCTGCATGAATATGTAGAGTCTATGATCTCGATCTATCAGACGGGAAGTCTGTTTTTTCTTCTTGCCTTCGGTATGCTGCTGCCCTGGCGCATTTCGATGTATGTCCAGTACCGTAAATTGATTCGAACAAATTAGCTTTAACCGGCGGGGGATAAGAACATGAATAGCCTGGGAGCACCAATCCCAAAGAAGAAGCAGCGAGGAGTAAGAAGAGCCATGATATGGATTGCCTTTGCACTGATTCTCTTGCTTGCCGTCGGTTGTACGTTTGTTTCGGCCTTTGTGGGGTGGCAGCTCACCCATCCTGTACAACAGCCGGTCGACGATAACCCGGGAAATGTTCGGCTTGCCTATGAAGAGATTGGGTTCCGCAGCCGGCCCCAGGACGTGGAATTAAAAGGATGGTTCTTGCCTGCGCGGGGCAAACCGGCGTCCATGACAATCATTCTGTCGCACGGTTACGCGGGAACCAGGCTGGAGAAGGGTCTTCCGGCTCTGTCTTTAGCTAAATCGCTAGTCGAAGCGGGTTACAACGTGCTGATGTACGATTTCCGCAACTCCGGCCTCTCCGGAGGAAGCCTCACGACCGTAGGGTATCTGGAAAAGCAGGATCTGCTTGGCGCCATAGATTGGGTGAGGCAAAACCATCCGGGGGAGATTGGCCTGGTCGGCTTCTCCATGGGAGCGACTACATCTATCCTTGCTGCTGCCGAAGAGCCTGATGTGCTCGGCGTAGTAGCGGACAGCCCCTTCAGCAGACTGAAGCCTTATTTGCAGGAAAATTTATCAGTCTGGTCGCATCTGCCGAAATTCCCTTTTACGCAGCTGATTTTGACGATATTGCCTCCGTTGACAGGCATCCGGGCGGATGAGGTGGATGCATTTCAAGCTGTTGACAAGGTGTATCCAAGACCGGTTTTGTTCATTCACAGTCAAGACGATGACGCGATTCCGTATACGAACAGCGAATCGATGTGGACGAAGCATCAGGACCGCTTCCAGTTTTGGAAATCGTCGAAAGCGGGGCATGTTGGCACCTACAGACAGGAACCTCAGGAATATACTTCCAGGGTGCTTGGATTTTTTGCGAACTTGCAAAAGTAACGCAACTCTTCCTTCGAATCGGAGTATAAACAAGCAACAAAAAGTTCGATCACAACGGTTGGAGGTTGTAGGGCATGAAGGTTCAGCGTTTGTTTACCTTGATGGTTGCATTTCTCACTCTAGGCACGGCTACAGTAGCGGCCAGTTCGATATGGGGGGATTTTGAAGGGTACAGCAAAGCTCGAGTGTTGGTCAATGATACGGAAAAGCAGTTCCCCGGTTCGGATGTGCCCGGATTTATTATAAACGGTAAAACCGTGCTTCCTTTGCGGGAACTGGCCGACTCGCTGCAGGCTATAGTGAAATGGGATGATTCCGCAAAAACAGCTTCCATTTATAGGCCGAATGTGCATTTGTCCGTAGTGCGGGATATCGGCAAAGATTACTCGATGAAAGAGCCATTCGGTGTAGTGGAGCAAGGGAAAACGATTGATTTCGTCGTATTCGCGCAGGTGGACAATTTGAAAACAAGTCTATCCTCGATTCGGATTACGATAGAGAGTCCGAGCGGCACCAATGCAGTCACTCCGCACGAAAAAGGAATGGACGGTCAAAAGGACAGCTTCTGGTATCCGGTACGTTTCACTGATGTTAACTTTAACGAATACGGCAAATACAAAGTGAAATTTGAAATGCTGCCCAGTGATTCCTCCGAATATACAGTGGTTTCCGAAAAAGAGATTCTTGCCGAATAAGCAGCTGTTAACTGCCTAAACGCTCGTTTGACCTCCTTCGTCGAAAATGTTACGATACGTTGGAAAGTAAATTTTAGACGAAAAGAGGTTCTGCCAGTGAGCGATCATAAGCACGAACATGTGCACGGCCCTGACAGTGAACACAACCATGACCACGATCATGACCATGACCATGGTGAAGACATTTTTATAGTTACCGACGAGAACGGGACTGAACACGAAATGGTAATGGTGTACACCTTCGAATCCAAGGACCAGGCTTATGCCGTTCTTCTCGATCGCAACGATCCGGAGGCAGACGGCGTCATTTTCCGCATTGAGGAAGAGAACGACGAAGCATTCCTGGTAAACATCGAGGATGAAGCCGAGTGGGAGCGCGTCGTCACCATTTATAATGAAATTGTAGCTCAAGAAGCTGAAGAATAGATCCGATTCTGCATAACAAAGAGAACCCTTCCAAAGCCAGAAGCTCGGAAGGGTTCTTTTTTGCAGCAATGTTTATTTTCTTGGGTTAAAATACATGATTCTTCCGTTGAATAAGTGCAGCTCTGCCTTTAACTGACGGCTCAAATGCTTGCAAAACTCGTTGCCTTTGGCTTTGTCTCCATGGGTGGCATCGTCCGGAAGCACCACTTGAACGAAGTGACGCTCTTGTTCTCCGGCATTCTCGCTCCCTACACCAAAAACAATATATTTGTAGAGCTGATTCTTGCCCTTCAGGTAAAACCATTTGCCTTCACCCTCCGGCTTCGTTTCGATCGTGTAAGGGAAGCCGGCATCTTCATACTCCCAACCGAGCTGCCCTGCCGTTAGGGATAGCTGTTCCCGGTATTGAAGCAGCTTCTCCTTCAGTTCTTCCAATGTCAGAGAGGGAACGGCGGAACCCGTAACAAATTTGATATATGCGCTTTGACTCATCTAACTCTCGCACCTCCAAACTGCACATCACCAACATGATAGCATTACAGACGAGCTTTTACAATCTTTTCCGCGATTAGAAAATCGCCTGAGTTTCCACAATGACCTTTACAAATTCGACGCTGCGGTCTTCGGGTCCTTTGACGGGCAGACCGACCTCGACATGCTCAGTAATGTAGTCAATCAAATCTTGGGTGATGACCTCACCCGGCAGCAGGATCGGAATTCCCGGCGGGTAGACGTAAATGAACTCGGCAATAATCCGATCGGCGGCTTCTTTGAACGGAATCGTTTCTGTGTCTCCGTAGAATGCGTCTCGCGGGGTTAACGTGAGCTGAGGGATCGCCGGGATTTGGACGACGACATCATTCACGTGGTTTACGCTATAGTTCAGCTCGGAGAGCTGACGCAGCGCGTCTAACAGGATATCTACATTTTCTTGAGTATCGCCGGGTGTAACGAGGCATAGAATGTTGTACATATCACTGAGCTCGACTTCGAGGTTATAATGCTCCCGCAGCCAGTTCTCCGCATCATAGCCGGTAATTCCAAGCTTGCGGACATGTATGCATACTTTGGTCGGGTCGTAATCGAACGTTGCTTCTGTGCCTAAAATATCTTCCCCGAAGCAGGATAGCCCCGGGATCTCATTGATATGCTTTCTGGCGTATTGGGCAAACTCGATGGCTTTTTCGGCCAGCGCATGTCCGTTCAGAGCCAAATGTCTGCGTGAAGCGTCCAGCGAGCCAAGCAAAATATAGGAGGTAGAAGTCGTTGTCAGCATGCTGATGATCGTTTGGATGCGCTTCGTGTTCACACGGCTTCCTTTGACGTTAAGCACCGAGCTTTGGGTCATGGACCCGCCGAGCTTGTGCACGCTCGTTGCTGCCATGTCGGCGCCTGCTTGCATGGCTGACATCGGCAGCTTTTCATGAAAATGAATGAGCGCACCGTGAGCTTCATCCACAAGCACCGGCATATTATAGCTGTGGACAAGATCGACGATCTCTTTTAAATGGGCGCAAACGCCGAAATAGGTCGGATTGATGACAAGGACGGCCTTGGCGTCCGGATGCTTCTCCAAAGCGCGGCGTACCGAACGGGTCGTGATCCCGTGATCGATCCCTAAATTGGCGTCGCGCGCGGGAGAGATAAATACAGGCTTCGCGCCTACAAATATAATGGCGGCCATAACGGATTTGTGTACGTTGCGCGGCACGATGATTTTATCGCCTTGGGAGCATACGGTCATAATCATGGTCATGATTGCGCCGCTTGTGCCCTGCACGGAGAAGAACGTATGATCGGCGCCGAACGCATCGGCGGCCAACTGCTGCGCTTCCTCGATGACCCCCATCGGTTGATGCAGGTCATCAAGCGGTGCTATATTAATGAGGTCGATGGACAGGGCATTATCGCCGATAAAGGAGCGGAATTCCGGGTCCATGCCAACGCCTTTTTTATGTCCTGGAATGTGAAATTGAATCGGATTTTTTTCCGCATGACGGATCAGTGCGGAGAACAGAGGAGTGCGATGATGATCCACCTTAACTTCTCTTCCCTTCTATAGTGGATTTGATGTCGGTTTATGCAACAAACAAACTGAGTATACCAAACTAGAAAATTCATGCAAGTGAATTTTTTGAAAATAGTTTATACAAGAGCGAGACAAAATAACAGAGCTTCTTTAATTTTCATCGGGAGGAAAACCCTACATGGAGCCGCTTAATAAGTGGAAGGAAAAGCGTATTTTATCCCCATTCGTGTTAAAATTATTGTTTATTATGTTCGTCGTGGAATTTGTGAAAGGAGCGCTGCTGCTGACGATACTTCCTGTCTATATGAAGACGGCGTTAGGAGCCTCGGCTTTTGTCATCGGCTGGACGCTGGCGGCCCAATACATCGGAGACAACGTGCTGCGGACTCCTGTAGGGTGGATCATCGATAAAGTCGGTTATAGAGCCTGCATGCTCACCGGGGTTTTACTGGCATTCATTTCTATCGTGCTGATTGCCGCGACGAACCGGTATCAGTGGATGATTATAGCCTGCGCGATACTTGGCTTCGGCACGGCACCGCTATGGCCCTGTGTCATTACAGGCACAACGGAGGTAGCGGGGGATAAGGCCAAAGGGACGATCATGGGTGTAGTATATATGGCTTGGCTATCCGGTGTGGGACTGGGGCCAGTGGTGATCAACTTATTCTTAAAGGATACGGAATACGGCCTGGCATTTCGGTTGTTGATCGGCTGTATGACAGCAGTTGTTCTGGTAGCTCTGTTGCTGCCAAGAAAACCTCCCGGCGAAAGGGGGGCGCCACGCGTTATCGACGATGAAAAAGCAGATTCCCAAGCTTCGCCGGTTGCGGGAGGCAGCCGGAAAAGCCGTGCAGCGGCTTATCTCCGTGAGGTAAGACGGTCTATGTCGGTTAGCCCCCTTCTGTTTCCGGCCATGTTTGCTCAGACGTTCGCCCTCGGCATTCTGACCCCGATTCTGACTTTGTACGCGCGTGATGTATTGAAGCTTACTTCCTATCAATACAGTCTTTTTCTCCTCGCCGGCGGACTTGTGACTGTCGTATTTCTCATTCCGGTCGGCAAACTTGTGGATCGTTTCGGTACGAGATGGTTTCTGACGGCCGGTTTTGCCATCAGCTCGCTGACACTGCTTTTCTTCACTCACATTCATTCGCTTCCAGCGCTCTACATCTTCGTTGCCGCTCTGGGTATCGGTTATGCCTTCATTATTCCTTCGTGGAACGCTCTTATCGCATCCGCTATACCGCCTGAAAAGCGGGGGGCAGTATGGGGATTCTTCCTCACTATAGAAGGGCTCGGGATGATTGTCGGCCCGATCGTATCGGGCAAGCTGTGGGATGTATACGGACCCCAGGCTCCGTTTCTCGCCAGCGGCAGCGTGCTGTTGGTGCTGCTGGTGCTTCAGTGGTTCATTTCCATTGAGAAAAAAGTTGTGATACGATGATGGAAAACATCGACTGGCGAGGGATTGCAGAATGAACAGACAGCTTGGCGTCATTATGTTGATCTTGATGACGATTTTTCTAGGTTTTGGCGTCATTATACCTATCATGCCTGAAGTGGTCGTCGAAACGGGAGCCAAATTTCATAACGCGCTGCTTCTGTCGGTTTACTCCGCAGCTTCTTTCTTGATGTCTCCGCTGTGGGGCGCTATTTCGGATCGGATCGGCAGAAGACCGATCATCATGCTGGGATTATTGGGCTTCGGCGCCAGCTTCTTGATTTTCGGCTTCGCCGATGGGCATTTATGGGTCATGTATGCATCGCGAATATTGGGCGGCTTATTTTCCGGCGCCGCTACGGCTTGCGCAGTGGCCTATGTCGCCGATATAACGACCACAGAGAATCGCACCCAAGGCATGGGGCTTGTCGGCATGTCCATCGGTTTGGGATTTATGTTCGGGCCGGCGCTGGGCGGCTTGCTTAGCCGATGGGGGGTGGACCTGCCGTTTTTTGTAGCGTCCGGTTTAGCTTTCGCAGCATTCCTCTTCGCCTTCGCTGTTTTGCCGGAATCGCTTCCGGCAGAGAAGAGGACGGGCAAGCGGGAGCGCTCTCCATCGCGCTGGGCAGCTTTTGCCGGATCGGTGAAATATCTGTACTTGCTCTCCTTTTTTGTCACTTTCACGCTGGCGGGTTTGGAAGCAACTCTGCAGTATTACCAAATGGATAAAATCGGGGCGACTCCCTTTGATATCGGCATGATGTTTCTGGCAAGCGGAATTGTCGGGGCATTGATTCAGGGAGGAGTCGTCCGCAGATTGGTCAAAAAAGGAGCGGAGCAGAGGGTTATAGCGATTGGATTGATTCTTTCAGCGGCAGGCTTCTTTCTGCTTTTGTTTTCCAGCAGCGTACTGACTGCAGCCGTATACTTGTCCGTCTTCGCAGCTGGCAACGCGCTGATACGCCCCTGTGCGACTTCTTTGATTACGCAAAGGACGATGGTAGGGCAGGGTGTGGCTACAGGTCTGAATTCCTCGATGGATAGCCTGGGACGCATTGCGGGTCCGCTGTTAGGCGGAGCTGTATTCGCCGTTCATCATGCGCTTCCTTTCTTGTTCGGCGGGGTGCTTTGTCTGGCAGCTGTTCTGCTGCTGATTCGTTTCGCACGTTTGGATCAGCAAAAAAACATGCAATCTGCGGGAAATTCGCTTGAGACTGCTTAAATGGGCTAAACAAGGGTTCGTTAATGTATACCTGCATAAGTAAACCTGACGGTGGAAATAACCCCGTCAGGTTTTTTTCTTCATTCGGAGCCAGTCCGCATACTGGAGGAAACGAATTATTGGTCGACCGTGTTCTCAATGTCCGGCATCAGCTGATCCTTGATTTGGGCAATCAGCCGCTATGCTGGTCGAGCAGCTTTTTGTCGTTCAGCATGAGTTTCAGGTGCTCCGCCATTCTCTGCTTCATCCGTTCCGCTTTGTCGGTATCGATCTTGCCGGCTTTAACGGCTTCATCGATTCTGCCTCGTCGAAGCTCCAGCAGCTTAGCAGTCAGATCAGCTTCACTGATGCCTTTTTTCCGGGCCACGTCTACGATGCTATTGCCATCCTTCAGTGACTTCGTCAGCGTTTCCTTGTCGATGCCCATGATGGAAGCCGCTTCATCTAGAACCGGGAAGCTCTTGCCATGCTTCCAACGACCTTGATGAGCCGTTGGATGCTTCTGAAGGATCCCGCCTTGCTTCTGCGAATGCGTTAGAGCGCTGCCGGTTTCGGCATACGCGCCTTGATTTACCGTACACAGCCCGCCTAGCGCCAAGGTTAACGCGATCGTGCTGACGATGAGCTTATTCGTGTAAGCAGGGCTCATGGAAAACCCCCCTTTCCTTGGGTAGTTATGGTACAGCGTTAGTCTACGCCAAGGGACTTCATATTAGTTTAAAGAAACCTTAAGCTCAGATAAATTTTAACATTACTGCATAGCCAACCGGTAAAGCGGCATAAGTGTCTCTATCGTCTCTTTGGCGGTGAGTAGAAAGGCATCGCCATCCTGGAGTACAGGGTCATCCGCCTTTAGATGTCGACCGATCAGCAGTTCGGCGCTTTTGACATCGCGGAACCGTTCGACTGCTTCTTGAAATTGCTTCTGTTTGAAATTGCCGATAATCGCCGCTTCCTTTTTCATATGGTCCATGGACAGGACGTAATGGTCGGGAATCGACGACCTGACTTTCTTGAGCTTAGATAAATAGGTATCTGCGATTTTTATTTTATTCGGCAGCTCATAAATTAGCGCCAACCAGATGAACACATGATCGTCAAAAAGCCCGATTTGAAAATGGGGGTGCTGCTTGTACCCTTTCTTGTTATGGCAAAACGCCATCCAAGTGTCCTTGGGCGCATTCGTCTTGCGGCGCGCGTGCTTGGCTATGTGAACATGCATGTCATTCCCGGCCAATATAGCGATTTCGCTGCATAAAGCGTCTCCAATCGCCTTGAATTTAGGCTGGATGCGTTCGCGGATCGCTTCCATGCGCCCTTCCAGGCCCTCTATGTAAAAGGTGTCGAAATCCGTTGGACGAAATCCTTCGAAGGTCATATTTCATCTTCCTTTCCGTATCATATTCCGTTTGCTCGCATGATAAGATCATCCTTCATTGTAATTGAATTCAGCCATTGCCGCAATTCGACTGGTAGCAGGAAATTGCAAATTTTTGCCGAAAGTGTAGTGGACCTAGAAGCTAAAGGAGTGACCGCAGCCAATGAGGATGGGCAGATGGAGGAAAATTTGTTTACTGGGGACTGTAATGAGCGCTTGTTTTACGGCAGGCGTGTACGCGCAAGACGCTATTCAGAAGGTAGACGCTTACTTGCGAAGCGATTTCAGCTTGGTGGTAAACGGACAGAAGGTGGCGCTCGAGCATACGCCTCTCGTTTATAATGACAACAGCTATTTACCGGTCAAGGAATTGGCCACTCATTTGGGAGCTCTTGTCAATTGGGAAGGCAACACCAAAACAATCTATATCAACAGCCGGATCTATGCGCAGCAGCCTGAGAATGGAGAGAGCTCGGATTACGAAGAGTTCGTTTTGTACAGCCCGGTGGGAGCCAATTTTCAATATCTGGGCGGCACATATCCGGTGGTAAAGTCCAATGGTTCCGGAGGGACCTATTACCGGCTTTCCGACATCCAGCGCATGGGCATCGATACGAACGGATTGAAGAAAGCCAAAGACAAAATAACGGAAGAGTTATATGTAAACGAGAAAGAGCTTGAAACCCGATGGAAGCAAAAGCCGACGATGACCTATTCGATCGACCCGGTGATCATCATAGGGGAAACGAATGAGAAAAAAAGGAAAGCGTTACTGGAATTCGTCAAAGCAAACCTAAACTATCGTATTGATGACAAGTCATACTACACTACGCCGATCATCATCAACAAGCTTTCCGATGATGCTGACGGTAAAGATAAGTATCATTATCTGTTTATCGAGAACGGGCATTATTTCCGCTATCATATCGTCGTAAGCGAGTTTACGGAGGATAACTTCCTGGTTGGGGCTTCCTCCAAGGAGGACCTTGAGGTCGATAAAACGTTAACCGACCCTTACGGCAACCCTCTGCGTTACTGATCCGGAAGTCTTGACGGATGTTCCGTCAGATTCATTGTTCATCGCGCGTCCGCGCAGGTCGGTTCGTTTTCCCGGCCTGTTCGGATTTTTTTATGCTTGGACGTCTTAAAAAAATGTCAATAAACCAAGTTGCTAAAACATAGAATTCATAATAAGATAAAGAAAAGAGGATAAGTTGTCTGAATATTTGGTCGAAATTTACCAATTCGCAATGGAGGGGATGGCCGTGAGCAAGAGCCATGAAGTGGAATATTGCAACTTAGAGTTACGATTTGATCGCCGGCTAATCCGGAATTTCATCAAGGCGTTGATTCAGGAAGGCTACTCTTTATACTGGAACGAGAGCGAGCAGCAGTTCATTATTTCAATTCGGACCGGTCGCAAACTGATCAAGCTGAAATTTGAGAGACTCGGGGAAAAATATAAAATTGTCGGGAATTATTCCTTCAAGGATGAGAAGCTGGCGGAAATGATGGAGAAGCTGATCGGCGACACTCGCGGTCATGCGGTCGTTAAACGCTTCAAGGACCGGCAAATTTTGATCGAAAATATTATGTTCGGGGAAATCATCCGCATGGTTGAAATATCGGGTATCGAGCATAAAGTGCTGTATCAGAAGGAGCCGATCGTTACGGTAGAGGAAGTTATGCAGGCGCTGCGGTCCAAGCGGTCCGAAGAGCGGATTCCGGTCCTGCGATTGGAGCTGGACTATGAGCTCGCCGCACTGCACGAAGCACTGCAAGAAGGAAATGCTAAAGCCATTCACGCGAGCAAGAAGAAGCTGACAGAGCTAAGGCACGAAATGCTCCAGTTGGAGATGTGAGGATGAACACTGGAACCGAATTGAAAAGAGAGCCCTGTATGGTAATCACCGATACGGACTCTCTTTTTTGCGTTTTATTGACATCTATTTATAGGAGCGTATATCATCAGTAAAAAGATGAATTCGATGCGACTGTAAAACAGTCCGATGCCTTTCTTTGACTTTTCCATGGAACTTTGGGATTCTATTATGGAGGTTAACCTGAAAAGCCTTGTGTTAGCTTGTCAGGTTTTTGGGAAACATAGGCAGACAGTGGCGTGGGAGGCAGCATTATTCATATTTCCTCCGTATTCACGAATTCGGCATATTTATCGGAAAGGGTGTTAGAGAAAAGATGTCTAAACAACAAATTGGTGTGGTTGGCCTAGCGGTCATGGGTAAAAACCTCGCGCTTAATATCGAGAGCAGAGGCTTTTCCGTTTCCGTATATAACCGGTCCCCGGAAAAAACGAAGGAACTGCTGGACGAATCCCCAGGAAAGCGCCTCACTGGTACATACTGCGTGGAAGAGTTCGTACAGTCGCTGGAAACGCCGCGTCGGATTCTGATCATGGTTAAAGCAGGCAAGCCGACCGACGATACGATCAATCAATTGGTGCCTCATCTATCGCAGGGAGATATTCTGATCGACGGCGGGAACGCTTATTTTCCGGATACGGTTCGCCGAAACAGGGAGCTCGAAGCTCAAGGCTTCCGATTCATCGGTACCGGTGTTTCCGGAGGCGAGGAAGGCGCATTGAAGGGGCCTTCGATCATGCCTGGCGGGCAAAAGGACGCTTATGAGCTCGTGGAGCCTATTCTCACGGCTATCTCCGCAAAAGTGGACGGAGACCCTTGCTGCACCTACATCGGTCCGGATGGCGCCGGACATTATGTGAAAATGGTTCATAACGGCATCGAATATGGCGATATGCAGCTTATTTGCGAAGCTTATCAATTACTCAAGGATGTGCTCAATGTCAGCACGCAAGAACTGCATGAGATTTTCACCGAATGGAATAACGGGGAGCTGGACAGCTACCTTATTGAAATTACAAGAGATATTTTCACGAAATACGATCCGGAAACGGGCAAGCCGATGGTTGATGTCATTCTCGACTCCGCAGGTCAAAAGGGAACGGGAAAATGGACCAGCCAAAGCGCATTGGATCTTGGTGTGCCGCTTTCCATCATAACGGAATCCGTATTCTCCCGATTTATTTCGGCGATGAAAGAAGAACGGGTGGCGGCTAGCAAGGTGCTCTCGGGGCCATCCGTTTCGAAATATGCCGGAGATCGCAAAGCCTTTATCGAATCGGTCAGAAAAGCATTGTACGCCAGCAAAATTTGTTCTTATGCACAAGGCTTCGCACAAATGAGGGCTGCATCGGAAGAATATAACTGGGAACTGAACTATGGCAGCATCGCCATGATTTTCCGCGGCGGATGCATCATTCGCGCAGGATTCCTGCAAAATATCAAGGATGCGTACGACCGCAATCCGGAGCTTAAAAACCTGCTGTTGGACACTTATTTCAAAGGCATTGTCGAGCAGTACCAGGACGCATGGAGAGAAGTTGTCGCCGCCGCGGTGACCCGAGGCATTCCTGTGCCTGCGTTTGCATCAGCACTTGCTTATTATGACAGCTATCGCACGGAAAGGCTTCCTGCCAATCTGCTCCAGGCGCAGCGTGACTATTTCGGGGCTCATACCTTTCAGCGTGTGGATAAAGAAGGTTCCTTCCACTACAACTGGCTGGACAGCTAATCGCGTTCTCCCGTTCTTTTGAGGGGCTCCACCTGAAGGCCGAAGGCGGCTTCGCGAAGCCATGTTTTCAAACGGTCGGCTTCTTGATCGAAGCCGCTGCGGCGATGAATCAACATCATGGCGACTTCGGCAAAATACCGGAAGTCCGTCAATAGGCGTGGCTGGGGAAGACTCTGTACAGAGGGGTCGGCTTCGGCCACCTTTTTTTTGATAAATTCCAAAATCCAAATGACATCCTCTTTACATAGCACGTTATCCGGGTGCAGGATTTGCTCCAGCTTATCCTGGGTATGGTTGGTGTATATAGCTGCTCGGTTCAAGCTCATCGCTCCTTGTTCAATTGATTATTTTCATCTTAACTGAACGGGTTGGAATTTATTCACAATACTATATGATTTTTTGCCGGGTTGTATTCATTAATAACGGCCGTGTGATATGATATGGAAAAGTTTGTTGCAGAGCAAAGAGATTTGGGAGGTCAACGTGAATAAACGCAATATCATCTTAGTCGGTTTCATGGGGACGGGGAAGTCAACCGTAGGAATGACGCTTGCAGAACGCCTGGGATGGGCTTTTGTAGATACGGACCAGTATATTGAGGGAAAGCATCGTAAATCGATTCCCGAGCTCTTTCGGGAGCAGGGTGAGGCCTTTTTCCGGGCGGCGGAGAGCGAAGCGCTGCGGGAGATGTTGTCCGGTGAAGGACGAATATTGGCAACCGGCGGAGGGGCGGTTTTGGCCGCGGAAAATCGCGAAATGATGCAAAACAACGGTTTTGTCATCGCGTTGCGCGCGGCTCCGGATATCATTATCCGAAGGGTGAGCGAAGATCAAAACCGTCCTTTGCTGCAAGGAAATTTGGAGGAGCGCGTGCATTCCATTATGGAGCAGCGCAAGCATGCGTATGATTTTGCAGATATCAGTATCGATACGTCAGGATTATCGGTAAGTGAGATAACGGAACGTATACTAAAGGCAACCGGGCTCCTGAAGAGTTAAGATAGCTTGTCCCATTCGAGCATGCCGCCCGTCATGTTCTTGAGGCCATGGTAGCCCAAACTTTGTAGATAATCGTAAGCTCGGCCGCTGCGGTTGCCGCTTCGGCATACCACAATGATCTCGTCCTTTTCGGGGATTTCGCCGTGGCGAAACGGCAGCGTGCCGAGCGGGATATGCTGCGCGCCTGGAATCATGCCGGCGGCCACTTCCTCGTCTTCGCGCACGTCGATGATCGTGAGCTGCTCGCCCTTAGCTAGGCGTTCTTTAACTTCAATAGGCAGGATCGTTTCCAAGATGAGTTACCTCCATAAGGAATGAGTTGGCATTAGCCCTTTTGTTGCTTATGATAGAAACAATAAGAGCAATTGTCAAACCAATGAGGGGTAAACAAGGGGTGGAGAGCATAAATAAAGCGGAGAGGCTCAAAGAGGTGGCGGGCGTATTCTTGAAGCTGGGGGCGACCGCTTTTGGCGGGCCCGCCGCGCATATTGCGATGATGGAGCAAGAGATCGTTCAAAGACGCAAGTGGGTAAGCCGTGAAACCTTTTTGGATTTGCTGGGGGCAACGAATTTGATTCCTGGTCCAAACTCGACGGAGCTTGCGATTCATCTTGGGTTTGTGAGAGCAGGTTGGTTCGGGCTGATCGTGGCCGGTAGCTGTTTTATTTTGCCCGCCATGGCGATCGTTTGGATGCTTGCTGCTTTTTATGTTCATTACCAGACTTTACCGGAGCTCTCCCATATTCTTTGGGGCATAAAGCCTGTCATTATAGCCATCGTTGTACAAGCATTATGGAATCTAACCCGTACAGCGATTAAAGGTAAGGCAGCCGTTATCCTCGGCATTATTGCTTTGCTTACCGCCGTCATGGGCTTCAATGAAATTGTTATTTTGCTAGTATCAGGCCTGCTTATGATGCTTTTTCGCAATCGTACGAAATTGATGAAGCGAAATGGAATGCATTCCTTTATACCGGTTTCGCTCATTCTCGCTTCGGGCGCTACAGCAGCAGGAGGGGCGCAATACGGCCCACTTTCACATTGGGGCTTGTTTTGGGCGTTTTTAAAAATCGGTTCCGTTTTGTACGGCAGCGGTTATGTGCTGCTTGCCTTTTTACAATCTGTTTTTGTCGATCACTACGGGTCATTGACCTCCCAACAGCTGCTCGATTCCGTAGCCGTGGGACAGTTTACCCCCGGGCCGGTATTCACAACCGCTACTTTTGTCGGCTATATCATTCATGGCAACTTTGGTGCCGTACTGGCAACCCTTGCGATTTTTCTTCCTGCTTTTATATTTGTAGCCATGCTGAATCCCTGGGTGCCGAGGCTGCGAAAATCCGCTTGGTTCGGCGCCTTTTTGGACGGGGTCAATATCGCTTCGCTAGCGCTGATGGCATCTGTCAGCTATCAGCTGTCTGCAACTGCATTGGTGAACTGGCTTACATGGCTGTTAGCTGCCGCATCGCTTTACTTGTTGGTTCGTTTTAAGCTGAATTCGGTGTGGTTGGTCATCGGCGGAGGCCTGCTCGGTTGGGTCTATTTTGCTGTAAAGTGAGGAGTCGCAAGTGAATTCGTTTTATATCGGCATTGCCGGAATTGCAGGAGCCATTACTCGTTACATCGTTTCAATGATCAGCAGTCCTTTATTATCGGGAAGCTTTCCTTGGGGAACTCTCTTCTGTAATTTTCTGGGGACGATAATGCTCAGCTGTATCGCTTTTTCTCCGAGCATCCGCATATCTGAGCAGCTTCGCTCAGCGATAACGACCGGGTTTATCGGGTCTTTCACGACGTTTTCCGCCTTTAGCTTTGAAGCCTTCGACTTGTTCCGTACAGGACATCCGATTGTGGCAGTGAGCTACATCATGGTAAGTCTCTGGGGCGGACTCGCGATGGCTTGGCTCGGATACCGCTTATCTCATCGGCTGACTCCGCAGAGGAGGAACGATCTGTGAGTGGTTGGGTCTGGAACTTGTTTCTAGTGGGCGGCGGCGGGTTTCTTGGAACCATATGCCGATATCGGCTCTCGGCCTGGGTATCGCACAGGTTTCCATCCTCCATCCCATATGGTACACTGACAGTAAACCTGCTAGGCTGTCTGCTGCTCGGTTGGCTGATGAGACATCACGGTCAAGACCAGTGGAAGCTGCTGGCGGGAACCGGTTTTATGGGAGCTTTTACTACCTTTTCGACGTTCAAGCTGGAAAGCATTCGCATGCTGAAGGTTAGCGAGTGGAGGATCTGGTTCACTTATACACTTCTTAGTTATTCATTAGGAATTTTAATGACATCAATTGGATATTACATGTAGGGAGAGATTATTTCCATGCAAGCTATTGTTAAACCTACTGCCCGTCTGCAGGGGGAGATTAACGCGCTGTCTTCCAAAAATTATACGACCCGCTACTTGCTCATCGGCGCTTTGGCAGAGGGGACAAGCACGGTGTATTACCCGGCGCACAGCGAGGATAGCGACGCAATGCGGCGCTGTATAAGGGACCTCGGAGCTATTGTCGAAGAAGACGAAGAGAAAATGACCATTACCGGCTTTGGACGCCATCCCGGGCACGTCCGGGAGTTGAATGTGGGGAACGCGGGCGCGGTGCTGCGCTTTTTAATGTCAGTCGCGGCGTTTTGTCCCGATTTGAACTTTGTCAATGCATACCCGCAATCACTGGGCAAAAGACCGCATCACGATCTGATCGATTCCCTGCAGCAAATGGGCGTTCAAGTGGAGCATCAGGATGGCCGTTTGCCCATAAGAATATTTGGAGGAAATCCCCGCGGCGGCAAAATCACGGTGTCGGGAAATGTAAGCTCCCAATTTTTGAGCTCTCTTTTATTTATGACCCCGCTGCTTGAAGAGGACAGCGAAATTCAAGTGCTGCACGACCTGAAATCGAAGGTCATTGTCGGTCAAACGCTGGAGGTGCTGGAGCAGGCGGGTATCCGCGTAGAAGCCAGCAGTGATCTGATGCATTATCGGATCCCAGGCAGGCAAGCCTATCAAGCGAAGAAATATGTGGTGCAAGGCGATTATCCCGGTTCTGCCGCTATTCTAGCGGCTGCGGCGGTAACCAATTCCGATGTCAAGGTGCTTCGTTTGGAAGAGCATAGCAAGCAAGGGGAGAAAGCATGCGTTGATGTTCTTCGCGCCATGGGAGTTAGCTTAAGCCACCGGAATGGAATCGTTCATGTACATGGCAACCAAAGCTTGAAGGCGGGAGAGTTCGATGGGGATCACTTTACCGATGCGGTTCTTGCCATGGTCGCCGCGGCTGTTTTTGCCGAAGGGACCTCCCGGTTCTATAATGTAGAAAATTTGCGTTATAAAGAATGCGACCGAATTACCGATTATTTGAACGAGCTGCGCAAAGCGGGAGCGGATGTAGAAGAGCGTCAAAGCGAAATCATCGTCCACGGGCGTCCGCAGGGCGTAGCAGGAGGCGTGGAAATCAATGCGCATTTCGATCATCGCGTCATTATGGCCCTCACAGTCGTCGGTCTTCGCTCGGAAAAAGGGTTAACGATCCGGGACGCTCATCATGTAGCAAAGTCGTACCCGCAGTATTTTGAACATTTGCGTTCCATTGGCGCTCAAGTAGAGCTTGTAGAAGCTTAAATTGTATTTTAAATCAGCGAATAGGTGAAAATGCTCATGACGATCTTATGGAAGGGAATCAAGGTGACGATCGGCTTTTTCCTAATCCTGGGGCTATTATTCGCAAGCGGTGTGTTCTCCGTTCTGTTGTATGCCAAGTTTACCGGCAAGGAGTCTCAGTTGCTTGGGGATTCACCCGTCTTGCCCATGCTGGCCCCTTCAATAGCCCTTGCGCCATCAGAAGTTCCAGTCGCTACCCCTGCTGATCCTAAAAAAACCTCTGCAATGATTGACGCGCCTGTCGTTCGTCAAAATCCGGAGCTTCCCGCCGGCTGTGAAGTGACAAGTCTGACGATGCTGCTTCATTATAAAGGAATCAATAAAAGCAAGATGGAGCTGGCCGAAGAGATGACTAAGGACGAGACGCCGTTTGTTTTGGGAAATGACGGCAAAATCGTCTACTGGGGTAATCCGAATAACGGCTTTGTCGGAGATGTCAAAAGGAACAGCAAAGCTTTCGGCATCTATCATACCGCCTTGTTTCCGCTTTTGAAGAAGTACGTTCCAAGCGCCGTAGATGTAACGAACAGGCCCTTTGAAGAGTTGGAAAAGCAGATTGCCGATAACATTCCCGTCGTCGTTTGGACCACCATTAACTATACGGTTCCTACCAATTGGGTGTCGTGGGATTCGCCTGCCGGACCGATTCGAACTACATTTTCCGAGCATGCCGTTCTGCTCGTAGGCTTCGATGAGAACTCGGTCTATGTAAACGATCCGCTGTCCGGCAACAAGAATGTGAAAGTTGACAAAGCACAATTTATAGCAAGCTGGGAGGCCATGGGCAAGCAAGGCTTGACATATACGAATTAAAGCATAAGCTTTCCTTCGGAAAGCTCAGCAAATGCTTACGAAGAAAGCTTTCCTTCGGAAAGCTCAGTAAATGCTTACGAAGAAAGCTTTCCTTCGAAAAGCTCTAAGGAGGTTTTATCCATGTCTTTTGAGAATCCATCGCGTGAGAGAATTAAAGAGATTTTAGCAAGTGCAGGCAATATTGCTGTCGTTGGTTTGTCGGATAACCCTGACCGTACCTCGCATATGGTCTCAAAGGCGATGCAGGCAAGGGGGTATAGGATTATCCCGGTAAATCCAAACGCCGACACGATTTTAGGTGAAAAATGCTACGCAAGCCTTACCGATATTCCTGAACCTGTCGATATTGTCAACGTGTTTCGCCGCTCCGAGCAGGTTGTCCCGGTTGCGGAGGAAGCCGTGGCAATTCATGCCAAGGTCTTGTGGCTCCAGTTGGAAGTCATTAACGATGAAGCGGCGAAAATCGCCTCTGACAACGGACTGGAAGTCATCATGGACCGCTGCATCAAAATCGAGGACGCCGTCTTGAATCCCAGAAACAATTAACTTTTTCTGCAGAAACCGCCAATCAGGCGGTTTTTTTCTGCCTATACGCCCTGTATGGGCTTTTTCCGGCTTTCATAAAGTATCGTTCCTGGTTCGCTTATTCCCTTATATATCCAATCATTCTCCATGATAAAAAAATCGGGAAATGCACAGCATAGTAAAGGCTTCATAAATGGACATGGTCCAGATGAAGACTGAAGCAACTACTTAAAGGAGGACAATTGAACATGTATAGCAACTTCAACAATTATGGTGCTTCTTCCTTCGGTACAGCTACTTCTCAGTACCAAGGGAACCAACGCCAATTTCAACCGACAGGCTATGTGCAATCCTTCTACGGACAAAATTCCGTTCAAGGCAACCAACCTTACGGTCAACAAGCTTCACCGGAAGCATATCACACAGCCAATTATCGCGGCAACCAAATGGGACACGATAACTACCTGCGTTCAGATTCCATGAATCCTGCACAGCAACAAGCTGGCGCTGGTTTTCAAGGCGGATATTCTTCAATGGGCAACTTCGGAACCACAAGTCCAACCGGTATGAGCAACATTTCCGGCCAGCAGGGTTTCTCCCAACAAGCCCCTTATAACAACTTCCGCACAGCCAGCCAATTCGGCAGCATCAGCAACCAAATGAGCGGTCAGTACGGGAGAGCGGTTCAAAGCAACCAATCTTACGGCCAACAAATGGTTTCCCCGGAAACCTACCATACAGCCAATTATCGCGGCAACCAGATGGGACATGATAATTACCTGCGCTCCGATTCCATGAATCCTGCACAACAACAAGCAGGTATAGGATTTCAAGGTGGATACGCCTCCATGCACAGCAACTACGGGGGCTCTGCCGGCATTAACAATGCGGCTCAACAATTCGGTTACAATAACGCTTACTAGGATGAGGCACAGACAGCGGGTCTTCGCGACCCGCTTTTTTTTGTTTTTGACAAAAAAGGATTCAAGCTTTACGATTTGAATAGGGAAAGGAGGGAGCAAGCGATTGAATTGGATGGGGAATTTACAGCAGCTTGGCCGTTCTTTAATGCTGCCTACCATCGCGTTGCCGATTGCTGCTATTTTGCTTCGGTTAGGCGACCTGCCTTGGGATGCGATTAACGCCTCTCAGTTCGGTGATATGCTTCTGTTAGCCGGAAGAACGATTTTTACATATATCCCTTTTATTTTTGCCGTTGGGGTTGCACTTGGTTTGACAGAAAGCGCCGGGATTGCCGGAATGTCGGCTATGCTTGGCTATTTTATGTTTACCGAGCTTGTCGAGCATCAGTTGGGCGCGGATTTTCAACTCGGCGTATCGGGGGGAATTTTGATCGGTTTATTAGCCGCTGTCAGCTATCACCGTTTTAAAAATGTTCAACTTCCCGAATACATCCAATTTTTCGGAGGGCCCCGTATCGTGCCGCTGTTCATGGGGCTATTGACGTTTGTCGTCTCCTATTTGATGATTGGCATAGGTCCTTATTTGGAAATCGGCATGGATAAACTGTCTGGCTGGCTGTTAGGACTAGGCGGGTTCGGAGCGTTTGTATACGGAGTCGTTTACCGCTTGCTTGTTCCGTCAGGGCTTCATCATATTTTGAACAATTTTTTCTGGTTTCAACTTGGTGCTTACAAATCGGAGGACGGCCAGATGGCCTACGGGGACCTGCCTCGTTATTTTGCAGGAGACCCCAGCGCAGGCATATACATGGCGGGCTTATATCCGATTATAATGTTCGCTTTGCCCGCGATCGCATTTGCCATTATCCATGAAGCCAGGGAGGATTTAAAGCCCAAAATCAAAGCAACGTTCATGACGGCCGCTCTGTCATCTTTTCTGACAGGCGTAACAGAACCGATTGAATTTGCCTTTTTGTTCGTAGCTCCTTATTTATTTATAATTCATGCTATTCTTTCGGGAGCGGCGATGTGGATTTCGTTCGAATTTAACATTCATCATGGATTTTCATACTCTGCGGGCGCTATTGACTATGTGATCAATGAGCATTTATCCACTAACGGCTGGCTTTTGTTGCCGATCGGAATCCTATTCGGCTTACTTTACTATTTCTTATTCCGGTGGGCGATTCGCCGCTTCCGCATCCCGACTCCGGGCAGGGAAGAAGGTTCCTCCCTGGAGGAGTGGGCGGGTGATATTCCATACCGGGCTCCGCTAATTCTGCAGGCGCTTGGAGGCAAAGAGAATATCAATAAAATGGAGGCCTGCATCACAAGGCTGCGCCTAACTTTGGCTAACGATCGTCTTTTGGATATTAAATCATTAAGACACCTCGGTGCAGCGGGCGTCATCCGGCTTGGCGGCGGGAATGTCCAGGTCGTGTTCGGAACCTTTTCGGAGTTGATCCGTGAAGAAATCATGAAAGTGCTGCGCAAGGACATTCAGCTTGTCTTGTTCAACGCTCCGATGCAGGGGAAGATGATTCCCATCGAGGAAGTGCCCGACCGAATTTTCGCTTCAAAGCTCGTAGGCAATGGCGTAGCCTTCATTCCGGAAAAAGGGGAGCTGGTCTCGCCGGTCGCGGGGACGATCATGCACATATTTCCTACTATGCACGCTCTCGGAATATTAATGGATAACGGCCTTGAGTTGCTGCTGCACATCGGTATAGATACAGCGAATTTGCCCGGTAAAAGCTTTACAGCAATCGTAAAAGAGGGAGATCGTGTCAAGCCCGGACAACTGCTGGTCCGATTCAATCTGAATAAGGTGAAAAAGCATGCAGCTTCAATGGCCACGCCAATGCTCATAACCAACCCGGAGCTTGTCAAATCCTGGAGCTTTGCGCCTTTTAAAGCAGTGAAGAAAGGGCAAGCCTCCGTCATGTCGGTCGTCTTAAAAAATCCAAAAGCAGCGGAGGTAAGCATCTCATGATAAAAGGACTAGGGGCATCGGCCGGCATTGCCATGGGGAAAGCTTTTGTCATACCTACCTGGGAATGGGATTTTCCTGAAAAAATGATCGACGTCACCGATTTGGCTTACGAATTTGAAAGATTGTACGATGGCATTCGCTCTTCGAAAGATGAGCTTGAGGAGATCAAGCAGGAGATTAAAGAGGTAGTCGGCCAGGAACAATCCTACATTTTTGACGCACATTTAGCTATTTTGGAAGATCCTATCTTTATGAACGAGATTCAAGGGATTATCGAAAGGCAGTATAAAGCGGCCGAAGTAGCCGTTAAAGAAGTGATCGACAAGTTCGTCGGCATGTTCGATTTGATCGATGATGATTATATGAAGGAACGGGCGCTTGACATTAAGGATGTAGGCAACCGGCTGCTCAAGCATCTGCTTGGGGACATGGAAGAAACGGTGCCCCCGACCGATTATCCTTATATTCTGGTGGCGAAAGAGCTGACTCCTTCCCAACTCGCGCATTTAGATCCGACTCAAGTGCTCGGCATTGTAACGATGGTAGGGGGGACGAACTCGCACGTTGCGATTATGTCCCGAGCCATGTCGATTCCGTATGTGCTGGGTTTGGAGGGAAAGCTGCTTCGTCCGATCCAAAACGGAGATTTTCTCATAACCGACGGAGAAGAAGGCACGGTCTATGTCAATCCTGACGAGACGAATATCAGGAGATATAAAGCGCGCAAAGCAAAATGGCTGAAATTCAGGGAAAGCCTCCAGGAAATCGCTGACGTTCCTTCTTTGACCGTTGACCACAAAATGGTGAGGCTTCACGCCAATATGAACTCGGTTAAAGAAATGGATCAGGTCATTAAAAGCGGAGCCTCCGGCGTAGGTTTATTCCGGACGGAATATTTGTATATGGACCGTGATTCTTTTCCTTCGGAGGAAGAGCAGTTTGAGGTCTACAAGCAAGCGGCGCAGCGCCTTGGAGACAGGCCTTTTATCATCCGTACCCTGGACATCGGCGGAGATAAAAAGCTGAATTATATGCCGCTTTCCAAAGAAGATAATCCTTTCCTCGGGTACCGGGCTATCCGCATCTCTCTGGATCGCAAGGATTTGTTCAAAACCCAGCTGAAAGCGATCCTGCGGGCGAGCGCTTTTGGCAAAGTAAAAATCATGTATCCGATGATCACTTCGCTAGTCGAGGTGAGGCAGGCCAACTCCCTCCTTGAGGAGGCGAAGGGTGAGCTTGCTGCGCATGGCTGTAATTTCAACCCGAATATTGAGGTTGGCATTACAATTGAAGTGCCGGCCGCGGCACTGATCGCCGATGTGCTCGCCGCCGAGGTCAGCTTTATCAGTATCGGCACGAATGATCTCGTGCAATACGTGCTCGCGGTCGATCGCATGAATGAAAATATCGCGCATTTGTACGACCCGTTTCATCCTGCTGTAATTCGGCTTTTGAAGCATATCATCGATGCGGCTAAGCAGCTCGGCAAACCGGTCAGCGTTTGCGGCGAGCTGGCGGGAGACACTCAAGCGTTGCCCATATGGCTTGGACTTGGGATTGAAGAACTGAGCATATCCGTACAATCGATTCTGCAGGTCAAGCATCGGTTGCTCAGCAGCGATTACACGAAGTGCCGCCAACTGCTGGAACAGATCCTGACTTGCAAAACAAGCGAAGAAATTCGGCTGTTGTTAAACGAAGTCGAGCAAACCGAAACATTGGTGGGAGGGAATCCGAATGGAACTGTCGGGTTATAAAGTGCTGGCTTTTGTAGACGCGGAATTCGAGGATTTAGAGATGTGGTATCCGGTACTCCGTCTCCGCGAGGCGGGGGCGCAGGTTGACATCGCAGGGCCGAAAGCCCAAACGGTTTATCATGGCAAATACGGGGTCCCGATTACGGCTGATTGCGCGTTTGGCGAAGTATTATCCGAAGATTATGTCGGGCTGTACGTTCCCGGCGGCTGGGCCCCGGATAAATTGCGCAGATATCCCGACGTGCTTCGTTTAACGCGGGAATTCCATGGCGTTCAAAAGCCGATCGCGCAAATTTGCCATGCCGGCTGGGTGCTGATATCAGCGAAAATCGTAAATGGATACAGAATGACTTCTACGCCCGGCATTCGGGATGATTTGGAAAATGCCGGCGCGACATGGGTGGATGAAGAAGTGGTGGTTGACCGCAATATCGTGTCCGGCCGTCGGCCTCCCGACCTTCCGGCTTTTATGAAGGAATACGTCCGAGTGCTTCGGGAATTTACGGAGCGCTAGATATTACTTCCGCTTGATATGATCAGGTGGCAAAAACTACTACGTATTCTCCGGCAGGAAATTGCGGTTTCAGGTAGAATAACTTTTGAAACAAGTCAACAAAAGTGTATTTGCCGCCGGTCATGAAGGAGTGGAATGGATGCAGAAGCCTTGCAAGTGCGGACGAAAGATGAACATTCGTTTGCGAACTGTTATCTATCAAAACAAAGTGGATATCGAGAACGTTCCGATTTTCTCTTGCGATTTCTGCGGACGAAGTGAAGTGTATCCGAACGTAAAGCCCGAACTAACCGGTTTAATCGGGAAATTGGGAGGCAAGCCGGACAAGCAGCAATTTCTCTTTCATGAGATGTCGGAAATCGCCTATTTGCTGTTTAAGGTTACGGAAAAAGAGCACATGAACGATTCTGTAGAAAAAATAGTGGAGGAGCGAATTAACGAGCTGCTGGATGTTCTGCTGCTTGCACAAGCGCTTGGGGATCAGCCGTGGATTGAGGATATCCGCAAACGGCTTTCGCAAATCAGTCAACATACACTGTCCACGTAAGGGTGAAAACAGCCGGCCTCTCATTCGAGGTTGGCTGTTTTTTTTATGGATTGGATATCTGTATGAAAATAAGGTAAAATATTTTCATAACGTTTTCATTTTCATTGCAAGTAGTAAAAAATTGTCGTATCATATCTGTAAGTTGCTAGGATCGAAGAACAATTTTGAAATAAATGGAGAGAGTGACCGTGACCGTGACCGTTACTATTTATGACGTTGCCCGTGAAGCAGGAGTTTCCATGGCGACCGTTTCGCGGGTTGTGAACAATAATCCGAATGTGAAACCGCAAACCCGCAAAAAAGTACTCGAAGCGATAGAGCGCCTCGGATACCGTCCGAATGCGGTAGCAAGAGGACTCGCAAGTAAAAAAACAACGACTGTCGGCGTAGTGATTCCGGATATTTCCAATTCTATTTTTGCCGAGGTTGCCCGCGGAATAGAAGATATTGCCAACATGTATCACTACAATATTATCCTTTGTAACGCAGATAAGAAAAAGGAAAAGGAGATACGCGTCATCAATACGCTGCTGGAGAAGCAGGTGGACGGGCTTCTTTTCATGGGCGGGGTCGTAACGGAGGATCACATCCAGGCGTTTCAGACTTCAGCCGTGCCGGTTGTGCTCTGCGGAACTACAGACGAAGCGCATTCAATTCCATCAGTCGATATTGACCACGAGAAGGCGGCATTTGATGCGGTCAACGTTTTGATCGCCGGGGGTCACCGTGACATTGCGATGATTTCGGGTACGCTGCAGGATCCGAATAACGGATTTGCCCGTTACCAAGGCTATAGGAAAGCTCTGGAAGCAGCGGGAATTGCAATTCGTGACGAGTACGTTCGCGTGGGCAACTACCGTTATGAGTCGGGAATTGAATCCACCAAGTACTTCCTGGAGTTGGACAAGCGGCCGACAGCCATCTTCTCTGCAACGGATGAAATGGCAATCGGAGCTATTCATACGATCCAGGATTTCGGTTTAAAGGTGCCGGGAGATGTGGCCGTGATCAGCGTCGATAACATCCGCATGGCTTCTATGGTCAGACCTCAGCTTACGACAGTCGCGCAGCCCATGTACGATATCGGAGCCGTTTCAATGAGGCTCTTGACCAAGCTGATGAACAAAGAGTCGATGGGCGATACTCAGGTTGTTCTGCCGCACGAAATTATTCAGCGCAATTCTGTAGCTGGAGTATAAGAGACTGTACTCTCACTCCTCGCCAGGGAAAGGGGGTATTGGAGTTGTGAAAAAAGGTACTATAGCGTTGATCGGCGCGATGAACGAGGAAATTGAACTGCTTTTGGCGCATATGAGCGGCGTTAAGGAAACCGTGAAAGCGGGGATTATGTTCCGGGAGGGACAGTTTTACGGAAGAAACGTCGTCGTTTGCAGATCGGGCGTCGGCAAAGTGAATGCGGCTGTTTGTACGCAGCTTTTGATAGATCGGTTCGGCGTGGATGCCGTGATCTTTACCGGTGTAGCCGGAGCGCTGGATCCGGAATTGAATATCGGTGATCTGGTCATCTCTCTGGAGTGTATGCAGCATGATATGGATGTCACGGCGCTCGGCTTTCCCAGAGGCGTGATCCCTTTCGAGGAGAAGTCGGTATTTGCGGCTGACGGGGAATTATTGAAGCTTGCGGCGGCTTCCGGCGAGCGGCTGTTTAGCGGCAGAGTGAAGCAGGGAAGAGTGCTGTCTGGCGATCAATTCGTCGCAAACCGCGAAGCTGTCAGCCAACTGTACCGCGACCTTGGCGGAACCTGCACCGAGATGGAGGGTGCCGCTGTCGCTCAAGTCTGCTCGATGAACGATATTCCCTACGTTGTCATTCGCTCGATGTCAGATAAAGCCGATGGCTCCGCCCATGTCAATTTCGCTGAATTCACGCAGCAAGCAGCAGAAAATTCTTACAAGATCGTTGAAGATATGATAAGGAATATGTGATATTCAAAGGGGCTGGGCCCGCTCAAGGAGAGCGGGCCTTTTTGGCGTTGGAAAGGTTCCCTTTATTCTTTATTTCAAATACATCAAGGCGAGTTCCTTGATCTGCCTGTTTTTTTCATCGATCGCTTGGCGCCGCGGGATGGGTACCCAGGCGTCGACAGGGTCCAGCCACGACGCAGGCAGCTGGACCGGGCTCTCGCCCTGCCAGGCGTCCAGCCACGCCTGGGGCAGCTCCAACTGGGGCTCCGCCTCCAGTTGATCCACGAGTGCCTGCTCGCTCATCACGAGCCAGAGCAGGCTCCAGGCCCGCGGTACGACGCGCCAGATGTCGTACCCGCCGCCCCCGAGCGCGACCCAGCGCCCCTCGCACCATTGGTGCGCGAGGCTGTGGATCAGCTCGGGCATGGCCTTGTATACGCGCATGGAGCAGTGCACATGCGCGAGCGGGTCGAAAGCATGGGCGTCGCATCCATGCTGCGAGACAATGACATCCGGCTGGAAGCGTGCGATCGCGGCGCTTAGCACCTCTCCGAAGCACTCCAGCCATGACTCATCCTCGGTGAAAGGCTCCACCGGGATGTTGATGCTGGCGCCGAAGGCCTCGCCATCGCCGCGTTCGCTTACGGCCCCGGTGCCGGGGAAGAGAAACTTCCCCGTCTCGTGAATGGACAGCGTGCATACCTGGGGATCGGCGTAGAAGCTCCATTGTACGCCATCCCCATGATGCACGTCCGTGTCGACGTACAGCACCTTCGCGCCGTACTTCGCCTGAATATGCGCAATCGCCGCCGATGCGTCGTTGTAGACGCAGAACCCGGAGCCCTTGCTGTACAGGGCGTGGTGCAGCCCTCCCCCAAGGTGGAGGGCATGCGGGGCTGCGCCTGACATAACTTGCTCCGCCGCGACGACCGAGCCGCCGACGACCATCGTCGTGATGTCGTGCATTCCCTCGAAGAACGGCGTATCGTCCGTGTCCAGGCCGAAACGCTCGGCCTCTTGCAGCCATCGCGCCTCAGGCTTCTGCAGGCTAAGCGCTTTCACAGCCTCGATATAAGAAGAGGCGTGCACCCTCTGCAGCTCCTCCTCCAGAGCGGCGCGCGGCGGCACAATGGACGAGTCGGGCAGTGCTCCGGTTTTGCGCAGGAGGTCAACTGTCAGCAGCAGCCTTTTTTGATTGAAAGGATGGGAATCGTTAAACCTGTAACGGGTTTCATGCTCGTTATATATAAAAACAGGTGCTTTGCTCATCGTTTTCGTGTTCCCCCTGTAACCTTTTGTCCGGCGCATTTTCTAGTACATGAAACGCTGTCGGAATCGGATGCGGTCGAATTGCTCCACGGAAGAGAGCGGGACCTTTTTTCCGATTCTCACCATCAAACAATTTGCGGGATGCGAGCAGATTTCCGGGTCATCCGTGGCAAACCAGACCATATCGACGCACTTCATCAGCTTCTCCATCATCTGGCGATAGTCCCAGACGGATAATCCGCTTTTTTCCAAATCCCAATGCCAATAATACTCCGTCGTAAAGCAGATGACATTCTCCATTTGATCCTCCAGAAAGGCAAGCCGGATCATTTTTTTGCCGAGGCCTAAGGAGCGGTAGTCATCCGCTACTTCAATCGCTCCAAGCTCAATCAAATCTGTCATGTTTCCTTGTGACCATCTTTCAATCTCATCCGGATAATGAAAAGTGACATATCCAACGATAAGGTCTCCAGTGCGCGCAACGATAATCCGTCCCTCCGGAAGTCCGGCGATCTCGACCAGAGCCTCATGCTGGTCTTTAGGCCGACGGAAAGCATCTAATTGAGGATGCATCGACATAACGCTCAGCTGCTCAGGCGAAACTGGACCTTCCACCACGATTTCGGTTCCGCTATCTTCTTTTTGAACGCTTTGGGCGTGATAGCATTTAATATGCTGCATAATAGGAGCTCTCCTTTTGAAAAACAGCACAATCAAGGTTTCCTCTTCCAATAATCTCTTCTAACAACACTTATAACAAATTTCTATTGCCTTGAAAAGCACCTAAGGGAATAAGAGAATAAAATTTTGTGATATAATAGAAATTGACATAAAACGATCACATTTTAGGGGACCTGATCCGGGTATGTATCCATTGCTTTAATTTCAGTGAAATGAAAGCGTTTCTACAAAAGTCAGGAGGGTTTTAGAACATGGACCAGATGAAAGTTGAAATCATTGAACCCGTAGCACCGAATCCCAACATGAAAAACTATGAAGAAACCCGTCAAAGCTTTAGCTGGACGGAGTTGGAGCAGCATTTTACTTGGTCGAAAACCGGTAAAGTGAACCTGGCTTACGAAGCGATCGACCGTCATGCGGAATCGTCCAATAAGGATAAAATTGCTTTATATTATAGTGATAACAGCAGGGACGAGAAATATACCTTTGCTCAAATGAAAGAGAAGTCCAATCAGTTCGGCAACGTGCTTCGCAAGCTGGGGATCTGCAAAGGGGAGCGCGTATTTATTTTTATGCCGCGGACTCCGGAACTTTATTTTGCCCTTCTTGGCACGATTAAGATAGGGGCTGTTGTCGGACCGCTTTTTGAAGCATTCATGGAAACAGCCGTTAAGGATCGTTTGGAAGACAGCGCCGCTGTCGCCATTGTAACGACGCCGACACTGCTTTCGCGCGTTCCCGTAGAAGATTTGCCGCACCTGAAGCACGTGATTCTAGTCGGCGATGTGAGTGAGCTTGCACCAGGGCAAGTTGATTTCAACAAAGAGATGTCTTCCGCCTCGACGGAGCTCGACATCGAATGGGTGGATCGGGAAGACGGACTTATCATTCATTACACGTCCGGTTCGACCGGCAAGCCTAAGGGCGTGTTCCATGTGCATAATGCCATGCTGCAGCATTATTATACAGGGAAGGTCGTTCTTGATCTTCAGGAAAACGACGTGTATTGGTGCACGGCTGACCCGGGTTGGGTAACGGGAACCTCTTATGGTATTTTTGCGCCGTGGTTGAACGGCGCTTCCAATGTCGTCCGCGGCGGCCGCTTCAGCCCTCAAGACTGGTACCAAACGATCCAGCGATACGGAATAACGGTCTGGTACAGCGCTCCAACCGCGTTCAGGATGCTTATGGGCGCCGGTGACGAAGTGGTGAAGCAGTTCGATCTTTCCTCTCTGCGCCACGTGCTTAGCGTCGGCGAACCGCTCAACCCCGAGGTCGTACGATGGGGCTTGAAGGTATACGGCCATCGTATCCATGATACATGGTGGATGACCGAAACAGGCGGGCAAATGATCTGCAACTATCCATCCATGGCAATCAAGCCCGGTTCCATGGGTCGGCCGCTGCCGGGCGTGGAAGCGGCGATCATCGATGAAGCCGGCAACGAGCTTCCGCCTTATCGGATGGGCAACCTTGCCGTCAAGACGCCCTGGCCTTCCATCATGCGCAAAATTTGGAACAACCCTGCTAAATATGAAGAGTATTTCCGCATCTCGGGATGGTACATCTCCGGAGACTCCGCTTACCGTGATGGGGATGGTTATTTCTGGTTCCAGGGGCGGATTGACGATGTCATCAATACATCTGGCGAGCGCGTCGGACCTTTTGAGGTGGAGAGCAAGCTCGTCGAACATCCCGCCGTTGCGGAAGCTGGCGTCATTGGAAAGCCGGATCCCATGCGCGGAGAGATTATCAAGGCATTTATAGCGCTTAGAGAAGGCTACACCCCTTCTGATGAACTTAAAGCCGATATTTCGAAATTTGTGAAGGAAGGCTTGTCAGCACACGCAGCGCCTCGTGAAATCGAGTTTAGGGATAAGCTCCCCAAAACCCGCAGCGGCAAAATTATGCGCCGCGTGCTGAAAGCGTGGGAGCTGAACCTGCCGACCGGCGATCTGTCTACCATTGAGGACTAATCCAAGCAAGCTCTAGACAATCAAAACCCCCCGTGCATGACGACCGAACTCAAACTCGGCCGTATGCGCGGGGGGTTTGTCATGTTAATCCTTTTTGAAAGGAACTGGAGCGGAAAGCTTCGATTCCCCGGCGTCATTGACAGCTCTAACCTTGTAGAAACCGTCATAAATGACTGCGTAGTAATGGAACTCTGTCGCACCCTCCACAGAACCCAGCTTCTTGTAATTGCCATTTTCCTTCTCGCTATAATAAACCTGATATTCCTTGACCTTGCTCGAATTGGCGGACCACTTAATGAGCAGTGCAGCTCCTTCAGCCTTGACTTTTACGCCGTCAGGGGCTGCAGGAGCCTCTTTAATGACGGCGTTATCTGTCTGTTCTGCGCCGCCGCTGTTCGGATTCTGAGAGCCGTTATCGGGAGTAAGGAAGAGCGGATCGATTGAGCTGCCGTCCGTAAAAGAGACTTTGCTTGGCGCCGATTCACGTCCGGCCACATCGACAGCCGTCACGTAATACCCGTAGACTCCTCCTGCAGAAACTTGGTCGGTATATTTGGTTTCTTTGCCTGCCCCAATCACAGAGCTGAGCCGTTGGAAGCTTCCATGGTTTTCCGAACGGTAGATGCGGTAGCCGACCACATCGGGGCTGCCGCTCGCCTGGAAGGTGAGCACGGCGGTGTCGCCTGATTTTGTCGCGACGACGGTCCCCGGAGTAACGGGGTCAGTTCCATCATCTACGCGCGGGTCTAATTCAGAAGGAGCATCCGTGTCATAATCGGTCGGTTTGTAGCTGTCGATCGGCTGTCGTTTATCCGGCGGCAGCTTTTTCATCAATTCTTCGATTTCTTTTAACAGATCGCCGATGGATTGCTCCCGTTTTACCACCGTTTTTTGCTGCACGAATTCGGCGGGGGTTTCTGGCCGTGCCAAGTAGTTTCGATCGTTGTAGGTGATGATGCCGGCGTTGATCAGGACGTCGTCCTCCCGCGTCGGCACGAACTTTTTGTTAAAAATATCACTTATAACTCGGCCCGTTTGCGCCGTCATCTCGCTCGGCAGCTTGCCGGATAAACTGGAGACGGCCATTTCGATAATTCCATCCGGCTTTTTAAATTGTTTGTCCGGGAACAATTCCGGCCTTTTCTCGATAGCCGTATTCATTATCAAAGCCCAAATGTCTTTGGCATGAAAGGTCTGTCTCAGTCTGGAGCTCAGTTTGTTTACCGGTTGGTCGTATCCGATCCATACTCCCGCCGTTATGTTCGGTGAATATCCCATAAACCAGGCGTCAGCGTCGCCCTGCGTGGAGCCGGTTTTGCCGGACACTTCGATTTTACCGTAATATTTGAAAGACTTCATAAGATCGGTAGCGGTTCCCTGACTGATTACCGTTTTCATCATGTCCGTGATCAAATAGGAGGTCTGTTCGGAAAAGACAGGGACGGGCTTGAGTTCGTGCTCATAAACCGATTTTCCGTTCATGTCGGTAATTTTACGGATCATGTAAGTTTCATTAAACACGCCATTATTGGATGCTGCCGCATAAGCGCCGGTCAGCTCTTTTACGGAGACGCCGTACTTCATGCCGCCGATTACACCGGTCTGAGCGTAATAGTCTTCTTTTTGAATGGAGGTAATCCCTAATTTTTTGGCAAAGCTCCATGCTTCATCGATTCCAACCGTATTCAAAAACAGCTTGATGGCCGGTATGTTGTAGGATTGATTCAACGCCTTACGCGCTGTCATGAGGCCTTGATACTTGTTGTTCCAGTTTTCGGGTATATGAAAGCCTTTTGTTCCGTCCTTCAAAATGATAGGGACATCGTCAATCACGCTGGCCGGTTGAATGGCGCCTTTTTCCATAGCGGGTATATAGGCGGCGATCGGCTTCATGGTCGAACCGGGCTGGCGGTACGCCTGTGTTGCATGGTTAAGCTGCTCTTTGAAAAAGTCGCGGCCCTCGATCATCCCGAGAATAGCGCCAGTCTTGCTGTCCAGCATAATCGCTCCAACCTGCTCGATGCCTTTCTTCGGATCGTCCGGAGCGAAGTTTTTCGGGTTTTCGGCAATTTCACGCATCGAATCGTAGATCGTCTTGTCAATCGTCGTATAAATTTGGTAGCCGCCCCTAAGCAGCTGTGCATGCGCCGATTTCAGCGCTTCGCTATAAGCGGTTTTATCTTTCGTCGGATCCAGGTCAGGCTTTTGCTGCTTGAGCAATAGCTCCGCAGCTTGCCGTTCGGCCTCAATCATTAAATAGGGGTAGGTCGTGTATGCTTTCTGGGACGGCTCCGGCATCGCAGCTTTCAAGTCGAATTGGAGCGCCTCCTCATACTGCTGATTCGAAATTTTGTTTTCTTCAAGCATCCGTTTCAAAACAAGCTGCTGCCGCGTCACAGCGCGCTTAAAACCATCCGGATCAAACTCCGGTCTGCTGGTGAATGCCGAATAATGGCTTGGAAGCTGCGGCAAACCCGCCAAATAAGCAGCTTGGGCAACATTCAAGTCTTTCAGATTGTTGATATTGAAAAGTCCTTTTGCAGCTGCTTTAATCCCGTAAAGGTTGTAGCCCGTGGAACCGTTTCCATAGGGTATTTTATTCAGATAGGCCAGTAGAATCTCATCTTTAGACATCAACCTTTCCATTCGCAAGGCCAATAAAATTTCTTTCGCTTTGCGTCCGGTATCCCGGTCGAGCGTAAGGAACACTCGTCTTGCCAACTGCTGTGTAATGGTGCTGCCTCCGGTTTGAACCTCTTCATTCAACACTCTTTGCGAAACGGCGCGGAATAAGCCGCGGATATCCACACCATGGTGGTTGTAAAAGTCTTTATCCTCGATAGCCAGAACAGCATCCAATACGACCGGCGGGATATCGGCTAAGGCCACCAACCGGCGGTCTTCCTCCGTACGGAGCTGCCCGATAATCGAATCGTCGTTAAAATGAACAAAGCCGGTCACCGCGTTTTCCTCGATAGCCTGCCGCATCTCTTCTTTGCTTCGAACCGGATCGTCCTTTACCAGCGAGGCGGCGTAACCGAAAGCGGCGGCTCCTGCCAAGAATCCGGAGAGAAGGCCCGCAACAAAGATCCATTTAAATGAAATCAGCGTAATCCTCCATGTTTTGCTTACCCATGGCTTGGTAAATATCGAAAAAAAATTGCGCATAAGTTCTATGATCCTCCTTACGTGGACGGTTATTATTATAACATAAAGGGAAAATGATGGATAGAACGCCGAACGCCGACAGCGATTGACAATCGAAGTTCGATTATGTTATAAATGGTTCAATCGCATATCGTTAAAAGCTTTGACGGATCTACAGTAGCTGGCTTGCGGATGCTCTCAGAGAGCCGGTGGATGGTGCGAACCGGTACCTGCATGCACGTGAATTACGTTCCTGAGCTGAGGAAGGGAACCCGAATCGACGATTCGGCAGTAGCTTCTTTCCGGGAATTTCCCGTTAAACAGGTCAAAGTGATAACGGCAAGCTATTCATAACCTTCGCTGCTTCCGTTTTAATTAGGGTGGTACCGCGAGTCCAAAGTCTTCTCGTCCCTTGTGGAGGAGAAGACTTTTTTTAATTTCCAGAGGAGTGGATGAGAGATGAACATTTTACAGGATTTAGAATTTAGAGGCTTGCTGCATCAAATTACCGATAGGGAGGGGCTTGAGAAAAAGCTGGACTCGGAGCGTGTGGTCCTGTACTGCGGCTTTGATCCTACGGCAGACAGCCTGCACATCGGCAGCCTTCTGCCGATTCTGACGCTCAAGCGATTCCAAATCGCGGGACATCTTCCTTTGGCATTGGTAGGAGGAGGGACCGGTCTCATCGGTGATCCTAGCGGCAAAGCATCGGAACGGACGCTTAATTCCGCAGACATTGTCGATACCTGGTCTCAGAGCATTAAGAAGCAGTTGTCCCGCTTCCTTGATTTTTCCGACAAGATCGAGAATCCGGCCGAGCTGGTGAACAACTACGATTGGATTCAGCCGTTGAGTGTTATTGAATTTTTACGCGATGTGGGCAAAAATTTCACTGTAAATTATATGCTCGCCAAAGAATCGGTTGAAGCACGGATCGGCAAGGGAATTTCTTTTACTGAATTTAGTTACATGATTTTGCAATCGTATGATTTCATGAAGTTGAATGAATCCAGGGGCTGCACCCTGCAAATCGGCGGCAGCGACCAGTGGGGGAACATAACGGCGGGATTGGAGCTGATCGGACGGACATCCGGCAACAAGGCTTTCGGAGTGACCCTTCCTCTTGTTACGAAGAGCGACGGCCAAAAATTCGGCAAAACCGAGGGCGGCGCGGTGTGGCTCGATGCTCACAAAACAAGTCCTTACCAATTCTACCAGTTCTGGGTGAACACCGACGATAACGACGTCATTCGTTTTTTGAAATACTTTACGTTTTTGTCCAAAGAAGAAATCGAAAGCTTGGAGGGCGAAGTCAAAACCCAGCCGGAGAAACGTGAAGCGCAGCGGGTTCTCGCCAAAGAAGTGACGAGGCTGGTCCATGGTGAGGCGGCGGTTGATAGCTCGATCAACATTTCGCAGGCGCTCTTCAGCGGAAATGTGCAGGAGCTGTCGCTCCGGGAAATCGAGGAGGCATTCAAAGACGTCCCCTCCACAACGGTTAACGAGGGAGAAGACCTGGGTTTGGTCGATTTATTAGTCAATGCGGGGGTAGCCGCCTCCAAACGTCAGGCAAGACAAGACATCGAGAGCGGAGCGATCTATATAAATGGGGAGCGGACCACGGAGCTGGAGAAGAAATTAAACGAAATCGGACGTATCGGCGGCTCCTACATCGTCATCCGCAGAGGAAAGAAAAGCTACTATTTGATCCAAACCCGCAAGTAACCATGCAGACCGCAAAATTAAACCCCTTAGGGATTGCCCTAAGGGGTTAGTTATTAACGGCTGTAGAATTCGACGATTTGTTTCTCGTCAATTTCCTGAGGAAGCTCGGAACGCTCCGGAAGACGAATATACTTGCCTTCTACTGCTTGCTCGTTGAATTCGAGGTAAGCCGGCAGGTAGTTGCGGTTTGCCAAAGCATCTTTGATGGCAGTCAGGTTGCGGCTTCTTTCGCGAAGACCGATCACGTCGCCGGTGGAAACGATGTAAGAAGGGATATCCACTTTTTTGCCGTTAACGGTTACGTGTCCGTGAGCAACCAGCTGACGCGCGCCTGAGCGGGAATTGGAGAGACCGAGGCGGTATACCAGGTTGTCCAAACGGCTTTCCAGCAGGATCATGAAGTTTTCACCGGAGATACCTTGCTGCTTGGAAGCTTTTTCAAACAGGTTGCGGAATTGCTTCTCGTTCAAGCCGTACATATGGCGGAGCTTCTGCTTCTCTTGCAATTGAACGCCATAGCCGCTCAGCTTTTTACGTTGTCCCGGACCGTGTTGTCCCGGAGGGAAAGGGCGTTTTAATTCTTTGCCAGTGCCGCTCAGGGAAATGCCCAGACGACGGCTTAATTTAAATTTAGGACCTGTATAGCGTGCCATTGAGGAAAAACTCCTTTATTATCCAGATATAGTCAGGTTGATCTTGCTGTCTCGGTGAAGTCATGTGCCTGGTTTTGCTGATGGAAATTTTAGCATTCCCCTGGCAAGAATAGTTCAGCCGCTGTCCTGTCAGGAGCAAAATCAGTGAGGGTGTCACAACGAATCGTTCACCGGAATCATGTTAGTACTCGACTACTTATTTTATAAAAAAATGCATCTAATGTCAAGCGAATTCCGTTACGGAAGTGTCGAAAAACTAGTGCATCACTACAAAAAAAATAGTATGATAATAGGGTGTTCTTCCAAACAGAACAACGTTTGCCAACAAAGGGGCGTCCCATGAGCGATCATTTTCGAAATGCTACTCAACAAGACAGCCTGAAGGATGAAATGAATATCGAAGAACTTTCTCGTTCTGGGCTTACTTTACCCGTATATTCTCAGGACAATAGGGATTGCGCGGAGGAAGCCTTAACAGAGGTTTTTGCAAACTGGGTCGCGGAGGCTTCCGCTCACTTGCAGCTCATCCGCGGCGCGATCATATTAACGGATTGTCAATTGCACATACTTGCTTCATATACAGGCGGCGATGTTCATCCTGAAATTCCGCTTCAGGTAGGCGCATCGTGGCATCCCAAAGACGTAGGCGCGACAGCAGTTTCAAAATGCGCGGAAAGCGGTACAAGCGCATGGATGAGAGCGCACGATCATGAGAGCAAGCCGATGCGTCTTTACAGCTCCGCTGCGATACCGGTATATTCGGGAAGCGGAGTGTGCTGCGGTTTTCTTGTGCTCATCGCAGAGCCCGCCCTTAAAGAGTTGAGCGAGCTGATGCTCCTTCTCTCGTTCGGGCTCTCTTTCCAATATAGCGCGCAGCTCGGAGCCGAGCTCATGCACAGTTCGAGCCTGTCACTGCAGAAGCAGCAAAGCGATAAGGAAGCGAAAAAACGGGATGTTCTTTTTCAAGCTGCCCGAAAGCTTCACTCCAAGATCGACGTGGACTCTGTTCTAACCGAGGTCGTCGACAGCATTCATCATGTCTATCCTAATGTTCAAGTGGACATGCTCTTGTCTCAGGATAGTCATAGCACAAGTCTTCGGGTAAAGCCGTTTAAATTTCAAAGTCATGAGAACGACATTTGCACGCGAGCATTCATGGAGGGCCAACTGATCTTTGAACCCGGTCTCCAAACGAAAGAGACTTGCAGGGGTAGAATCGCAGCGCCTCTTTCAGGCAAACAGGGCGTTTACGGCGTCCTCTTTTTGCAATCGGAATGGGAGATCTTCGATCAGACGGATATTCAGTTTATTTCCATGCTCGCTGATACAGCCGGTTCTGCTTTTGAGAACGCCAAACTGTATGAACATTCCAATTTGCTGATTGATGAGCTTCGGCTCATCAACGAGATTACAAAAAGGCTGAATCAAAGTTTACGCTTAAACGAAATTTTTAATTTTGCCTCAACCGAGCTGCTCAAAATCTTTAAAGCGGATTACTGCCTCATTTTACAAACAGACCCGGATAAGCAAAAGCTGACCGTGCAGTCCGGCAATTTAGCAGCCTTACACCTCCATTCCATCCCGTTTGACGAAGGTTTCTCAGGGTTGATCTACTCCACTAAGGAGCCGCTTATTATATCCGATTATTGGACAAATACGAAGGTGAAATCCAAACTGATGAAAATGACCAACTCCCGCTCCTTAATCGCTTCTCCGATTATGGTGAACGAAGAGGTGGTAGGAGTGATTCTGATCGTCCACAGCATGCCAAACTTTTTCTCTTATGATAATTATAAGCTGCTTCAGGTGCTATCCAGTCATATAGGGCTTGCCATGACGAACGCTTCCCTGCATGCCGAGGTGCGCAGAATGGTCATTACGGACAACTTGACAGGACTGTATGTGCGGCATTACCTGGACGAGCAGGTCAATATCATGCAGAAAAAAGACTTATGCGGCTCTTTGATTTTGGTCGATATCGACAATTTCAAGCGGATCAACGATACGTTCGGGCATCAGATCGGAGACAAAATTCTGATTCAAGTCAGCGGAATCACCAAGAGCAGCATTCGAGACTCGGATATTGCCGCCAGATGGGGCGGAGAAGAACTGGCTGTTTATTTGCCTCAGGTGCAAAAGGAGCAGACGGTTCGCATTGCCGAACGAATCCGGACTCACGTCTTAATGGAGACGAACCCTCAGGTTACGGTTTCGTGCGGCGTGTCCGACTGGCATTGGGAAGAGGATAAAATCAGCGTAGAAGCGCTCTTCTACAAAGCCGATATGGCGCTGTACCAAGCCAAACATAACGGTCGAAATCAAATCAAGGTCGGATAGGCTTGTTTACATCAGAGGTGAACATGTTAAAATAGATGAGGCAAAAGGGAAGGAAGGTAGAGTTTTTTGTTTTTATCTAAAAGAAAACGGCTTCTCGTAATTGGAATTGTGCTTGCGCTTTTGGCCGGACTCATCTATGTATTGTTCTTTACGAAAATGGGTGTAAAGCTTACTCATTTGAATATGCAGCAATTAGCTTCCTTTTTGAAATCTCTGAATGGTTTCGGTAAGCTGATCGGCATGCTGCTCGTGCTCGTACAGACGATCTTCCCTTTTATTCCTTTCGTGTTGGTAGCCGGAACTAACGTCGCGATTTTTGGGCTTAAAATGGGCTTTTTGGTCAACTACGTCATGGCTTGCGCGGGAGCAATCATCAGCTTTCTTTTTGCCAGGTATTATGCTCATGCATGGGTGGAAAAAAAGTTGGAGAAAATTCCTGCGGCTGTTCAATTTAATAAACGGATGGTTTCGCACGGCTTTTTGTACATTATGATCGGGCGACTCATTCCCGTTATTCCCTCTTTTGCAATTAATTTGGGAGCCGCAGTCACCAGGGTTTCCTTTCGCCAATTTTTGGCCGGAACGTTGGTTGGTAAGCTGCCCATCATTTTTATGGAATCTATGATTGCCCACGATTTGTTTAATTTTCATAAATATCGCGGAAGACTTTTGATATTCTTGATTGTGTTCGGTATACTCATTATTGTAGGAAACCTGTTCAAAAAAAAGCTGATTCCGAAGGGATGACAAATTTTAAATCGAAAACGAGGGGACGTTGTTATGCCGGCTGCCAATAATGCCGCAATTGTAGAAATTTCACAAACCGCAAACAAATTCAGATCTTCTATCGTACTTCAGTATGATAATAAGTATATCGATGTCAAAAGTATTCTTGGCTTGTTCACTACGCTGCTGAGCTCGAGCAAATATGATTTGCACGTTCATGGTCCGGATGCCGACGAAGCGAAGAAGGCTATGGCTGATGTGTTCGCGAAGCACGATCTGGGCGTTAATCTTGTTCAAGAATAAGAAATTCAAAGGGGGGTATCTCCGGCAAAGCCAGGGATACCTTCTCTTGTATATTATCTCGATTTCGCTTAATATAGTTCATAGAAGGATTGATGACTTAGCGTACAGGGGGGAGTTTAAATGTCTTCATCCGATCTGCAGCTGAATTTAAATCTTAAAGCGCTCAATCTTCTTCAGGAAGATGCAGATAAAATCGAAAAGCTGATCGAAGTACAGATGGAAAATTTAACTACACGGCAATGCCCGCTGTACGAGGAAGTGTTGGATACGCAGATGTACGGTTTATCTCGCGAAATTGATTTTGCCATCCGGGCCGGGTTGATCTCCGAGATCGCTGGCAAACAAATCCTCAATAAGCTTGAGAGGAATCTTGCCCAGTTATACGAAGCGTTAAACGTAAAAAAGTAACCCTTACTTATCGGGTTACTTTTTTATTTTGAATTTCCTGGACCATGAAACCTACTTTCAATGCTTCCAACGTTAGACGAGGAAGAAGACAATCCCCAGAATTGCGTACACGACAAGCAGCAGTAAGCCTTCGTACCAATTCGTTTGACCGTCCTGGGAGATCGATTTGGTAATGATAACCGCTACCGCGATTGCAGCAAGCTCATAGGTGGAGAACACAATATCCATAGTGGATCCCCCGAACAGGAAACTGAGCAGGACGAGCACGGGAGCTACGAATAGGGCGATTTGCAGAGAGCTTCCTACTGCAATTTCCACCGCTGCTCCCATTTTGTTTCTCATCGCCATCAGAACTGCCGCACTGTGCTCTGCCGCGTTCCCGATAATGGCGATTAGAAAGGCGCCGACAAAGAGCTCCGACAGTCCGAATTTATGAGTTACTTCCTCCAAAGTACCCACTAACCATTCACTTGTGAACGCGACCATTACAGTGGCTAGAACCAAGAAAATGATGGACCATTTCTTAGACCACAGGGCTTCTCCGTGCTGGATGACTTCGTCGGACAATTCGTTTTTGTGCGTCACCATCGAGAAGAACAGCCAAAGCAGATAGGCAATGACTAGAATGACGGCAACAATGATACTCATGGTCGACGTTTCTTTCGTCGTAAGGCTCCTTGCGAATACGGCCGGGATGAATAAAGCAATCACGCCAAGGAGCATTAATGAAGCGTTATGTGAGGCGAGCTTTACGTTGAAGCGCTGTTCCTTGAATTTCAGTCCTCCAACAAACACGCTCAGCCCTAAAACGAGCAGCAGGTTTCCGATAATCGAACCGGTTAAGCTCGCTTTTACAATATCAAACAACCCGTCCTTGACCAGGAAAATGGCGATAATCAGCTCAGCCGCATTGCCGAAGGTGGCATTCAAAAACCCACCGATTCTTTCCCCTGCATAGTGCGCCACGCTCTCCGTCGCTCTCCCGAGGAATCCTGCTACGAATACAATAGCTATAGCGGAAATGACGAATTGAAGCGTATTATTCAAGTGAAGGAAATGGGCAATCCCACTTAGAACAAATGTAACCACCAATCCGATGTAAAATAAATTTGGTTTCAATCTCGACCCTCCTGCCTGTTTTTTGACCCTATATGTTTTGACATCTTTTAATATACCCATAATGATAAGCAAAGTAAATCCAAAATCATGATGGTTGGCGACCCCCGTCCTTGCTTTCAATCCACGAACTTATTACAATAGATTTATATAAGTTAAAGGAGTGATCCCTCATGTCCGAAGAGAGTCAAACTGGACTAATACGTATTTCCGACGATGTCGTATCCACCATTGCAGGACTTGCCGCTTTAGAAACTCCAGGTATTGCGGCTATGTCCGGCGGTATTTCAGAGGGACTTGCGAAAAGGCTCAGCGGGAAAAACGTGCAAAAAGGGGTTTCCGTTGAGGTTGGGCAGGTGGAAGCCGCAATTGACCTGAGAGTCATCGTGAACTACGGATCCAAAATACAGGACGTATGCCGGGACCTCCAAGAAAACGTGCGGGAAGCCGTCGAGAATATGACCGGACTTACAGTTGTGGAAGTCAATGTGAAGGTGGAAGGCGTCGCCTTCAAAGAAGAAGAAATGACGGAAGAAGCGAATCGAGTCAAATAATGTTTTCAAAAGAAAGAACCTGTTCGAGAAGATCAGGTTCTTTTACTGCTCTTATCAGGATGGTTTTGGTCACGCGATATGCTAAGCAGCACACCCATGCTTAGAAGTGTCACAATCATTGAGGAACCGCCCGAACTAATAAATGGCAGGGTGACGCCGGTAAGCGGGATGCTGCTGGTTACTCCGCCGATATTAATGACGGCCTGGAAAGCAATCATGCCGATAATGCCGATGCCGGCGAGCGAGCCGAAAGGTTCCGTACAGCGTACGGAAATGAGAATGCCCCTCCAGATGAGCAGCAAATAAACGACAATAAAGATCGCGCTGCCTATAAATCCGAGCTCTTCCCCGATAATAGCGAAGATGAAGTCATTATGAGCTTCGGGCAAATAGTGGAGCTTCTGAATGCCTTGTCCGAATCCGGCGCCGGTAAAGCCGCCGTGGCCGAAGGCGAACAGGGACTGAACGAGCTGATAGCCTTCATCCAATGGGCGGGACCACGGATCCATGAAAGTGGTAAGTCGGTCGATTCGATAATCGCCGTCCGCTCCGTTTTCTTTAAGCAAATAGATGCTGATTCCCAACAGGCCGATGGCGGCTAAACCTGTCCCCAGAAAGAACAAATGCTTTAAGTTGGAACCTCCGACCAGGATAACAATCGCCGCAGTGACAAGTACGATCAGACTTGAGCCTATGTCCGGCTGCATCATAATCAAAAAACAGACGAAACCTACGACAAGCAGCGCGGGCAGGAGTCCTTTTTTGAAGTCGCGGAACTTTTCGTCTTTATTGCTGATCAGCGAGGCTAAATAAAGAATGATCCCGAGCTTGACAAATTCCGTGGGTTGAAGTCCGAATGGACCTATATAAAACCAGCTGCGGGCCCCTTTAACTTCTTTTCCGAATAAAGGAACGAGAACAAGCAGCACAAGCACCACGAAGAAAGCGGGGATCACAAGCTTTTTCAGCTTCGAATAATGAATATTCATGCAAAACAGCATGCCGATTGTGCCGATAATAACGGCGATAACCTGCTTCTTCGTGAGCAGCCAAGGATCCCCTGTGGAATAGGCGCTAGTCATGGAGCTTGCGCTGAAAACCATCGCTAATCCAAAGCAGACGAGCAGAAACGTCAAAAAAAGAAGCAGGAAGTCCGGCGTTCCTCTGCGAGGGGGATTCATCGGAATCCCCGCTTATTCGGAAAGCAACTGCTTGAGTTGGGATAGCTTTTGATGAGCCGCTTTTTGCACGGAGTCCGGAATCGGAGCATCATAGTCGAGGCCGTGCGGAAAAGAGCTTTTTCCTATATACGTGTCATTGAGAACAAGAATGGCATAAGGAGACTCCAATTTACCGGATTCGACTCTAGCATTCACTCGGAGGAAATATTCGGTTTTGGTCGATGTATCTTCAATCTTCAAATCGTAAGTCGCGCGATAGTACTCCCACTGCCAGCGAACGAAACCGAGCCTTGCAGTTACTTCATCCAGATGCGCTAAATCGCTTTTCAAGCCTTTGATTTCGGTTGCTTCAATAATCACTGTAACACGCCTCCATTATATCCATTTGCATTCTTTATTCATGATAGTATGTTTCCCCAAGTTCTGCAAGTCAATAGCATACGGTAATTTCTAATATTTAATGGCGTTTTACAGGTGAAAGACAGGAGCTTTTTTGTTAAAATAAAGTCAAGAACTTCGGTACGGAGGATAAGGATATGGTTGAATTCATAAACCGGCTTGACGACTTCTATGAGGAGATGGTCGGCTGGCGCCGATATTTGCATCAGCACCCGGAGCTTTCCTTTCAGGAAGTGAAAACAGCGGCGTTTGTCGCTGAGCATCTGCGGAGCTGGGGGATCGCGGTTAGAACTCAGGTGGGCGGGAATGGAGTGTTAGGGCTGCTGGAAGGTGGCCATCCCGGTCCTACGGTAGCGCTGCGGGCAGATATGGATGCACTGCCGATTCAGGATGAAAAAGCGTGCGAATACGCTTCCAAAGTGGCCGGAGTGATGCACGCGTGCGGACATGACGCGCATACCTCAACGCTGCTTGGAGTGGCGAAATTGCTTAGTCAGCATCGGGACAGCCTGAAGGGCAATGTGGTATTTATCTTTCAGCATGCGGAAGAAACGACGCCTGGAGGAGCCCTATCTATGATCCGTGACGGAGCGCTCCAGGGAGTGGATGTTGTCTATGGCGTTCATTTATGGACGCCCTTTCCTGTTGGCAACATCTATTCCGTCGATGGGCCGATGATGGCTGCGCCTGATGAATTTGTGATCACCATCAAAGGAAAAGGCGGTCATGGAGGGCTGCCGCACGAAACGGTAGACAGCGTTGTAGTCGGATCTCATGTGGTCGTGAATCTACAGTCGATCGTCAGCCGGCAAGTGAACCCGATTGAGCCCTGTGTAGTAAGCGTCGGTGCATTTCAAGCCGGAGGCGCCTTTAACGTTATTGCGGAAACATGTACGCTGAAAGGAACGGTCCGAACCTTCAATCAGGAGCTTCGATCGGAAGTCAAAGAACGATTCGAACACATTCTTGCCGCCACCTGCAGTATGTTTGGAGCGGAGTATACGCTCGAGTATAAAATGGGTTATCCGCCCGTTGTGAATCATATTTCCGAAGTGCAGCGATATCATCGGGTAGGGGCAGAGCTATTCGGAAAGACACAGGTGCGCACATCCCCTCTTATTATGGCAGGCGAGGACTTCTCATATTACCTGCAGAAGGTACCGGGTTGCTATATGTTTGTAGGAGCAGGGAACGAAGCCGCAGGCGTTCGTTACCCGCACCATCATCCGCGATTTGATATTGACGAACGGGCGATGCTTCTGTCGGGCAAGCTGCTGATCGGTATGGCGGTAAATTTTATATCTGAATGGAATTCCCGTTTCGGGAAAGGCTAAGTTTGTAGCATATCCGTACCGGTTTGAGTACGGATATGTGCCTAACTTCGAAGGAGGGATTGAAGTCCATGGCTAAAACAGTCAAGGAAATGATGGAGACCGATTGCGTCACCGTCACGCTTCAGGATAACGTGTTTGAAGTTGCAACAAAGATGAAGCAGCATGATATAGGTTTTATTCCCGTCGTCGAAGGCAAAAGGCTGATCGGCGTAGTTACAGACCGTGACCTTGTCATTCGCGGCTATGCGGAAAAGAGATCGGGCTCTGCAGCAGTAAAAGAGGTCATGTCCGAAGGCATTACGGTGATCAAGCCTGACACCACGGTGGATGAGGCTGCGAAAATAATGGCCAAAGAGCAGGTTCGGCGACTTCCCGTATGCGTAAACGGGGAGCTTGTCGGCGTAGTCGCGATCGGAGACTTGGCGGTTCGTGATAAGTTCGAGGATGAAGCAGGCCAAGCTCTGAGCCAAATTTCCGAAAAAGATCATGCTGCAACCTTTCATTAATTTGCATCAGTTTGGCCCGTTTCCCACCAGGGAAACGGTTTTTTTCTATCTAAAATGACGAAACTCATTTCTTCTCAAACGCTTTGTCGTAGTCCTTCCACAAGCCCTTTTGCTTTTTGCGGGCTGCTTCCTGATCCTTCTTCAAGTCCTCCACATACTTTACATTGGGAGGAAACGTAGAGATGCGAGCGTAGCCTTCTTGCACGAGTGTACGGTTGAACAACTCGTCGCCGAGCCAAACGTAGGCGAGAAGCCGATCATATGGATCGGTTTTATCGACATCCCATTCGAGCTCGACTGTCTTCTTTTCCAGACGCTTTTTCGTATATTCGCTTGCTTCTTTTCCGAAATACATAACAGGAGTGCCCGGCTTTTTCGTTTCAGGCGTATCGATCCCGATCAATCGGACTTTTTCTTTTTTGCCGTCGCGGATGATTTCGAGCGTATCGCCGTCCACAATCCGCTCCACTTTTACTTTCTCCCGTCCCGGGGAGCTGACACTCTGTGAAGATCCGCAAGCGGACAGCATTACGGAGGTCATTAAAACCATCAATGTGAACCATAACCATTTGCGCATAAGTCACCCCTAGCTGTGATATAAAATGACGTTAGCACGATCGGCATGTTTAAATCAAGGGTGTTGCCTTCATACTAGGAGAAAGACATTGCAAAATGGAGGAAAATCTGCGATGAAACTAGATCCTATGCGACCTTTGATGGTGCAAAGCGATTATACGGTATTATTCGAGGTTCACCATCCGGACTTTGAAGAAGTTAGAGGCTCGCTTACCCGATTTGCCGAATTGGTCAAAAGCCCCGAAAATGTCCATACATACAGAATCACGCCTTTATCACTATGGAATGCGGCGGCAGCGGGGATGCAATCGGAGGAGATCGTTAAATTTCTGGAACGTAATTCCAAATTCGGGCTCCCGGCCGCGGTACAAAGCGGAATCCGCAAATATATCACCCGGTTCGGACTGCTTCGGCTCGAGCAGGTTGGACACGAGCTGTACCTGGTCAGCGAGGATACGGTCATTTTGAAGGAGCTAGCCGCCTTTGATCGATTGCGTTCATATTTGAAAAATGCGAGAGGGGACCGTGCAGTTGCCGTCAAGCACTCTGACCGAGGTATTCTCAAGCAGGAGCTGACGCGTATGGGGTACCCGGTGCAGGATTTGGCCGGTTATCACGAGGGAGAGCGTCTGGAAATTCCTTTGAATGAGCGCATTCAATCGTTTCAACTGCGGGATTATCAGAGGAGCGCCGTCGATTCCTTTTATCAAATGGGTAATATGCTCAGTGGCAGCGGTGTCCTCGTCCTTCCCTGCGGGGCCGGAAAAACGGTCATCGGGATTGCAGCTATGACGCGTTTGCATTGCGCCACATTGATTTTAACTACAAATGTGACTTCGGTTAGGCAGTGGAAGCGCGAAATTTTGGAAAAGACGGGGCTGACGGAAGAACAGGTAGGCGAATACAACGGATCGAAAAAAGAAGTCCGCCCCGTCACGATCGCTACTTATCAAATCCTTACTCAGCGTAAAACGAAGAACGACGATTTCTCTCATATGCGTTTATTTAACGAGCGCGATTGGGGACTGATCATCTATGATGAAGTACATTTGCTCCCGGCTCCCGTATTCAGGGCAACCGCACACATCCAGGCGACGCGCCGTTTAGGCCTGACAGCAACGTTAGTGCGCGAGGACGGCCGCGAGGACGATGTCTTCTCCTTGGTAGGGCCGAAGCGATATGACATTCCTTGGAAGGATTTGGAGGATAAGGGGTGGATCGCGAGGGTGGAATGCAAGGAAATTCGAATTTCGCTCAGCCCGGCTAGCAAAGAGCAGTATGCGGCCTCCGACGCTAAACAGAAATTTCGCATTGCCGGCGAGAATCCGCATAAGCTTCAGGCCATCGGTCTGCTTCTTAAGCGACATAGCGGCGAGCCCACGATCATTATCGGGCAATATCTCGCTCAGCTCCATCAAATTGCCGGCTTCACCGGTGCGCCCATGATAAGCGGGGAGATGCCTCATGATGAACGCGAGCGCTTGTATAACCAATTTAAGTCCGGCGTCCTTCACTTGCTTGTCGTCTCCAAAGTGGCGAATTTTGCGGTCGATTTACCGGATGCTGCGGTAGCTATTCAGGTTTCCGGAAGCTACGGATCAAGACAGGAGGAGGCACAGCGCTTGGGCCGTATCTTACGACCCAAAGCGGGGGTTAACCGGGCCTTTTTCTACTCCATGATCAGTGCGGATACGAAGGAGCAGGATTTCGCAATGAAACGGCAGCTCTTTTTAATTGAACAGGGATACCGCTATGAAATCGAGGAATGGGACAAGTTTCTACTCGAACACATGGAGGAAGGCTATGAACTACAGACAGATTGTTGAGAAGATGACTCCTGCCATGAAAAACAATCTGACACAGCAGGATTGGGTGAAGCCTTATGCAGAAGCAGGGATGGAGCTGCCTCATTTATTTGCTTCGGAAGAGGTATTGCAAAAACTACGGAAGCGATTGACGGAAACGGAAAGCACAATCCTGCACACGATCGTGATCTCAATCGGCACGGAGCCTTTTTCAATAGAAGAGCTTGAACGTTCAGGAAGTTCAGGATTATCAGGGGCAGAGATAAAGGTGGGCCTTGCAGGCTTAAGAAGAACCGGAACGATATGCACCTTCAGGAAATCTTGGGGCGAACAGCTGTATTATTTACCTGAAGAAGGCTTCCGGGCCTGGCAAGCGGTTATGCTGCCACGGTTCGTCGCAGACGTCAATTGTGCCGAAAATGATGAACATTTGCTTATATGTAAAAGGGGAGTAACAGAAGACCTGTTTCGGTTATTGATTATTGCGGCAAACGGCGAACTTAACTTAACCAAGAAAAACATGCTCCAGAAAAAGCAGCTCCGGAAGCTGTCCACAGTTCTCACCTTGAAGAGTGAATGCTATCGAAATGCAGGGCTTGAATATGCCTTTTCAGATTTTTATGAGCCTGCTACGGCAGTTACGATCGAGCTATGCATTCGTTTAGGATTGTTGAAGCAGCAGCAAGAAAAATGGAGTTTGAATCGTGAAGCGGTGGGCTCATGGCTTCATCAAACCGCAGAAGAGCAGCTGCGGCATGTATATAAATTGTGGAAGCAACTGACCGGTTCCCTATCCGTATGGCTGCAGCATGCGCTCTGTGCTTTGGAGATCGTGCCGAAAGGGCGATGGGTATCCCTGCAAGCATTGATGGAATGGCTTGTCAGCTGTGAGATCAGCCTGTGTGGGCTTGGTTTGGAAGAAGGAAGAGAGCAGCTGACACAGCGGTTAGAGGCTCTGTGTTCATTAGGCTTGCTTGAAATCGATATGGATAACGAACAGCGTCCGGTTCGATGGCTCGTCGAGCTGAATCCCCATGGGGGTCGTTTTATCATTGATGAAAGAAATAAACGGTTTTACGTGCAGCCTGATTTTGAGCTTCTTGTTCCTCCGACTGTGCCGTTCTATGTGGAATGGGAAATCGCTCAATTTGCCGGTCTTGTGAGCAAAGACCCTGTTGCGGTGTATCGCATGACGAAAGAAAGCGTTCAAGCGGCATTTGAAGGAGGCAGAACGGCGGCGGAAATCATCAGCTTTTTGACGAATCATGCCATTTTTGACATATCGGAGCAGGTTTTGTTTACGCTGCGGCAATGGGGCGAGCAGTATGGAAGGGTTCAATTCGCCCAGGTAACCCTGCTTCGCTGCCAGTCGGCGAATTGGGCCGACGAGATTGAGCGGGACGGCCGTTGCATCCCTTTCCTTGAGAACCGAATCGGCGAGCAGGCGGAGAGCGAGGATGAGAAGCAGACTTATTTTTCTTTTCTTCAAGCCCCGCCTTCAGACTTCAAGGAAGTGGAGCAGGGGACAAACGAATCGTCTGCGGTCCATCTTTTATATGCTTCCGATAAGGTAAGTCATTTGGAATTGGAACAAAGTCTCCCGCAGCTTGAAGAAATTTATCCGAACATGAAGGAAATTCCAGCAAGTTGGTTGAAAGAATGTAGAAACTATCATGATTCGACACGTAAAGATATCGTTCGCAAAGCGATCGAATGGCAAAGTTACTTGCGGCTCAGGCAAGAAGGCCGGGAAATAACCGTAGCGCCGAAATCACTGTTCGAGGAACGTTCTGGATGGAAGCTGGTGGGATTCGCCGAGACGCGGGAGATCAGGCTCGCTCTCAAGGAATGGGATGAGATGAGATTGATTTTACCTGGAATAAACGATAAATAAGGGAGAAACCATTTGACATCTATGTTATGATAGAGATGGATTGCCGAATGAAAAAAAGTCGCTTAAAGGAAGGGATCCCTTATTATGAGTATAATGGAAGCAGAAGCTCTCGATATGTCCGCCGTACTCATGCATGCATATGACGTGGGAGATATGATTAAATCCTCTGCCGAGGTGGCAGATTATTTATATTGGAAGGCGGAAGTAGAGAAAAGCCGCGAAGTGCAAGAACTGCAAAGAATATTTGCCAAAAAGAAGGAAAATTTCGAAGAATGCGAACGCTTCGGCCATTATCATCCCAATTATCACGAAGCGTTGGCCCAAGTAAACGAAGTGCAGGCAAAGCTGGAGCAAGTCGAAGTTGTCCGCCGATTTAAAGAAGCGGAAGAACAATTGGATGACCTGTTGTATACAATTTCCAGCACAATCGCGCATGCGGTTTCAGAGTCCATCAAGGTTCCGAGCAACAATCCGCTGCCGACGGACGGTGGCTGCAGCTCTGGCGGAAGCTGCAGCGGAAAGTGCGGTTAAACCCGGCGCGGACGGAAATCCGGCACAAGTTTCCCAACCTCTGTGCCCTGCCAGTTGCGAATGGTTGGCTGATGAAATTCCGCCAAGCTTTCCAACTCGGACTTCGATAGGAGATCAAGCTGCCTTAGGGCCTCTACGACTGCCGGATAGAGGGCTCGTTGGTTACCGTCCTCGATCTTGAGGGCGATCCCGGCACCTGTATCGGGAATCGTTATGGCGAATACCCCTTCGGCACCCATTTTACCGATGATGCGGCCTTTCGTGGTTTTAATAAGCTCAGTGTCGAATCGGTCGCTTCCCGCTAAATGGAATGGGTGGTTCCGTATGGATGCAATGACGCGGGAACAAGCTTTCACACTTGCTTCCGGCAATCCTTCCGGCTGGCCGAGGCGCGCATAAGCGAGCGCAAGCTGATGAACGCCCATTCCGAACACCGGAACCCCGCAGCCGTCAATGCCGGTGTGGATGTCCGCCGCGGGCACGCCGCTCATCCTGCTTACCGCTTGCAGCATTTTTTGTTGCACCGGATGCCGAATGGATAAATAATCGGCGTGGGAAACCTTCAAGTGTGCGGCTAAAGCAAGCATGCCGGAATGCTTGCCCGAGCAATTGTTATGCAAACTGCTTGGAGCCCATTGATTCTGTCTCATTCGCAGCGCTGTAGGCCGATGAAACGGCTCATGGACGCCGCACTGCAATTGATCGGAAGTCAGTCCAAGCTTGGCTAGAATTGCTTCTGCGGTGCGGACGTGCTCTTCCTCTCCGTTGTGTGAAGCGCAGAGGAGAGCGATTTCCGCATCGTTCAAATGAAAGTGTTCTGCGGCCCCCGATTCGAGAATCGGCAGTGCTTGTATCAGCTTTGCAGCTGAACGAGCATAAGTGACGAAATGCGGGTCTCCCCACTCATAAAGCAAATCACCCTGATTAGAAACGACGGCTCCGTGGCCGCTGTGAATACTTTCCGTAATCGGTCCGCGCAGGACTCGAACCATGATTTCTGCCGGTTTCATAGATGTACCCACTCCACATTGTCATTTATTGAAAAGAGGTCAAGATTATGATAATCGAACGAAGCGGCCTGATCGTCTGGGTAAACGACACGAAAGCTGCCAAAAATTTAGAACGGTTCGGCAGCGTACATTACATATCGAAGAAAATGCAGTATGTGGTCATGTATGTACACGCTGACAAATTGGATGAGACCATCCGTAACATTCAGAAGCTGCCCTACGTCAAAAAAGTGGAACACTCCTACCGAAATGAAATCAAAACCGAATACAGTAATAATATGCCGGACAAAACCAGATTTTACACCCTTTGAGGCAGGTTAACCATTGAAGGGCTTCGAAAGAAGCTTTTTATTTTTTTGGAAAATTCAGATATCCTACATTATTTTCAAATTATAGAAATATTTATTAATTGTTTATGATTATTTCATTGGAAAGGCAATGAGAATACAGTAAAATAAATATGATACTTTTTTTTGTATATAGGCTTTAGGTCGCATTTTTACAGGAGGGGGGTTGCGGATCATGAGAGACAAAATTATGGGCAGATGGAGTACTTACGGGCCTTTTTTCGTTCCACTTGGCGATAAAAAAGTTGCGGATATCGTAATTACAAACCATGCCAGACTTCGATGGACGGACCGTGTATCCGGTGAAAATACCTCCTTTGAAGATATATGCGCTTTCCTTTGGGCAAGATTGAAGAATGAGAAGATCGTTCCTTATTACAGAAACGAACAGGATGTTTATTTGATCGATGAAGATTTGGTTATGGTGGCGGAATTCTCTCTGCTCGAGAACGAAACGGATGTCGCGGGAAATCCGCTCCATAAGATGATTGTGGTGACCTTTCTGGGAAAAATGTCAGAAACCATCGAGTTGAGAGACTTAAAGTCTTACTATTCCTGGCTCCGACACTCGCGCCGAATGACGCTAATTAAGAACGGCAGAAAGCGCAAATAATGAGCACGATAGAGTATGTGGGCGGACACCTGGCATGCTCATTTTTTGTTTATGCCGCTGTGAATAGACTCTGTGAACCGTTTCCCATATAATGGAAAAGAAGAAAGGCGGAGAACGATGGCCCTTAATTTCCATCAACTGCATATTTTCTACACTGTTTCGGAAAAAGGCAGCTTTTCTCTTGCGGCGCAAGCGCTTCATATGACTCAGCCTGCGGTGACGATGCAGGTGCAGGCGCTTGAGGATTACTTCGGCGTCAAGCTGTTTCACCGTTCGACCAAACGTATTGAGCTGTCCGAGGCAGGCAGAGCGCTGCTGCCTTTTGCCAGGCGAAGCATCGATTTGATCCGTGAGACGGATGTCGCGATGTCGCAGTTTACTCGGATGATCGAAGGACGTCTGCAGCTTGGCGCGAGCTTGACTATGGGAGAATATATTTTGCCAAGGCTGCTCGGACCTTTCAGCAAAGCCTACCCGAATATATCCGTTTCCATGAAAGTGATGAACACGACGCAAATTTTGGACGAGGTGTTGGGACATCAACTGACCTTTGGGCTTGTTGAAGCTCCGATCCATCATCCGGATGTGCTGGCGGAGCCGGTTCTTAATGATGAATTGAAGCTGATCGTTCCTGCTGATCATCCTCTTGCCGATCAAGAGCGCATCACTATGAATGAAGTGCTCCTCTATCCCTTTGTATTGCGGGAGCAGGGCTCCGGGACGAGAAGGGTCATGGAAGAAGAACTGGATCGCCTTGGTGTTGATTACAGCTCGATGAATATTGTGATGGAGCTAGGCAGCACCGGGGCCATCAAATCAGCCGTAGAAGCAGGATTGGGCATTTCGATTTTATCTCAGTCATCTGTAAAGCATGAGGTTACGCTTGGCTTATTCAAGGTGAAATCCATCGAAGAAATCACTTTTAGCCGCAGCTTCTATGCGATTTATCTGAAATCAACGCTTCTGCCGATTTCCGCGGTCAGCTTCATGACCTTCTTGCGGCAGGAGGATCTAAGCCAATGGCTTTAATTAAAGGAGGGCAACCTTTTGGCAATCAGCTATGCAGATTTACATACCCACACGACAGCGTCCGACGGGCTGCAGGCGCCTGCAGCTAACGTCAGGGCGGCTCTGGAGGCGGGATTAGCCGCAGTCGCTATAACCGATCACGACACGGTATCCGGTCTTCCCGAAGCGATAGCGGAAGGGGAGCGGCTCGGAATTCAAGTGGTTCCCGGCGTTGAGATCAGCACGTTTGCCAGCAATCAGGATATCCACGTGTTGGGGTACTATATGGATATTGAGAATCCCTTTTTTCTACACAGGTTGAAGCAATTAAGAGAAACCAGGAATCGACGGAACGATATGCTGATTGAACGCTTGCAGCAGCTTGGAATAAATATCACAGTGGAGGAGGTGCTGAGCGAAGTGCAGGACGTCAAATCCATTGGCGATACGGTTGGCCGACCGCATATTGCCGCAGTTTTAATGAAAAAAGGATACGTGTCTTCCGTCAGCGAGGCTTTCGAGCGCTTTTTGGGGAAGCAAGGAGCAGCTTATGTAAATCCGCCGCGAATTCATCCGAAGACGGCGATCAAGTGGATTCGCGAGGCGGGTGGAGCCGCTGTGCTGGCGCATCCCGGATTATACGGCGACGACGCTTTGTTGGAAGAGCTTGTGCAAGCGGGTCTTGACGGCATCGAAGTGTATCATTCCGATCACACGCCTGAGGATGAAGCCAGATACTTGGGTATCGCAGAGGCGCATCGACTATTCGTTACGGCGGGATCGGATTTCCATGGAGAACGCGGGGGAGAGGTGTTCCATGCCCCTATCGGTGCACGTAAGATCGACGCTTCAGTGCTCGCCAGTTTAAGGAAGAGGGGGGAGAATGGACATTGAAGAAGATTCGCAAAGCGATCATTCCGGCAGCCGGATTAGGCACCCGATTCCTCCCTGCTACGAAAGCTCAACCCAAGGAAATGCTGCCGATCGTGGATAAGCCTGCCATCCAATATATTGTCGAGGAAGCAATCGAGTCCGGAATTGAAGATATCCTTATCGTCACAGGCCGAAATAAGCGCGCCATCGAGGACCACTTCGACAAATCGGTTGAACTGGAAATGATGCTGGAGGAAAAAGGAAGTCTCGAGCTTCTGCGCATCGTCCAGTCGGTCTCCAGCCTTGCGGATGTGCATTATATACGGCAAAAGCAGCCTTTGGGATTAGGCCACGCTATCTTATGCGCGCGTAAATTTATCGGAGACGAACCGTTTGCCGTGCTGCTTGGCGACGATATTTTGCAATCGGATCCCCCGGGATTGAAGCAAATGATTGATTTATACAATGAGAAGCAGACGTCAGTCATTGGCGTTCAGGAAGTACCTTGGGAGGATGTCGATAAATACGGCATTGTTTCTCCTGGAAATTGCCTTGAGAAGTATAAGATGATTGCCGATTTGGTAGAAAAGCCGACCCGCGATCAGGCTCCTTCCAATCTGGCGGTCATCGGAAGATATATTATCGATCCAGCGATTTTTGCTATTTTGGAAAACCAGGAGCCGGGCAGGGGCGGTGAAATCCAGCTCACGGACGCTCTGCGCGTCCTAAACAGGGAGCGGCAGATGATGGCTTACCCCGTGCAAGCAGAGCGCTATGATGTGGGCGACAAGCTCGGATATATCGAGGCGACCATTGAGCTGGCTTTAAAACGACCCGAATTGAGAAAACAAATCCAAGAATATTTGGTGGCTTTGGTCCGTAAATGGGAGTCCGAGTAATCAGATAAAAAATAACGCCGCCTTTCGCGGGGAACCGCAAAAGAGTGGCGTGTGCTTGTTACTTCATCACAACGTTCATCTGTTTGATCTTTTGCTCGTCGGGAGTGACGAACAGCGTTTTTTGATGCTCATAGATGACAAAGCCCGGTTTAGCCCCGTTTGGTTTATGCACATGCTTAATCAACGTGTAATCGACCGGTACTTGGCTCGATTCCTTCGCCTGGCTAAAGTAAGCGGCAAGTTGTGCGGCCTCCAAAAGCGTCTCGTCCGAGAACACATTGCTGCGGATGACTACGTGGGATCCCGGGATATCCTTTGTGTGAAGCCATGTATCCGCTGATTGGGCTAAGCGATTGGTCAAGTATTCGTTCTGAATATTGTTTTTGCCGACATAAATCGGAATGCCCTCGCTGGACATGAAGCAGGAGAGAAGCGGCTTATCCTGCTTTTTCTTTTTGCGCTGCTTTTTGCCGCGGTCCCGCAGATAGCCTTGCTCCGTTAATTCCTCGCGAATCTCCGCGATATCTGAAAGAGAAGCGGAGCCAAGCTGCTGCTGCAAAGAAGCGATGTACAGAATTTCCTTGTGAGTTTGTTCCAACTGCTCCTGAACGATTGTCAAGCTGTTTTTCGTTTTTGTATATTTTTTAAAATAGCGTTGGGCATTCTCTGAGGGAGTAAGCAGAGGATCCAAAGGGATCTGGACGGTACGCTGATCCTCCTCATAATAATTAATCGTCTCCAGCACTTTATCGCCTTTTTTCACGTTGTGCAGGGAGGCCGTCAGCAGTTCTCCAAGAATCCGATGCTTGTCCGCGTCTTTGGCTTCATTCAATGTCTCCTGGAGCTTTTCGAGTTTTTTGCTGTTTTTATTTTTTTCATTTTGCAGAAAGCGGATGAGGTCAAGAGTCCGCTGCTTTACGGTATCCCTTTCGGCCTTGTCTCCGTAGAAACTTTCCAAACATTCCCCGATCGTAGCAAAGAAGGCCGCGCTTCCTTCGATATGCGTTAGTTCAAAAACGGAGAAGAACTGCTTTCCGCTGCGAGCCTCCACGACAATATTGGGCCGGTACTGATGGGAGCGAATGCATTGCATGATGCTGTGAAAAGTATCCCACAAGGACGAAGCATTCGTATCGCTGACCAGCGCATGCAGGGGATGCGAGCTTCGATAAACGATTTCCCGCGCAGCCAAAGGACTAACCCCGCTAAAGCGCTCCACGATTCTCTGTTCCAGTTTTTCCGGTTTGCCATTCATTTCACCCTCGGCTGAACCGCTATCCGGAGCTAAAGCGGCCATAAACTCATCGCGTTGGAGAAACAGCGGATTTACCTTTTCCTGAGCCGGCGGAGCGGTATAAGCGCTCCCCGGCATAACGATTCGGTATGAGCTGATCGCCGGCGTGACGTGGTGAATGCCATCGAGAATCGTGCCGCTCGCCGGATCCACCAGGATGATGTTGCTATGGCGGCCCATGATCTCGACAATGATCGTTTTCAAGCTGATATCGCCAAGCTCGTCGCGCTGCCTGACATGAATGTGAAGAATGCGCTCTAATCCGATCTGCTCAACGGATTCAATGACGCCGCCTTCACAATGCTTACGAAGCAGCATGCAAAACATCGGGGCTTCCAGCGGGTTAACAAACTGCTGTTCGGTGAAATGCGCTCTCGGGTATGTCGGATTCGCCGACAGCAGCAGCTTCAGGTTTTGACCCTGTGCGCGAATGTGCATGACGATATCGTTTTCGCCGGGCTGATGAATTTTATTGATACGCCCTCCTGCGCATGCTTTTAGCTCTTGCACGATCGCATGCAGGACGAGTCCGTCTAATGCCATTGTTTCACAACTCCATTCTATAGTAGAAGCACTCCGAAGATCACTTCAATAGACGCGTATATTTCATTATCCTCTATCTTGACATACTTTTCAAAAAAACTTAAGCGCCATTTCCGGAGAGAGTCGTTTTTAGGGATATTTTCCTGCTTGTCTGAATACATTTACCTTGAGTGAAAGGTTGTACATGAAGAAAGTGGGAGGGAGTAGGGCGAATGAGTCAAAAACAATGGTACCAAATGACATCGGAGGAGGTGTTGCAAACTCAGCAGGTGAGCGTGCAGCAGGGTTTGTCGTGGGATGAAGCACGCAAACGCCAGGATGAGAACGGACGCAACGAGCTGTCCGAAGGTCAGAGGGTCTCTCCGGTGACGCTGTTTTTGAACCAATTCAAGGATTTTATGGTGTTGGTCCTGACAGGGGCTACCCTTATTTCTGGTTTATTGGGTGAATACCTGGATGCCATTACAATTGTCGCGATTATCGTGATGAATGGCATCCTCGGCTTTGTGCAGGAGTTCCGGGCGGAACGGTCTTTACGGGCATTAAAGGAACTGTCGGCTCCGAATGCCAAAGTGGTCAGGGAGGGCGTGCTGCATCAAATTCCGGCCAGAGATCTCGTTCCGGGTGATATCGTGGTTATGGAAAGCGGAGACCGCATCCCTGCCGATGTGCGCATTCTCGAAGTGAACGGGGTTTACGTTGAGGAGTCCGCATTGACGGGAGAATCTGTGCCGGTCAGCAAAATGACGGACGTATTGGCCGCGACCGACGTTCCGCTTGGCGATCAACGCAATTTGGGCTTCATGGGCACCATGCTCTCGAGAGGCACGGCTAAAGCAATTGTCGTGCGAACCGGCATGGACACCGAGATGGGCAAAATCGCCGATTTGATTCAAAATACCGAATCGATGGAAACGCCTCTGCAGCACCGTCTGGAGCAGCTTGGAAAAATTTTGATCGGAGTGGCGATCGCCCTTACCATCCTCGTCGTCGCAGCCGGTATTATGCATGGGCAACCGCCGTACGGAATGTTCCTGGCCGGTGTGAGCCTGGCGGTGGCGGCCATTCCGGAAGGGCTTCCCGCGATTGTAACCATCGCGCTTGCCCTCGGCGTTCAGCGTATGATCAAACGCAAAGCAATCGTCCGCAAGCTGCCCTCTGTGGAGACGCTGGGCTGTGCTTCAGTTATTTGCTCGGACAAAACGGGAACTTTAACCCAGAATAAAATGACCGTTACCCATTTATGGGTCGGCGGTCATGTGATGGAGGTTTCCGGCGACGGCTACGCGCCTCAGGGGGACATCCATTACGCGGGCCAGCCGGTCGATATCCGCAACAATCAGATGCTTCGCCGCATGCTCCAGATTTCCGTCCTGTGCAATAATGCGATTTTGCACGAGGAAGTGGAGGAGCAGCATAAACGCAAAAAAAACAAAGAGTCCCAAACATCCGTATGGCAAATCAAGGGCGATCCGACCGAGGGCGCGTTAATTGTGCTTGGCGCTAAAGCTGGAGTCACCCATCAATCCTTGAACGGACTTTATACACGCATAGCGGAATTTCCGTTCGATTCCGAACGCAAACGAATGTCAGTGCTTGTAGCGCATCAAGGAGGTCGCATGGTATGCGCCAAAGGAGCGCCTGATGTGCTGCTGCAGCACTGCTCCTACGTGCTTTGGGACAATAAGGTTATTCCTTTTACGCCGACTCTGAAGCAAAAGATGATGGCAGCCAATGAAGGAATGGCGAAGTCTGCGCTAAGGGTGCTTGGGCTCGCCTATCGTGAGCTAAAAGCGGCAGATCGCAGCGAGGAACATGAGGATGTGGAGAATAACCTGGTTTTTGTCGGCTTGACCGGCATGATGGATCCGCCGCGCAAGGAGGTTCGCGAGGCGATTGTCAAATGCCGCAAGGCCGGCATCAAAACGGTGATGATTACCGGGGACCATCAAACTACAGCGGAAGCGATCGCGAAGCAGCTCGGCATGATTCCGCAAACAGGCATGTCCATGAGCGGGCAGCAGCTAGGATTGATGACGGACGAGGAACTCGATGCCAAAGCGGACGACATTTATGTGTATGCGCGCGTTTCTCCCGAGCATAAGCTGAGAATTGTCAAAGCGCTGCAGCGCAAGGGACATGTCGTGGCCATGACCGGAGACGGCGTCAATGACGCGCCCGCCATTAAAGCGGCGGATATCGGCATCGCAATGGGCATTACGGGCACCGACGTATCCAAGGAAGCCTCGGCGCTCGTGTTGAGCGACGACAATTTTGCCACAATTGTCGCCGCTATTGAAGAGGGTAGAGGTATTTACGAGAACATTCGCAAGTTCATCCGTTACCTATTGGCGTCCAATGTGGGCGAGATTTTGACGATGTTTGCCGCCATGATGGTCGGACTGCCGCTGCCGCTCGTGCCGATTCAAATCCTGTGGGTCAACCTCGTTACCGACGGCCTGCCCGCGATGGCGCTCGGCGTCGATCAGGCGGAGAAAGATTTGATGCAGCAAAATCCGCGTCCTGCGAAGGAAAATATTTTTGCCAGAAGATTGGGCTGGAAAATCATCTCCCGAGGTATCCTGATCGGCATATGTACGCTTGGCGCCTTCTGGCTTGTGCTGAGAGAGAATCCCGGAGATGCTGAGCATCTGGTTAAAGCGCAAAGCGTTGCTTTCGCAACACTGGTTATGGCGCAGCTCATCCATGTGTTCGACTGCCGCAGCTCGCGTTCGATTTTTCATCGCAATCCGCTGCAAAACCGCTATCTTGTTTTGGCCGTGCTGTCATCCCTGGCATTGATGCTCGGAGTCATGTACATTGAGCAGCTGCAGCCGATTTTCAAAACCGTGCCGCTAGGCATAAAGGAGTGGGTTATCGTACTGGTCGCAGCAGGCATCCCGACATTTCTTATGGGCATCGGCAGCGTGATGCAGAAACCGGGCAAAAAGAAGTCTATGCGATACATCTCCAGGCCTGTAGTCAGATAAGATATTTGTTTTTCATAAGGAAGTGTGGCGGGCTCGAAGCATCGTTCGTGATTATGCGAAGGTGCTCTTTTTTCTGGGAGGGGCGAACACAAAACCGGGCCCGGGGACAAATGTTAAGGTATAGCGGTATCGACGGCGCTCTGATACGGTACCGCTAAGTCGGCTCTCGATCGGTGAATTTGTACAAAAAACTACTCATTCCCCGCTTTTTGCGGTATGATAGTGGCTAAAGTAAAGCTAATTATGTACAAGGAGTCTGGAGAGAGATGAATTTTACCAAAATGCATGGATTAGGCAATGATTTTATCGTAATAGCCGGCGAGAAGGAGCTGCCCGCCAATGTGGATCAGCTTGCGGTTCAGCTGTGCAACCGGTTTTTCGGCATTGGGGCCGATGGACTCGTGTACATTCTACCGTCCGAGCTAGCGGATTATAAAATGCGCATCATCAATTCAGACGGTTCGGAAGCGGAGCAGTGCGGCAATGCGATTCGCTGCGTTTCCAAATATGTGTATGACCGCGGAATGGCAAATAAAGAAGAAATAACGATTGAAACGCTCGGAGCCGGGGTGCAGCAAGTACAGCTGACTGTGAAAAGCGGCAAAGTCGCAGCGGTGCGAGTCGATATGGGAGAACCGATTCTAAACGGGCTGCAGGTTCCGACAACGGTAGACCGGAATCCGGTCATCCAGCATCCGATTGAAGTGGACGGCCGGGAATTTCGTTTTACGGCGGTGTCGATGGGCAATCCGCACTGTGTTATTTACGTAGACGACGCGGTGAACTTCGACCTGAATACATGGGGACCGAAGCTGGAAGCACACCCGATGTTCCCGAAAAAAATCAATGTTGAATTCACCACGGTGAAAAATCGCGGATATGCGGATATGCGGGTTTGGGAAAGAGGCGCGGGCCCAACCTTAGCCTGCGGCACGGGAGCTTGCGCAACCCTCGTTTCCTCGGTGCTGAACGGCTTAACGGACCGCATGGCAACCATTTCGCTCAAGGGAGGGGACCTGCTGATTGAGTGGAGCGAAGCGGATAACCATGTCTACATGACGGGTCCGGCGGAAGAAGTCTTTAACGGCACGCTGTAAAAAAACTTCTGGCGCCTCGTTTGAAGGAAGTTTTAAGAATGGGTGGGGAAAAAACCGTGAAACCAGATCTTCGTACGAAGCTGCAGCAGGAGATAATTACGGGAGACGGGGCTATGGGGACTTTTTTGTATCAAATGGGATTCCCGGTCGGCATCTCTTATGAAGAATTAAACCTGACACAACCTGAAACGATTGCCGATGTGCACCGCCGCTATTATGAGGCCGGTGCTCGTCTTATTGAAACGAATACATTCTCGGCGAACCGCGAGAAGCTGTCCAAGTTCGGCTTGGAACAGGATGTGGAAGCCATCAACCGATCCGGTGTCGAGCTTGCCCGCAAGGCGGTCGGAGACGATGCCTATGTGGTCGGCGCGATTGGCTCAATCCGTGCAGGCAAGCGCAAGAACGTACGTACCTCCGAGATGGAGATAGCGCTGAACGAGCAGATCGGGGTACTCCTCGATACGTCTGTAGACGGCTTGCTGCTTGAGACGTTCTATGACCTGGAGGAGCTGATGCTGGCGCTGCGGATCATCCGCGGCCTCAGCACGCTGCCCGTCATTTGCCAGTTCGCGACGGAAGGGACCGGCAGCACCCTGGACGGAGTGCCGCTGCAGGAGGCGTTCCGCCTGCTGCAGGAGGCAGGAGCCGATATCATCGGCTTTAACTGCCGGGTCGGCCCAACCGGCATCCTAAGGACGATGGAGAAGCTGACACGGCTTGAAGACGTGCCCTTTTCCGTCTTCCCTAATGCGGGACTGCCCGATTACGTGGACGGCCGCTACACCTATGCGGCGACGCCCGATTACTTCGCCGAGAGCGCGCTGCGCTTCGCCGATCTCGGCGCGCGCATCATCGGCGGCTGCTGCGGCACGACGCCGGAGCATATTGCGGCCGTGCGCCAAGCGCTCGAGACGTATCGGCCGGAGGAGGTTGTCCGCCCGGCATCGGAGCATGCCGCCGGGCAGGACGCATGGTGCCTGGAGGTCTGCGACAACGGGCGTGGC
>LNAP01000655.1_pt1 | contig 73552 bp, 73 predicted proteins | sample 602601 | NCBI WGS metagenome assembly LNAP01 (sample SAMN02440304, study PRJNA202911) | soil metagenome | biome: Subtropical and temperate rainforests or woodlands; isolation source: soil samples (1 kg each in a 20% v/v slurry with milli Q water) were... ...
GTACTGCCTGCTGGGCTGCCTGTTGGGCACATTGATCGGCGTATTGCCGGGCATCGGCCCGGTGCCGACCATCGCCATGCTGCTGCCCATCACCTATGTTCTGCCGCCCGTGGCAGGACTGATCATGCTGGCCGGTATTTATTACGGTGCCGCCTATGGCGGATCGACGACGGCCATCCTGGTGGCGCTGCCGGGGGAAACGGCGGCGGTCGTCACCGTACTCGACGGCCACCAGATGGCGCGCAACGGACGTGCCGGGGCTGCCCTGGCCATTGCCGCGCTGGGCTCCTTCTTTGCCGGTTGCGTCGCCACGCTGGTGATCGCCGCCTTCGCGCCGCCCCTGGCTGAAGTCGCGTTCAAGTTCGGTCCGGCCGAATACTTCTCACTGATGGTATTGGGCTTGATTGGCGCGGTCGTGCTGGCATCGGGTTCGCTGCCCAAGGCCATCTGCATGATTCTGCTGGGCCTCTTGCTGGGTATGGTCGGCACCGACGTGAACTCGGGTGTAGCCCGCTACGACTTCGGTATCCCTGAATTGCAGGATGGCATCGACTTTGCCGTGGTCGCCATGGGTGTGTTCGGTTTCTCCGAAATCATGAACAACCTGGAGCTCAAAGACCAGCGGGTAGACCTGACCGGTAAAGTCGGCAGCCTTTATCCCAACAAGCAGGAGTTCAAAGAATCCTGGCCGGCCGTCGTTCGCGGTACCGCCGTGGGCTGCGCATTGGGTATTCTGCCCGGCGGTGGCGCGGTGCTCTCCTCCTTTGCTTCCTACACCCTGGAAAAGAAGATCTCGAAGAATCCCGAGCGCTTCGGCAAAGGGCATCCGGCCGGTCTGGCCGGTCCGGAATCGGCCAATAACGCTGGTTCGCAAGCCTCCTTCATTCCGTTGCTGACCCTGGGCATTCCAGGCAATGCGGTCACGGCGCTGATGATCGGTGCAATGACCATCCACAACATCCAGCCCGGTCCTCAAGTCATGACCAGCCATCCAGACCTGTTCTGGGGCCTGATCGTGTCGATGTGGCTCGGTAACCTAATGCTGGTGGTATTGAATCTGCCCCTGGTCGGGTTGTGGGTCAAGTTGCTCAACGTACCGTACCGCATCCTGTTCCCGGCGATTCTGGTGTTCTGCACGATCGGTGTGTATTCGTTGAACTACAACGTCTTCGACATCTGGATGACTGCGGCCTTCGGCTTCATTGGCTACGTCTGGAGCAAGCTCAAATGCGAGGGCGCGCCTTTGCTGCTGGGGCTGGTGCTGGGACCCATGATGGAGGAGAACTTCCGGCGGGCATTGCTGACACCACCTTCGTGACCCGCCCATTATCGATGTCCTTGCTGGCCGCCGCCGCTGTCCTGGTGGTGCTGGTGGCCCTTCCTTCCATACGGAAAAAGCGGGAACAGGCATTCGTCGAAGAAGGCTAAGTCCTCGATCTCGATAGCCGAAGTGAGCGGTCCTCTAGGCCGAGTCCTGTAACGTACAGGACTCGGCCTTTCATTTTTTCCTGACATGAAGGCAACAGGCCAATGTCGCGTGCCATTTCTTGAATCCTCTCCTCGCCTTATGAGGTAATCTTACGGATAGAACAACACAGAACTTTCACTACACGGAGAACAACGTTATGTCGTCTATCAAAGCCAGGTCTTACGATTCCGTCCCTCAGACCCAGGTGGCCTACCTGGGTCTGGGCGTAATGGGCTATCCCATGGCGGGGCATCTGGCAGCGTCGGGCCATCAGGTCACGGTCTATAACCGAACATTCGAAAAAGCAGAAGCATGGGCCCGGGAGTTCGGGGGCAAGGCCGCCCGGACGCCGAAAGACGCCGTGCAGGGCGCGAACGTGGTGTTCTGCTGCGTTGGCAACGACGACGACCTTCGCAGCGTCGTATTGGGTGAGAACGGCGCACTGGCCGGCATGGCGCCAGGCAGCATCTTCGTCGATCACACCACCGCTTCTGCCGAGGTCGCACGCGAACTGTATGAAGTGGCCAGGCAGCAGGGCATCGGCTTTGTCGATGCACCGGTCTCGGGCGGCCAGGCCGGCGCCATCAACGGAGCACTGACCGTCATGTGCGGCGGCGACCAGGCGCATTTCGAGACAGTAAAACCGTTGATCAATGCATGCGCGCAGGCCGTCACCTTGCTGGGAGAAACCGGGGCAGGCCAACTATGCAAAATGGTCAACCAGATCTGCATCGCGGGTCTGGTCCAGGGTCTTTCTGAAGGCATTGCGTTCGGCCAAGCAGCCAAGCTGGACATGAAGCAAGTGCTGGCCGTCATCAGCAAAGGTGCGGCACAAAGCTGGCAAATGGAAAATCGCGGCTCGACCATGGTCGATGACAAGTTCGACTTTGGCTTTGCCGTCGACTGGATGCGCAAAGATCTGGGGCTGGTGCTTGACGAGGCCAAGCGCAATGGCGCACGCGTACCCGTAACGGCCCTGGTCGATCAATTTTACGCAGACGTGCAGCACATGGGCGGAAACCGCTGGGATACCTCAAGCCTGATCAAGCGCCTGCAAAACAAATAGGGAACACAGATTCAAGCCGAATGTTTCGGCAGCATCAGTACTGCGCACAATCCGACGCCTCCGTCAGCGGTGGCGTCGCCGTCTTTCAGTAGAATGGTGCCGCGATTGCGCTGCGCATAGGCAAGTGCAATTGCAAGCCCAAGCCCGGAGCCGCTACCGCGGTTCGCCTTGCGCGCAGTGCCGCCGCGATCAAAACGGATGAACACGCTTTCGCGCAATGATGGATCCAGGCCGACGCCATTGTCGCAGACGCTGACCCATGCATCGTTTCCGTCGATACCGGCTGAAACCGTTATGGTGCTGCCATCGCCGGCATGGTTGATGGCGTTGTGGACAAGGTTGGAGATCGACTCGTGAATCTCGGCGTCGCTACCCAGTACCCATACGTGAGCCCCATCCTGCTCATGATCCGTCTCTCCGCCGGCAACCCACCCAAGATCCTGATGCTTTTCCCGCGCCAGCGGCAAATATAGAAGCACCACTTCGCGAGCGAGAGCGTTCAGATCCACTTTCGCATGAGGTGACGCAACATTGCGGCTGGCGTGCGCCAGTGACAAGAGCTGCTCGGTCAAACGCGAGGTCTGGCCAAGTTGGCGAATAATCGCGGCCAACGTCTCGCGCATGCGGTCGATGTCCGGCTCGCGTTTGGCGTATTGCGCCTGCGTGCGCATGATCGCCAACGGGGTGCGCAACTGATGCGACGCATCCGCCAGAAACCTGGCCTGTCGATCCAGCACCTGCCGATACAGGTCGATATGATGATTCACTGCCTTGACCAGCGGCACCACCTCCGGCGGTACATGGCTGTCGTCCAGAGGCATGAGATTGTCGACATCGCGTGACTTGATTTCGCGGCGCAACTCGTTGAGCGGCCGCAATGCCCACAACACGCTCAGCCACACCAATAATATCGCCAGGAACAGCATGCGACCATCGCGAAACAGCCCCTCGCGCCAAGCTTGCTGCTGAGTACGCAGTCGCATGTCCATACTTTCGCCCACCAATATCACCACCTGCCGATGAAGGCCGTCGTAATGCAGGTCACGCCAAAGCGCCACCATGCGAACCTCATCGTTGCGGTACATCGTGTTATAGAAAACCGGCATCCCTTCGTTATCGGCCAGGTTTTCAGGTCTAGGCAACCCCTGCATGCCCAACAATGTGCGTCCGCCGATTTGCTTGCCCGATGAGCCTGCCAGGCTCAATACCCGGGGCAGGACCTCTTCCACGTGGAAATACTTGCGATTCCCCGCGCGAGACTCCAACATCACCTGGGCATAGAAAGGGGGGTCGATGCGCAGGGATCCGTCCGCGTTGAATTCGACACTGTTCTCGAGTATCTTTGCTGGTTCGAGTAGTGCGCTGTCATACACGTCCTGGGTGACGATATTCAGGGCTTGATAATCGCTGCGGCTATCGACGAGCAATAAGGTAACCACGCCCGGAATAAGAAGAACCAGCAGCCAGAACCGAATACCGCCGCGCCAAATAGATTTCAAAATGAGGCCTCAGGCATCATCAAGGATTTCCTCGAGCATATAGCCGAGACCGCGTACGGTAACGATGTGAACATCGCTACCGGCAAGCTTCTTGCGAAGACGGTGCAGGACGACCTCGATGGCGTCTGTACTGGATTCGCTGTCGTGCTCGAACACCCGACTGAACAACTGATTTTTTTCGACTGGCATGCCGCTACGTGTAATAAGAACGGCCAGCGCCGCGTGCTCACGCGGCGTCAGATGCAGAATGGTTCCATCCAGCGAAAACGCCCTGCTCTCACTGTCGTACAGTAGCGAACCGCAAGCCATTCGAGGCGCCTTGCGTCCGCGACTGCGCCTGACCAGCGCGGCAAGCCGGGCTTCGAGTTCTTCCAGCGCAAAAGGCTTGGTCAGGAAATCGTCGGCGCCCAGGTTCAGGCCGCGCACGCGATCCTGCAATGCGCCTTGAGCAGTAAGTATCAGTACGGGCGTGACATCGCCGCGATTTCGCATTTCACGAAGCAACACCAAGCCGTGCTTATCGGGCAAGCGGAGATCCATGACAACGGCATCATAGCCTGCGCTTTCCAACATCTGCTCTGCCGTTTGCGCATCCGGTGCGTGCTCTGGTAAAAAACCGCTTTGAGCCAATGCCCGCTCCAACCACGCCGCCATTTCCCGCTCATCTTCAACCAACAATATGCGCATGACCCTCGTTTTCCGATGACGGCAAAGCGCGATGATCCTGGATACGTTGACGCAAGTAACGGGTTTCTTGCCCCCGCTTGAACAGGATCAGGGCCAGCTCGTTAAGTGCCTGTGTATAGACGTCGCGCTTGAACTCGATGACGGCATCGAGCGGAACCCAATATTGGCTCCAGCGCCAGGCGTCGAATTCCGGATTACGCGTCGCGCGCAAACATACGTCGCTGTCCCGGCCAACCATTCTCAACAGAAACCAGATCTGTTTTTGACCTTTATAGTGGCTACGCGAATCCCGCCGAACGAAACTGTTCGGGACGTTGTAACGCAGCCAATCACGTGTCCGACCTAATATGCGAACGTGCTCGGGTCGCAAACCCACCTCTTCGTGGAGTTCGCGGAACATGGCCTGCACGGGACTTTCCCCGAATTTGATGCCACCCTGCGGGAATTGCCATGCATGCTCCCGAATACGTTTACCCCAGAAAACCTCGTTTTTCTGATTTACGAGGATAATGCCGACATTAGGACGGTAGCCTTCACGGTCTAACATGGGCCACCCCAAAGCTAATTCAATACAATTACCATTGATTATACGTATCTGTCGAGATCACCACCATGCATGCAAGCAAGTATCACATTAATACACTGAAAGAAGCACCTGCCGAAGCCGAGATCAAGAGCCATCAACTCATGACGAGGGCCGGCATGATACGCAAGGCGGCCGGGGGCATCTACACCTATATGCCCATGGGCCTCAAGGTACTGCGTAAAATCGAAGCGATCGTTCGCGACGAGATGAACAAGGCGCAAGCCATCGAATTACTGATGCCAGTCGTGCAGCCGGCAGAACTCTGGGTCGAGTCCGGTCGCTGGGAACAGTACGGCGCCGAACTCCTGCGGATCAAGGACAGACATAATCGCGACTTCGTATTGCAACCTACGTCTGAAGAGGTCATCACGGATATTGCGCGCAATGAAATCCATAGCTGGCGCCAATTGCCACTGAATTTCTACCATATACAAACCAAGTTCCGCGATGAGCGGCGCCCACGCTTCGGCCTGATGCGGGGACGCGAATTCACGATGAAAGATGCGTACTCGTTCGATAGGGACGAGGCGTCCGCCCAGGCCAGTTACGACACCATGTTCGACGCCTACATGCGTATCTTCGCGCGCCTGGGACTGGAGTTTCGCGCCGTTGCCGCGGACACGGGTTCTATCGGGGGATCACGCAGCCATGAATTCCAGGTCATCGCCGACACGGGCGAGGATCTCATTGTGTACAACCCGGCATCCCCTTATGCCGCCAATCTGGAATTGGCCGAGGCACCATGCCTCCTGGCCGAAAGAGGATCCGCCACCGAACCCCTTACGAAAACCGCGACACCTGACGCACCGAAGTGCGAAATCGTTGCTGAGCAGTTGAAACGGCCGCTGACCGATACGGTGAAATCGATCGTCCTTGCCACGGGGTTCGAGGGCAAGCCAGAAGAAACCCGAATCTGGCTTTTGCTCTTGCGCGGTGATCACGAGCTGAATGAGGTCAAGACGGGCAAGCTGGCCGGCTTCGAAAATGGCTATCGATTTGCCACCGAAGACGAAATCCTCGCAACTTTCGGCTGCGTACCCGGCTACCTGGGACCCATCAACCCCGTCAAGCCTATTACTGTCATTGCCGACCGTACCGTCGCACACATGAGCAACTTCATTTGCGGCGCCAACGAACTGGGCTTCCACTACACCGGCGCCAATTGGGGCCGCGACTTGCCTGAACCCCAGGTCTGCGATCTGCGCAATGTAGTCTCGGGAGATCCCGATCCACAAGGCGGACACTTGGCGTTGCAACGCGGTATCGAAGTCGGGCATGTGTTCTTCCTGGGTGATAAATACTCCAAAGCTCTCGGAGCCACCTTCCTGGAAAAAGACGGCAAGCCCGCCATGCTGCAAATGGGCTGCTATGGAATAGGCATCAGCCGCATTGCGGCCGCTGCCATCGAACAAAACCACGATGACAGGGGAATCATCTGGCCGCTGGCCATCGCGCCTTTCGACGTGGTCATATGTCCGATGGGCCTGCAAAAAAGTGAAACAGTGCGCAACGCATCGGAATTGCTCTATCAACAGTTGCGGGCTGAAGGCATTGACGTCATACTCGATGACCGCGATACACGCCCGGGAATCATGTTTGCAGATTGGGAGCTCATCGGAGTTCCATTGCGCATCACCATAGGCGACCGCGGGCTTAACGAAAATATCGTCGAGATCCAGGCCCGGCGCGACGAATCTGCTGCCAAGGTACCGGTCGAGCAGGCCCTGGACTTCATACTCGAGCGGATCAAAACGCTTTAAGCCGGCGTACGCCGCGCGTGCATCCAAGTCACCTGGCATTTCCGGCGACAGCCGGGAATGTCACACCACCTCACTAAACACATGGCAACTGAAACACCCGCCGCATTTTCCACATTCGATATTCGCGTATATTACGAGGACACCGACGCCGGCGGTGTTATGTATTACGCCAATTACCTGAAATTTTTTGAACGAGCCCGAACAGAATGGCTACGATGCCTGGGTGTGAACCAATCGGAACTGGCCTCCAAAGAACATCGGATATTCGTTGTCAAGAAGGTTGAAATACAATATCGCAAGCCGGCAAGACTCGACGACCTGCTTATCGTACACAGTCAAATCATCCGCCTCGGGCGAGCCTCGATCATCTTTGGCCAATCGGCCTTGCGGGATGGAGAACTGCTGTGTGAAAGCGGGACCCAAGTCGGTTGCGTCGACGCGAATACTTTCCGTCCGGCCGGGCTTACTCATGAACTTAGAAACCTACTGGAAAAGGCTCAGAACTAACCATGCAAGCTTCTAGCGAGCTATCGCTGCTTACTTTATTGCTGGATGCCAGCATCCCCGTTCAACTGGTCATGCTTGTACTACTTGGCATTTCCGTTCTATCCTGGACTTACATTTTCAGCAAACGCTCCGCGCTCAAACGCGCCAATGAGCAAACGCGGCGTTTCGAAGACGACTTCTGGGCAGGCGGCGACCTGTCCGTTCTTCAACAGGCGGTGGCGACACGGCGTGCTGAACATGGCGCCCTGGCCCGTATTTTCGATGCCGGAATGACCGAGTTCGTTAAAGCGCGGCGCAACAGTGCCGGCGGCGAAGCCATGCTCGACGGTCCACGCCGAGCCATGCGAGCCACCTATCAGCGTGAAATGGATAGCCTGGAATCACACTTGAACTTCCTTGCGTCCGCCGGTTCAGTAAGCCCTTATATCGGCTTGCTGGGTACTGTCTGGGGCATCATGCATGCCTTTATCGGATTGTCTTCCATGCAGCAAGCCACTTTGTCGGCCGTCGCGCCCGGCATCGCCGAAGCATTGATCGCCACGGCAATTGGTCTCTTCGCAGCGATTCCGGCTGTCGTTGCCTACAATCGGTACACCAATGAAATCGACCGTTTGTCCATACGCTTCGATAGCTTTATTGACGAGTTCCTGAACATCCTGCAACGGCAGGTGCGCTAATGCCGTCCGCCCGCGGCAGCAGCCGCTCCCGCCGTCTCAAGAACGAAATCAATGTAGTGCCGTACATCGACGTGATGCTGGTGCTGCTGGTCATCTTCATGGTCACGGCGCCCATGATCACGCCAGGACTGATAGAACTCCCGTCCGTAGGAAGCGCGGCACAGGTTCCGGTCAAGCCAGTGGAAGTCGAGATCAGCGAAGACGGCACGATCGCGTTGCGTGTACGCGATGCAGGTGCCAACTTCGAAAAGATCAACAGCCAGAACCTGGTTTCAGAAGTGAAATCCAGAATTTCCGCCGACACTCCAGTGGTTATTGCTGCTGACGGACGAGTTCCGTACGATACGGTCATGAAGGTCATGGACCAACTACGAACCAGTGGCGTGACCCGATTAGGGCTGCTCGTGGACCAGAAATCCAGTTCGGAACCGATAACGAATTAGGTGTTACCGCCGCCTCGCTGCAGGCGGACGACGACCTCAAGCAACTTGATGAAGCAAACACGAAACAACACCGGCAAGGCCCCTGAACGCACCCCCGAGCAGCGCGACGAACGGCGGGCGCTTACCTATGCGGTCGCCATACATGTCCTGTTGATACTGTTCATGTTGTACGGCTTCATAGCGACGCCTTCCACACCCAACCCCGTCCAGGTGGAGCTCTGGACTGATGGCACAACGCCTACGGCAGGCGAGCCCGAAGCTGAGCCTGAAGCCGCCGATGAAGCGCAAGATGAACCACAGCCGCAGCCCGAGCCCGAGCCAGAGCCCGCCCCAAAGCCGGAGCCGGAGCCGGAGCCTGAGCCCGATGTGGAACCACCACCTCCTCCACCGCCGCCGCCCCCTCCGCCACCAGCGCCCCCGGTCGTCGAGCCCGAGCCCACGGTAGACCCTGAAATCGCCATCGAAGAGGCACGCAAGAAACGCGAGCAGGAAGAAAAGGCCGAGAAAGCAGCTCAGCTGGCCGCTGAAAAAGCAGCGGCCGAAAAGAAAGCGGCTGCTGATAAAGCCGCGGCAGAGAAGGCGGCAGCTGCCAAAGCCGCGGAAGAAAAAGCACGGGCAGAGAAGCAAGCCAGGGAAGCAGCGGCCGAGAAAGCGAAGGCTGAAAAGGCTGCCGCAGAGCAACAAGCCCGGGAACTCGCTGCAGAAAAGGCTGCAGCGGAGCAGGTTGCAAAAGAACAGGCGGCCAAAAAGGCCGCGGCTGAAAAAGCTGCAGCCGCAAAGGCCGCTGCGGAAAAAGCAGCAGCGGAAAAAGCCAAGGCAGAAAAACAGGCAGAGGCTGAGAAGCAAGCCGCCGAGCAAAAGGCCGCAGCCGAAAAGAAAGCCGCGGCCGAAAAGAAAGCGGCCGCCGAAAAGAAGGCGAAGGAAGACGCGGCCAAGAAGGCCGCCGCCGACAAGGCAGCGGCCAGCAAGCGTGACGCCCTCAGGGCAGCCATGCGTGGCGACGCGCTGGGTGCCGCCGGCATACCGGGCGGAACGGCTGACCGGAATCAGGCAGGCGGCGCAGGCGGCGATAGCGGTTACGCATCAAAAGTCCGCTCCTGCATACGGCCACGGGTAATTTTCAATGTCCCGCCGCGTCAGGGTCGTTCAAACCCGACAGTACAATACCGGGTAGACCTGAGCTCAAATGGTATCGTTGATAACGTGCAAATCAAGGGCTCCTCTGGCGACTCCCGCTTCGATGCGGCGGTCAAGAAGGGGATAGAAGCATGTTCGCCTTTCCCTAAACCGCCTAGCGGCAAATACCCGTCCTATATCGACGGCGATTACCGAATGTACGACTAACAGGAGATCATAAATATGACAGCCGCCACTCCAGCAAGAATCGCTGCGCCCAGTTGCTGGCGCGTATGGACTTTCGGAGCACTCGTGCTGGCGGTCGGCCTTGTGGCTGCCCGTCCGTCACACGCTCAGCTACGCGTCGATATATCCGGCGTGGGTGCCACACAGTACCCGATTGCAACTGCCGACTTTGCGGGCGATGCCCAGGGCCAGGCCGTGGCCGAAATCATCCGGGCCGATCTGACCCGCTCAGGCCAGTTCCGACTGGTGAATGCCACCGGTGCCAACCTCAATGCCGAAAGCCCGATTGCCTACGACGAATGGCGAAATCGTGGTGCCGACTATCTGGCGTATGGCTCAATTTCCCAAACAGGGGGCCAATACAGCATCAACTACCGCCTGGTCGACTCGGTCCGCAAGACGCAACTGGATGGCGTCGCCTTCGCCGGCAGCGAGAAAGAGTTGCGTCGCATTTCTCATCAAATTGCCGACCGCATCTACGAAAAAATTACCGGGGTGCGCGGCGTTTTCTCCACCCGCATTGCCTATGTGTTGCAAACTGGCAACAACTATGAGTTACAAATTGCAGATGCCGACGGGCAAAATCCCCAGGTAATGCTGCGTTCCAAACAGTCGATTATCTCGCCCGCATGGTCGCCTGACGGCAAACGTCTGGCCTACGTAAGCTTCGAGGCCAACAAGCCGGTCGTCTACGTTCAGACGCTGGCGACCGGTCAACGCGTACCTATTGCCAACTTCAAAGGTAACAACAGCGCCCCCGCCTGGTCACCTAACGGTCAGCAATTGGCCATCGTCCTATCCCGTGACAGCATCTCCCAGATATACACCATCAATGCAGACGGATCGGGCCTGCGCCGAGTGATGCGGTCGCCTTTGATCGACACAGAACCCACTTATACACCCGATGGCGGATCACTGATATTCACCAGCGACCGTGGCGGCAATCCTCACATATACAAGGTTCCGGTTTCGGGTGGCGATGCGCAGCGGATTACCTTTTCGGGCAGTTACAATATCTCACCGGCACTGTCGCCAGACGCAAACAACCTGGTGTACGTTACACGAAGAGATGGTGCATTCCGGATTGCAATCCAAAATATGGGGTCGGGATCTGAGCAATTATTAACCGCCGGCCCCGATGACGAGTCACCAAGTTTTGCACCGAATGGAATGCAAATCCTATATAGTTCTGTACAAGGTGGCCGCAGCGTTCTGGCCGTTATTTCGGTCGATGGCCGCGTTCGCCAAACGCTTTCGGCACTTAACGGCAAGGTACGTGAACCAACCTGGGGACCATTTACTAATTAATCAGTGTGACTCTTTTTCAAAGGAACTTTAAATGAGCTCGCGCATCGCAAGACGCCTCTCAATCGCCGCTGTTGTTGCTACCTTGGCAGCATGTAGCTCTGTACCCCTGGACCAGTCCGCAAGCGGCACTGGCACGGGTGGCGCAGATTCGGCCAGCTCGGGGCAAATCATGGACCCGTTTAATCCGCAAAGCCCGCTCGCCCAACAGCGTTCGGTCTATTTCGATTTCAACAGCTACACAGTCCCTGACCAATACCGCAGCGTGGTCGAAATGCACTCGTCGTACCTGACCAGCCACGGTCAACAGAAAATCCGCATCGAAGGCAACGCCGATGCACGTGGTGGATCTGAGTACAACCTGGCACTTGGCCAGCGCCGCTCCGATGCGGTTGCGCGTATGATGACCCTGCTGGGCGTCAACAGCAACCAAATCGAAGCGATCAGTTTCGGCAAGGAAAAGCCCAAAGCATTGGGCAATACCGAAGCCGACTTCGCTGAGAACCGTCGTGCAGATATTGTGTACCAACAGTAATATCTGAACACTGTGACTGTTAACGCCGTGGCGGCATTCCGCCGCGGCGTTTTTTATTTCAACGGAACCCGAAATGAGCGTTTATTCCCTGCCCCTGCGTACTGCCGTGCTGACCGCGACACTATCGTTTTCCGCCCTGTTTGCATCGCCCGCCCTGGCTTTCTCCGACGATGAAGCGCGTCGTGCCATTCTGGAGCTGCGCGGACAAATCAAGCAGCTGACCGAGCAGAATCAACAAGCCCGCATCCAGCTTGCCGACCAAATGGAAACCATCCGGCAGGAAATGGCCGCCATGCGTGGCCAGATGGAAACACTGAACTGGAAGCAAGAGCTCGAGAAGCGCTCCAGCGAAGATCAATCAGGCGGCACCAGCTCTACGCAGGCATCCGACCCGCAAGAACAGGCTGCCTACGATGCCTCCATGGGGTTGTTTCGTAGCGGCAAATATAAAGAGGCGGCAAGCTCTCTGGCGACATTCATACAGACCTATCCTGAAAGCGCTCTCGTGCCAGAAGCCCGCTTCTATCGCGGCAGCAGCATGTACGCCAGCAAGGATTTCAAGGGGTCGATCCAGGGCTTGCAAGGCATGGTCAAATCTTCGCCCGACGACCCTCGTGCACCAGATGCCCTGCTTGTCATTGCCGCTAGCCAGATCGAACTTAATGACCTGGCAGGTGCCAAGGCCAGCCTGCAAAGAATCGTGAAAGATTACCCACAGGCCTCTGCCGCTGAAACGGCTAAGAGCCGACTCAAACTGCTGCAATAATGCCCGCCAGTGCCTCGGCCGGCAATCTGGCCTACCAGCGCACATGGCATAGCAGGAAGCGCCTGCTGGCACTGCTGCTGGTCGCCATCCTCGCGTTGGCGTGCATCGACTTGCTGGTGGGGCCCTCCGATCTGGCGTGGACCTCATTGCTGAAGACACTGCTTGGCTCCGGCTCTGCCGATCCGACACTCGACATCATCGTGTGGCAGATCCGGATGCCTCAGACCCTGATGGCATTGATGGTAGGCGCTGCGCTGGGTCTGGCTGGCGCGGAAATGCAAACGGTACTGAACAACCCTCTGGCCAGTCCCTTTACGCTGGGAGTATCGTCCGCCGCAGCACTGGGTGCCGCCCTGACATTGGTATTTGACTGGCGACTTCCGATGATTCAGCAGCAGTACGTTTTGGTGCTGAATGCTTTTATCCTGGCCCTTTCCTGCTCCCTTCTACTTGATGCCGTGGCGCGCCGCGCACGCATAGGGACCGCCGGCATCGTGCTGTTTGGCATCGCCCTGGTCTTCAGCTTCAACGCCCTGCTTTCGCTCGTACAACTGACGGCCACTGCCGCAGCCTTGCAAGATCTCGTGTTCTGGATGATGGGCAGCCTGGAACGCAGCAATTGGCCCAAGGTGCTTATGATGGCCGGTGCGCTGGTAGCGGTGCTACCCTTCTCCCTGCGTAGGGTCTGGCAGCTTACAGCACTGCGCTTTGGCGATGACCGCGCCGCCAGCCTGGGCGTGGATGCGCAAGGGGTACGGCGTGGCGCGCTGCTACGTATCAGCCTGCTGGCTTCGCTAGCCGTTGCGCTGGTGGGCGTGATCGGCTTCATTGGCCTGGTGGCTCCTCACATTGCCAGACGCCTCTGGGGCGAGGACCATCGGTGGTACCTGCCCGCTAGCGCCTGCATCGGCAGCGCCATCCTCATCGGCGCCTCCGTGGCGGCAAAATTGATCAGTACCCATACTGTCATTCCTGTCGGCATAGTCACCACCCTGGTCGGCATCCCTTTCTTTATCATTGCCCTGATGCGGCGGATTGTTCACTAGGCATGGTTCCAATTTTTCCCCCGGTCGAGTTGCGTATTGCCGACCTGTCCTGCACGCTGGGCAGCAACCAGGTCTTGCACAAACTGACCTTGCCTTCACTGCAGGGCAGCCAGCTCGTGGCATTGCTGGGTCGAAATGGCAGTGGTAAATCGACGCTGTTGCGCAGCATTGCCGGTCTTGCTCCAGCTCACGCGGAAACCGTGGCGCTCAATGATCTGGACCTCTTGCCGCTTGCACCGCAAGTACGCGCGGAGAAAGTCCGCTACCTTCCACAAAGCCTGCCTGAGTTCGTCCACCTCACAGTGATCGAAGCCATTCTGGTCGCGATCAAAGCTCGCGGTCCGATAAGCACTCCGATCGCCATGCATAAGGTCGCGGCCATCCTGGAAGATCTCGATATCAGCCGCCTCGGTTCCTGTTACCTCGATGAGCTATCAGGAGGGCAGAAGCAACTGGTTGGATTGGCGCAAGCGTTGGTCCATGAGCCCAAGGTGCTCTTACTGGACGAGCCCCTCGCCTCGCTCGACTTGAATTACCAGCATCATGTCATGCAAATGCTGGTCGAACTCGCGAGAACCCGCGGACTGCTGATTGTGATTGTGCTGCATGACCTGAATATCGCCTTGCGCTATGCGAACCTGGCGCTCCTCCTGCATAAGGGTGCTTTGCTGGCCAGCGGCGAGCCCCTCGCTGTGATCACGCCAGCCCATCTCGCCGAAGCCTTCCTGATCCAGACGCGGGTAGAGCGCTGCAGCCTGGGACATGCCAATGTATTTGTCGACGACCTTATCCACCTCTGAATCTTTTCATGATGCCTAGTCAGTCCCTGCCCGAATTCACCACTCATCTGGATGATTCGTCTGTCCACTACACCGAAGCCGGGACGGGGGACATCGTATTGCTTATCCATGGTTCACTGTGCGACTACCGCTACTGGCGTTGGCAGATTCCCACACTGAGCCCATCGTACCGCGTCGTGGCACCCAGCTTGCGAGGGTTTTGGCCGGAAGCCTTCCAACGCGAAGACGCCAGATTCAGCATCGAGCAGCACGCGGAGGATATGCTGGCGTTCGCCCGACACATTGGCCAGGAACAGCCCGTTCATATACTTGGGCACTCGCGCGGTGCCCATGTCGCACTCGAAATGGCATGCGCAGGCCCGGAACTTGTCCGCAGCCTTACCCTTGCGGATCCCGGCTTTCGCATCGGCGGCGAACCGAGCAGCCCATCAGTGCATACTAGGGTGGCCGCCCTGTTGGATCGCGGCGAGATCGAACAAGGCCTGTCCGAATTCGTAGACACCGTCAATGGGCCTGGCACTTGGCGTCAGATGGTCGGCTGGTTCAAGACCATGGTCAAGGACAATGCCTATACCCTGCTGTCGCAAATACGTGAGGTGGATTTGAGCATCGATCTGGCTCGGGCTCGCCAATTGCGCCATCCCATATTGTTGGTAGGCGGCGCCAACAGTCCGGCCCGATACGGCAGCCGGCTCGACGCCCTGGAAAAGGCGCTCGACTGCGTTTCGCGCGTCACGATCCCCCATGCGTCGCACGGAATGAACCTGGCCAATCCAAAGGCATTCAATCAAGCACTGGTCGACTTCTTTGGCACGATGACGTCGCCATAAGCAAACGACCGCGGCAAGCGCGGTCGATTCTTTTCGTGGCTGGACGCCGGCGGGCCTCATCCAGGCATTCAATGCGACATTGGCGTCCTGGTGTTTGCAGGCTTTATCTCGCATTCGGCAGATGCCTTCTCGCCATTGTCGAATAGGAAATCCATGACGATCTTGCTGCCGATCGGATGTGCCTTTACGGGATCTTCCAGCATCGCATGATAAGCGCCCGGTTTGAATTCCAGCTGGCCTCCGGCCGGAATCGGCACGCCATGCGTGGCCGACATGCGACTCATGCCGTCTTTGTGCGTGGTTTGATGCAACATGACCATGCCGTAACCGGTTGAGGACGCCGCTATCAGCTGAACTGGCTTGCTACCGGAATGGGAAACCACAAAATAACCCCCCGACGGCGCCGGCGCAGGCATGGATCGTATCCAGCATCCGGATACCGTCAATGTGGTGGACATTGGCGCGCCGGCCATCCGGGACGCAGCGGCGCCCGACGCGGCGGCGCCCGACGCAGTGGCGCCCACCTTGTGGCCGTGCGCGGGTTGGGCGTGTGATCCCGCACCATGGTCGTGGCCGGCGTGCGCAAGCAAGAGTGGCTGGAACGGCACGCTGTGCACTTCGTTGGCCTGCGCACTGAGGCCCAGTCCAAGGCTGCAAAGCCCAAGAAAACCGGAGAAAATTTGTTTGTTCATGATGTACTACCCCTGTGATTCATTGGAAAACGGCTAGCTGATTACCGTGCCGCAAGGGGTGGGCCGCGGGCGCCCAAAGGAGGACCCTGCCATGGCTGCGTAAAAGCCGGCGCCATCGCGCGCCAGAGAGCCTGGTGAACGTCCGTCAGCACGGCGGCAAGAGCTAAGCCCGCAAACACAGGCAATACAGGCTGGACAACCACCGCGCCAAACGCGCAGTCGAGCGCCCGGGGTTCTGCGGAAATGGGAGTGTCGTGAAGCGCCAAGACTTTTAGTGTGCCCGCGGACAGGCCATGAATGCACATGGTCATGCCGAGATCGCCAGGTGCGGCGGAGGCGGGCATGTAGCCCGCCGCAATCATGGCGCGCAACATGAACGCCAGCAGCAGCACACCGGTGAGAATGCGCCAGCGTATGTGCCTGGTAGGATGCCGCAAATGCCTGTACATGGTCGGAAAGTGTACTACGCGGCCAGCGTGCGACGGTTGATTGCGCGCAATGATACCTGTTGTGGCACACTTGCTTCACCAGCCATCGACATTGTCTTCAAACTCCGCCTATCCATGACACCCATCTCGCCTGACCAACCTGCCAAGATCTCAGTTGCGGATTTCAATCAGTTACTGCAGGAACAACACCCTTTCGCGGCCATACTCGATATCGAAGTCATGAGTATCGGATGCGGCATAGCCACCCTGCACTTGCCGGAACGAGGCTCGCACCAACGCCTGGGCGGCATCATCGCCGGCCCCATGTTGATGGGCCTGGCAGACCTGGCCTTATATGCCGCGATCGTCGGGGCGACAGGAAATCCGCAAGCCGTCACCGCCAGCCTCAGCATCAACTTCCTGCGCGGGGCGCCGCCGGGCGGCATACTGGCACACGCCCACATCCGCAAAATCGGACGCCTTGCGTCTGGCGACGTACTGTTGGTTCCAATCGCTGGGGGAGATGCCGTGGCACAGGTGATCAGTACGTGGTCTTTGCCTCGGAGTCCTTGACTGCATGAGCAATGCTGTTCAAGTGCTTGACCAGTAGATCAGCGGCGGGCGGCAAAAGCGACTCGCCACGAAAACAGATGGCAAACCTCCGCCTGGCCCAAGGGTCATTCAATGGAATTACTTTCAGGCTCCGGACGTTGGCATAGACCTGCGCCACCTCCACCGGAACCACGCTGATGGCAAGATTGGCCAGCACCACCCGCAACACCGCATTCAGGTTGGACACGAAGACACGTTCGACAAGGTTGCGTCCCATGAGCAATGCCTGTCGCTTGAGCATTATCTGCACGGCGCTTGCCGACGACAAGCTGACATGCTCGTAATCCAGCGATTCTTCGAAATACATGGACTCGAGCGTTGCCAGCGGGTGTTCCGGATGCACCACCACCGCAAGGCGATCCGTCCGGTACGCCCGTGTTTCCAATCCCTGAAAATCCGCCACATCCCAACAAATTCCAACCGTAGCCACGCCTTCCTTGATCCCCCTGATTACATCGGCGCTAAGGCGCTCCTCGATATCGATCTGTATCGTGCGATAGTCCGGATTCTGAAGGAAGGCGGCAAGATCTTCCGGAAGTGATTCGGCCAGCACAGAGGCGGTTGCCAGGATACGCACCTGTCCCTTGACCCCAGCCGCATAGGACTGCATGTCCCGTTTTATTCGTTCGGCGCTCGCCATCATCGCCCTTGCATGCTCGAGCAAGGTTTCGCCAGCTGCCGTTGGCGCGATCCCGTGACGCCGGCGTGTGAGCAATCGAACTCCCAGTGCTTCCTCCATGGCAGCGAGGCGCTTGCTGATTGCCGAGCCAACGATATTCGACTGATCGCCGGCCCGAGCGATGCTGCGCACCTCGCATACGGTCACAAACAGGCGCAGGGTCGTGAGGTCAAGGTCACGCATGTCATTTCCTGGAAATTTACGGACAGCCCTGTGATATTCCGATCCGGAATCTTCAAGCTTCTAAAATTGACAAGTATATATTTTTGAGAACATCTAAGATGTCCGCAAGCAACTCTTATCGGTAGAACACTATGGCAGCAATCCCCGACGCGCGACATTTCTTCCCCCTTTCGTGGCCGCGGGAAGCCGTAATACGCGAGGTCGGTTTGCGAGACGGCCTGCAAAGCATTGCTCGAACGCTCCCGACCGAGCACAAGACGGAATGGATACGCGGCGCCCACGCTGCGGGGCAGCGCGAACTTGAGGTCGGTTCCTTCGTCCCGGCTCGCCTCCTGCCGCAATTGGCGGACACACTGCAATTGGTGGAATTTGCCAAGACACTGCCTGATCTGTTCGTATCAGTACTGGTACCCAATATTCGGGGGGCTGAAGATGCTATGGCCGCTCATGCAGACCTTATGATCGTTCCCCTGTCCGCCAGCCTTGCGCACAGCAAGGCCAACCTGCGCAAGACACCGGACGAAGTCGTCGCTGAAGTCGCCAGAATACGTGCCGCCCGGGATGCGTCAGGGTCCCGCACCATCATCGAAGCAGGCGTGGGAACGGCTTTTGGATGCACGCTGCAAGGCACCGTAGAACCGACGGAAGTTTTGCGCCTGATGCAGGCGCTACTGGATGCGGGCGCCGACCGTGTCAGCCTGGCGGATACCGTCGGCTATGCGAACCCCGCCGTGGTCGACAGCCTTTTCTGCCAAGCATTGAGAATTGCGGGCAACCGGCTCCACGGTGCCCATTTCCACGATACACGGGGTCTCGGCCTGGCTAATGTCGTGGCTGCACTCCGGGTCGGCATCACGTCGTTCGACGCCTGCCTGGCGGGCATCGGCGGTTGTCCGCATGCGCCAGGCGCTAGCGGCAATGTTGCCACTGAGGACCTGGCCTTCATGCTGGAAGGCATGGGCGTGGCCACGCACGTGGACATGCCACGACTACTGGCGTTGCGGGAACAGGTCGCACAATGGCTGGCGGGCGAAACCCTGCATGGCACAGTATGGCAAGCGGGACTGCCTGCAACCTTCACGCCCGCGCCGATCCGTCAGAAAGCGTCTCGACGACTGCCTCTCGAAGGCCTGCGGGTGGTCGAGTTCACGCATATGGTCATGGGTCCCACCTGCGGGCTGGTGCTGGCCGACCTGGGTGCGGAGGTTATCAAGGTCGAACCCGTCGAGGGTGATCGTACACGCCATTTGCTAGGCGCCGGCGCCGGCTTCTTCCCGATGTTCAATCGGAACAAGAAAAGCATTGCCGTCGATCTGCATACCCCGGAAGGCGTCGAAGTGGCACGCAAGCTGTCCAGCAGTGCAGACATCGTCGCCGAGAATTTCCGACCAGGGATGATGAAGAAGTACGGCCTGGACTACGCGACACTGAGCGCCGAGAATCCTGGCCTTATCTATGCAAGCCTGAAGGGCTTCCTGCCAGGGCCCTACGAATCGCGAACAGCGCTGGACGAGGTGGTGCAAATGATGGGCGGCCTGGCATACATGACCGGACGTCCCGGGGACCCCTTGCGCGCGGGCACCAGCGTCAATGACATTATGGGTGGCATGTTCGGCGCCATAGGGATTCTGGCCGCTCTGATTGAGCGCGGCACCACGGGAAGGGGACAGGAAGTCCAGTCAGCACTTTTCGAGAACAATATCTTTCTTGTCGGCCAGCACATGCTGCAATATGCCATTACTGGCGTGGCTGCTGCGCCGATGCCCGAGCGCATCTCCGCCTGGGCACTCTATGACGTCTTCACCGTCAAGGACCAGGAGCAGATTTTCCTTGCCGCCGTCAGCGACGCCCAATGGAAGGTCTTTTGCAATGCACTTGGCTTCACCGACCTGCTTTCGCGGCCCGAACTGGCAAGCAATAATGATCGCGTCCGGTTGCGCCCCGAGCTGCTGGCTGATCTGCGGATCCGACTCGCTTCTTATAGCGCGGCAGAATTGTCGGGGATTTTTGAGAAGCATGGACTGCCGTTCGCCCCTATTGTCAGACCGCAAGACCTGTTCGACGATCCACACCTTCAGGCCACGGGCGGCTTGGCCGAAATACGACTTACGGACGGCGAGCGCGCCGGGCAGACCACGCGCGCGGCTTTGCTGCCGCTGACCATGACCGGGAAACGCTTGGGCGTACGCAGCAACCCACCGACACTCGGCGAACATACCACCGAACTGCTCGCCGCCCTGGGTTATGGCGACGCACAGATACACGACCTACTCGGCAAGAAGGCGGTTGGCTAGTCTTTTTTCCATTACGATCATCGCTGAAAATCGAAGGAGACATCCATGAATAATCCAAAGATCAATTTCACACGCCGTCAGTTTCTGGGTGCGCTGGGAGCCAGTTCCCTTGGAGCCACCGCGCTGGGCATGCCTTTTTCCGCTCTCGCCCGGAGCGGTGCCTCTGAAACCGACAGGCCCATCAGTTTCATTCTTCCGGTGGGCGCCGGATCCGGCGTCGACACGATCGTGCGGGCCGCCGGTCCGGCCCTGTCGAAGGCGCTGCGGCATACCGTCGTTATCGAGAACAGGCCAGGCGCCGGCGGCATCGTGGGAACGTCTGCCCTGGTCAAGGCAAGCCCTGATGGCTATACCCTGAGCGTCGTTTCGAACAATCACGTCATTTATCCCAGTGTATACAAGACGGTGCCCTTCGATCCAATTGCCGATATCACTCCGATAACCGTGATCGGCTCAACACCCTTCATCCTGGTGGTGAACCCCAAGAAGCTTCCTGTCGACAACGTTCACGACATGATCGCACTGCTGAAGAAAAAACCAGGCGAGTACAACTTTGCGTCGTCGGGTAATGGCACCGTCCTGCATCTTGCGGCTGAGATGTTCGTCGACCAGGCAGGGGCGGATGCACGCCATATACCGTATAAAGGCGTAGGTCCCATGATTACCGACCTGATCAGCGGACAGGTGGATTTCGGCGTGCTGTCCCTTCCTTCAGTAAGATCCCACCTGAATAGCGGGAGCCTGCGCGCGATCGGCGTGGGAGGCAAGGGCCGGCTTTCTTCCTTGCCCGACGTGCCGACCATCGCCGAACAAGGCCTGGCGAATTACGATATGACAGGCTGGTTCGCAGCAGTGGGGCCCGCGGGATTATCCCAGGCGCAGATCACAGAAATCTACCAGGCCTTCAAGGCCGCATTCAACGACCCCGGGGTGCAGGAGAGCATGACATCGCAGGGCAATACCATCTCACTTATCCCTCCTGACGAGACTGCCGCCTACTTCCGTTCGGAATTGGACAAATACGGCGCCATCGTAAGGCAAGCCGGCATCGCACTGAAGTGAAATAGTTCGCGCCGCGTTATCATTATTCGCAGACCAACAAACAAGAAAGGAAGGCCATGCAATATCGACGTCTCGGCAATAGCAATTTGAAGGTCTCGGCGCTCTGCCTGGGGACCATGATGTTTGGTGACCAGACTGATTTCGACGAGGCGCAGCGCATTGTTGCCTCGGCGCACGATCACGGCATAAACTTCATTGACACCGCCGACGTTTATAGCAAGGGCGGCTCTGAAGAAATGGTGGGCAAGCTATTGGGGACCGGACGCCACGATTGGATCCTGGCCACCAAGCTGGGCAACTCCATGAGCCGGCAACCCAACCAATCGCATTATTCGCGGCACTGGATGATGCGGGAAGTGGACAATAGCCTGCAACGTCTGGGCACCGACTACATCGATATCCTGTACATGCACCGCGATTTTCATGATGAGAATCTGGACGAGGCAGTACGCACCATGGGCGACCTCATACAAGCAGGAAAAATACGCGCATTCGGTGTGTCGAATTTCAGGGGCTGGCGTATTGCCGAGATGCTGCGCCTATGCGAAAAGGCCAATGTTCCGCAACCCGCAGTTTGTCAACCTTACTACAACCTGCTCAATCGCGGCCCTGAAACCGAAATCCTGCCGGCTTGCGGCCATTATGGATTGGGCGTTGTGCCCTACAGCCCCATCGCCCGGGGTGTGCTTACCGGGAAATATCAACCGGGCCAGACCCCCGCGGAAGGGAGCCGCGCAGGACGTGGCGACCGGCGCATACTCGAAACGGAATTTCGCGAGGAATCACTGCTCATTGCCCAGAAATTGCAAGAGCACTGCCAGGCGCGGGGAATCAAGCTGGGCCAGTTCGCGACGGCATGGGTACTGGCGAACCGGCATATCAGCGCCGTGATCGCGGGGCCGCGTACGCTGACCCAAATGGAAGACTACTACCCCGCTATCGATGTCACGATCACCGACGAGGAAGAGGCGCTGGTCGACGGCCTGGTCGCACCGGGGCATGCATCCACCCCGGGCTATAACGACCCCAGTTATCCATTCTTTGGCAGGATCAGGCCGACGTAATTACGCTGTACACCGGTCCGCTCTGGCTCACAATTATTTCGTTGGCAGTTGCCCGACCACGCCTTCGACGTAATAGTTCATCTTGTTCAAACCGGCGTCATCCATGGCGCCGTTCTCAAGTTGGACCTTACCTTGGTTGTCTCTGAGCGGACCTGCAAACGGAGACAGGCTGCCGGCTACGATTTCGGCCTGCTTATCGGCAACCAGTTTCTTCACGTCGTCAGGCACGGCCGGGCCGAATGCCTCGAGGGCAACCATGCCCTCCTTCATGCCGCCCCATGTAGAATCGGATTTCCAGGTGCCATTCAATACGTCCTGGGCTTCCTTGGTAAAATAATTGCCCCAATGGTGAGTCACCGCGGCAAGCTGCGCTTTCGGGCCAAACTGCTTCATGTCGGAATGATAGGCAATGGCATATTTACCTTTCTCTTCGGCGGCCTGGACAGTAGCGGTGGAATCGGTATGGTGCGTGACGATATCGGCACCCTGGCCTATGAGCGCCAGCGCGGCATCACGCTCCTTGCCGGGGTCGAACCAGCTGTTCACCCAGATGACCCGCACTTCGGCATCGGGGTTGACGCTGCGCATACCACGGGTGAATGCATTGATGCCTTGCAGTACTTCGGGAATGGCAAAGGCACCCACATAACCCGCAACATTCGATGTTGTCATCTTCCCGGCAATAATGCCCGACAAGTAACGGGCTTCATAAAAGCGTGCGTTCGTCGTTGCGACGTTGGCCGCTGTCTTATACCCGGTGGAGTGGACGAACTTCACGTCGGGAAACTGTCTGGCCACCTTCAGCGTGGGATTCATGAAACCAAAGGAAGTCGAAAAAATGAGCTTGTTGCCCTGCTGCGCAAGATCGCGAATGACGCGTTCCGCGTCGGCACCTTCCGGTACGTCTTCGACGTATTGCGTCTGCACCTTGCCGCCCAGGCTCTGTTCCATTTCCTTGCGGCCCAGGTCCTGCTGCCACGTCCATCCGGCTTCACCGATTGGGCTGACGTAGACGAAACCCACTTTCAGCGGTTCTTTATCCGCCCCATGGGCGGCCGGAATGGCGACCATGGCAGGCAGGATCGCCATTGCGTACATGGTTTTGCGAATGAATTCTACAGACATAAATATCCTCAGGAGTTCGGGTTGAAATTCTTGCCCAGCGACGCAGGCATATTGAGCCTTATCCAGCTGGCATTCCGGGAAATCAGGACCAATACGAGTATCGTTGCCAGGTATGGCAACATGGACAGCAACTGGGAAGCAATAGGCACCCCGAGCGCCTGCATATGGTAGGAAAGTATTGTGATCCCGCCAAATAGATAGGCGCCCGCCAGCACACGAACCGGACGCCAGGTGGCAAAAGTCGTCAGCGCCAGAGCGATCCAGCCACGACCGGCGACCATGCCTTCAACCCACATGGGCGTATACACCAGCGACATGAAAGCGCCCGCCAGTCCGCAGCAGGCACCGCCAAACAACAAGGCGCTTAGACGGATGTGGCGCACGTTGTAGCCTAATGAATGGGCGGATGTGGGCGATTCGCCAACCGCGCGCAGGACAAGGCCAGCCCGTGTGCGATGAAGCACCCACATTATCGCAATGCACAGACCCCACGACAGGTAAACCATGGGATGGTGCTGAAATATGGCTTCTCCCAGAAAAGGAATGTCCTGGAAGTAAGGAATACCGAAACGACCCGCTTGCAATGTCTTGCCGACGTACCCGATACCCAGGTACGCCGACGCTCCCGCACCGAATAGCGACAAGGCCAGGCCAGTGGCAACCTGATTTGCGCCCAGCCATACAGTAAGCCAGGCAAAGAAGCCAGCCAGCACCATGCCTGCCGCCGCTCCGGCCAGGAACCCCAGGCCCACGCTCCCTGTGTCGACAGCAGTCGCGAAGCCCATGACGGCAGCCATCAGCATCATGCCTTCGGAACCCAGGTTGATGACCCCGGATTTCTCGTTGACCAGCAGACCAAGTGCCGCCAGCATCAAGGGGGTACCGGCAATGATGGCTGAAGCAATGAGCGGCGCCAATGCATCCATTATTTTCTCCAGCGTAATTTATTCTGAATCAACACATCGCAGATCAGCAGCGAGAACAGCAGTATTCCCTGGAAAATTCCAGTGATGGCGCTGGGCATTCCCAGTCGGCTCTGGGACAGCTCGCCGCCTATGTACAGCAAGGCCATGATGAAACTGGAGAAAATCACACCGATAGGATGGAGGCGCCCCACGAAGGCCACGATAATGGCGGCGAACCCGTAGCCGGGGGAAATCGACGGAGTAAGCTGGCCCACCGGCCCCATGATCTCGCAGGCTCCGGCCAGCCCCGCCAGTCCACCAGAAACCAGCATGCCTGTCCATAAAGACCGGCGTGAGGAAAAGCCCGCGTAACGGGCCGCCAGCGGGGCGAGGCCGCCTACGCGCAATTTGAATCCCGAGAAACTCCGGGCCAGATAGAGCCAGCCAAGCAATGCCGCGAGCACCGCAAGCACGATGCCGATATGCAGGCGTGTGCCCGGCAGCACAATGGGTAGCAAAAAACCTTCGGAAAAAAGGCGGGACTGGGGAAAACCGAATCCGTCGGGGTCCATCAACACGCCGTGCACCAGATAACTGAGCAGCAATTCGGCCACATATACCAGCATCAAGGAAACAAGGATTTCGTTGGCATTGAACTGGTCGCGTAACCACGCGGTAATGGAGGCCCAGAGCATCCCGCCGGCCACGCCCGCCAGCAAGGCGATCGATATAAGCCAGAAACCGCCGTTGCCGCCGTCATCGAAGTACAGGACAACCGCGCCTGCGGCGATGGCGCCTGTGACCAGCTGGCCTTCGGCGCCAATATTGAAGACGTTGGCGCGAAAACAGATAGCCAAACCTACCGAAATAAGCAGCAATGGGGCGACCTTGATGCCCACTTCAGACCATCCGTGGAGATCGTTGATCGGTTCCCAAAAGAACACAGCCAGGCTGGCGAAAGGGTCCTTGCCCACCGCAAGAAAGAGCAAAACGCCGCAAGCCATCGTCAGCACCACGGCCAGCACAGGTGAAATCCACGCCATCAATAAAGACGGCTTTGCACGCGGCTCAAGCCTTAACATGCCGGCGCCTCCATGGTGGCAGCCACACCTGCGACGAGATCCGCGGAACCCCACAAGCCGCTCATCCATTGCCCGATGAGATCCTGCGAGGCTTGTGATGTTTTTATGGATGGCGACATTCGCCCTTTCGCCAACACGACCAGTCGGTCTGAAATTTCGAACAATTCGTCGAGCTCTTCCGAAATGACCAGCAAGGCGCAACCCGCATCGCGCAAGGCGATCAGCTCGGACCTTATCTGGGCAGCCGCACCCACATCCACACCCCAGGTCGGCTGTGCGACGAGCAATACGCTGGGATTGCGCGTGACTTCACGGCCAACGATGTACTTTTGGAGATTCCCACCTGATAGGCTCGCCGCCATGGCGTGCACTCCGGGCGCCTTGACCTTGAAACGCTGAATGATATCGGCGGCCAGCAACTGGATTGCGCGCCGGTTTACCAGGCCATGGCTGACCGTCGCGCGGGTCTGATGGGACAACAACATATTGTGGGCAAGAGATAGTTCGGGCACGGCGCCACGGCCCAGCCGCTCTTCCGGCACAACACCGATACCGTGGGCCCTGCGCCACGCCGTGGACTTGTCACCAATAGGCCTGCCCTCGAAAACCAGCGCGGTCCGGGAAGGCCGGGTGTCCTCGCCTGATAACACGGCCAGAAGTTCCTGCTGGCCATTGCCCGAGACCCCCGCCACGCCGAGGATCTCACCTGCCCTCACCTCGAAATCGATATCGTTCAACTCTGTGGCGAACGGATGGGCCTTGGGCAAGGAAAGTCGCTGGACCGTCAAACGTGCCTCGCCGGGCGGACGCTCGTGGTGCGTGATGGCAAGCGGTTCGCAGCCTATCATCAGGCGCGACAGGCTGGCATCGGTTTCGTTGCGGGGATCGGAAACGCCGGTGACCTTGCCGCCGCGCATGACCGTACACGTATGGCAAAGCGCACGTATTTCATCCAGCTTGTGACTGATATAGAGAATGCTGCAACCTTCGTCCGCGAGCTTGCGCAAGGTTTCGAACAACCTGTCCACCGCCTGCGGTGTAAGAACCGACGTGGGTTCGTCAAGTATGAGCAACTGAGGCCGACCCAGCAAGGCGCGCACGATTTCGACGCGCTGGCACTCGCCGACCGACAATGTGTGAACATGTCGCTGTGGCTCGAGGTCGAGCCCATACTGGCGCGCAGTATCGGCAATGCGTGTTTCGAGGTCTGCCAGGCGAGTATTGGAAGGCAGGCCCAAGGCTATGTTTTCCGCCACGGTCAGCGTATCAAAGAGCGAAAAATGCTGGAAAACCATGCCTATTCCCAGATCCCGCGCCGCGGCAGGGCTGGCAATACGCGTTTCCTGGTCATTCCAGAACAGTTGGCCCGCGTCCGGCTTCGTGACGCCATAGATGATCTTCATCAGGGTGGACTTGCCCGCACCGTTCTCTCCCAGCACGGCGTGGATCTCACCGGGCAGGACAGTGAGGTCGACCTTGTCGTTGGCAACGACCGCAGGGTACTGCTTGGTGATCTGTTTCAGCGCAAGGCGGGTAGTCATAGGTGCTAGCGTTGCTGCAACGCCTTTTCGATTTTCTTGTCAGTCTTGTACTGGCTCAGCGCATATACTGCCCAGATCGTGGCCGGCAACCATCCAACCAGAGTGATTTGCAATATCAGGCACACAATTCCGGCAATGGGCCGCCCAATGGTGAAGAATGTAAGCCAGGGCAATAACAGAGCAATGATCAGTCGCATTATTCAACACCCCATTTCCGTTGGAAGTTTACAGAGCCTGCTATTCTAACCGCTGCTTAAATTGAGGTTATCAACGATGACTGATATTGCATCCAGCATCTGGAACACGATCGTTCATGAGTTTTCCGATATTCCCGACGTGGAACAGGCAACACGCATTCTGCTGCGCCTGTCGATGGCGATCGCCTTGGGGGCCGCCATCGGCTACGAGCGTGAGCTGCGCGGCAAAGATGCCGGACTTCGCACCCATATGCTGGTGTCGCTGGGCGCGGCGATTTTTATCCTGGCACCGCTACAAATTGGCATGCCCATCGAGGACGCCAGCCGTGTGCTCCAGGGCATCATTGCAGGCATTGGCTTCCTGGGTGCCGGCGCCATCATCAAGCTTAGCAATGATGAAGAAATCAAAGGCTTGACGACGGCAGCCAGCGTATGGGTAGCCGCGGCCATAGGCATTGCCGCAGGAATGGGCCTGGAAGCCACCGCAGTGGTGAGCACCGCGGCGGTCCTGTTCATTCTGGTGGTGGTCAGGCGAGTGGAAACAAAAATCGACCCGAATCCCAAGTAGCCGGCTGCGCAACCCACCTTCTCACGGACGCGCTTGCGATGACGGCCAGTTGTCCCGGGGATTCTCTGCCTCCTGTTTTTCCGCAGGCTTGTCGGAGCTGGGTTTCTTTTCGGACTTGCCGAGTACAGGTTCGCAATCGTTTGATTCGTTGGTTCCAGTATTGAGCAGTGGCAACAAGGCGGCAAACGGAGTGGCCACGACGCCCAATGCTATGGCCGCACCGGCACGGGCTGCCAGCGGACCCATCTGCACCCCGACGTCCGGATTCTTGAACGTCCCTTTCGCATACAGAGGCGAGCGCAGGGTAAAAACGCGCAGCGTCTTGTTTTCCGGTCGCACATCAAGGTCGATCGCTTCGGTACGCAGGTTGATGTCGCCCGTTATGTCCACGGTCGTGTCCTCGGTTTCCAGCTTGAAGACACGGATCTGCATCAAACCGTCGCGAACCACAAAGTTGCTGGCGACACAGTTCAGCATTACTTGCTCGTCGCCGAATAGTTTAAGCATGAGCATGTTCGCAACGTTCAGGCCAGCGGCCTCCATCAGGAAGCTACTGACCGTGCCGCGACTGACCAAAGCCTTGATTTCGCCATTGGCATGGCCCAGAAGCTCGGCAATCGAACCGCCCTGGCCCTTTAGCGTGGCATCGCCATGCAACTCGCCAAAACTGGCATCCATGCTTTCGGCGCCCGGAAAAAGCTGTTTAAGCTTCAAGTGACGTGCGGCCGTCTCCATTTCCGCCTGAATTTTTTCTCCACGGCCATCCAGTGTGATCGTATTGCCGAGCGTGCCACCGGCGAAACCGAAATTCAACGGTGTGAAGGACAGGACGCGGTCTTGCAGTTTGATATGCGCGTCGATGTCGTCGAGAGGCAGATTCTTGTCGCGCAGTATCTTGACTCCCTTGAACTTGACATCGGCGTCCATGGTTCCCCACGCCTTGGTGCCAATGGGATCGACTGGCAAGACCTTGCCCGGCGGCTGCTTGACCTTGTCTTTTTCGCCTTTCCCTTTGACATTGCTGGTATTCGCGCCGATGAGAGGTCCTAGATCCTTGAACCGCAAGAGCTTGGACTCGACATGGCCGGTAAGGAGCGAGCGCGGCTTGCGCTGCTGGTATTCCAGGGTCCCCTGGAGGTCACTTTCGCCCACGACGCCTTTGAAATTCTCATACCTCCATTTGTCGTCATCCCCCTCCAGCATCCCGATGAGTCGACCTTCCGTGCTGTACGGCGGAGTGCTTGGCAATGTGACGCCAATGAGAGGATGCAGATCGGCCATACTATTGCCGGCAAGACTAAGCTTGACATCGAGTGCCGCCAGCTGTTGAGGTTTGGTCACGGAACCCTCGATTCCTATGGTGGTTTCGCCTACGCTGACCTTGCCCTGAAGCGGGAACGGATCACTGCCCGCTCGCAATGACAGGATATCGCCTGCCTGCCCTTCGCCGCTGATATCAGCGTCGTTATAGCTGCCGCTGGCCTTGAACCCGATGCCATAGCCGCCCTTGCTTGTTTCCTGCAGGGACTCGAGCTCCGCGTTCATGTTCAGCTTGCTGGCTACATCCACGACATGGACCCTCGCCTGTGCGACCTGTATCTGTTGAACGTCGAATTCCCATCTCGACGGTTTCTGGTCGTTCGGATTTTTCCTGGTGAACGTCCAGTTATTGACCCCTTGTTCATCGCGGTTCAGCGCCACGTTGGCTTGTTCGATCTTGAGGCGGGGGAGCTCGATGGTGTTATCGAGCAGGGCTAATGGATTGATCACGAAGGTCAGGTTCTTTACCTCGGCCATGTTGCCTTCGAGCATGCTTCCTTCCGGGTTTCCCACCGTGACCTGCTGGGCCGTGATCTCGGGCCAAGGCACCCAACCCCGCCACCCGCTTTGCTCTTGCATGCGCAGCCACTTGACCGACAGATCCCCTTCTATAGCCACCGGTCGATCGACGAGCGCGCTGACTTGCTTGTTGATCCAGGGCCGGGCGTGGTTCCAGTTGAACGTGGCCGCTACCAGCACCGACAGGGCGACGATTGCCAAAAGAACGGAGCATCCCCACAAAATAAATTTCAAATAGCGTGGCATGTCCGCTCCTGGATTGACCGCCCCCATGATGAGGCGACCGGTACATCATTTTAGGTGGATCGCTGTCCGGCCCTTGGAACGAAACGATACCGTGCAGGACGAAATACCGCAACTAGACCTGAGGTCCGGAATACGTCACGCAAGCATGCTGCGTGCCCGGCGGAAACGCTCGTGCCATGAGAATGCCAGTTCCAGCATGTGGGGAGTCTGGCCGCCGCGCTTGCAGGCCTGCCTGAAATAATGGCGCAGTTCCTCCCGATAGTGGGGGTGGGCACAACGTTCGATGATCAGTTCAGCGCGTTCACGTGGGGCCAATCCCCGCAAATCGGCCAATCCCCACTCGGTCGCGACCACGTCGACGTCGTGCTCGGTATGATCAACGTGAGGCACCATGGGGACAACGCTGGAGATTGCGCCGGCCTTGGCCACCGACTTGCTGACGAATATTGACAAATGGGCGTTTCGGGCAAAATCGCCTGAGCCCCCTATGCCATTCATCATATGCGTGCCGCCGACGTGAGTGGAATTCACATTACCGTAGATATCGAACTCCAGGGCCGTGTTGATGGCAATAATGCCCAGCCTGCGCAGAACCTCGGGATGGTTGCTGATTTCCTGCGGTCGCAGCACAAGCCGGGACCGGTAGCGTTCGACCTCCTGTAGAAACGTCTCATGCCTTGCTTCGGACAGCGTAATGGACGAGGCCGAAGCAAAATCCAGCTGTCCGGAATCGAGCAATTCGAAGGCGCTGTCCTGCAGCACTTCCGAGTACATTGTCAGGCCGGCGAAAGGCGAATCGAGCAGACCGTGCAATACTGCGTTCGCAATCGTTCCGATGCCGGCCTGTAATGGCAGCAGTGCAGGCGTCAACCGCCCGGCCTTGACTTCACCCGATAGAAATTCGATAACGTGGCCGGCTATCGCCTGGGTTTCATCGTCCGGCGGCAAGATGGCGGAAGGACTATCCGCGCTGTCGGTCACGACAATTGCGGCAATTCGTGCCGGGTCGACGCGGATCGCCGCCCCACCGATACGGTCGTCCACATTGAGCATAGGTATCGGCGTTCGACCGGGCCGGGCAGCGGGAACGTAGATATCGTGCAGGCCTTCCAGCGACAAGGGCATACGGAGGTTGAGTTCGATGATGACCTGGGCTGCCTGTTCCACAAAACTGGCGGAGTTGCCGACAGACGTGCTGGGTACGATGCCGCCATCTTCTGTGATGGCCACCGCTTCGATGACGGCGATGTCGATGGGAGCAAGGTTATGTCCCCGAAGCTGCTCGACCGTCTCGGACAAATGCTGGTCGATGAACATCACCTCGCCATCATTGATTTTCTTACGCAGACTCGCATCGGCCTGGAACGGCATGCGGCGAGCCAGCAATCCGGCCTGTGCCATCAGTCCGTCGCTGTCGTTACCCAGCGACGCGCCCGTGATAAGGGTAAGTTTCAGGTCTTCCTGGCGCGCCCGCTCGGCCAAGGCAGCCGGCAAGGCCTTGCAATCACCGGCCTTTGTGAACCCGCTCATCCCGACGCTCATCCCGTCCCTGAATAGCCGGGCCGCCTCTTCAGCTGTCATGATTTTCTGTCTTAATTCAGGCTGACGAATTCGATCCTCGTACATCTCCATGCACTCCGCTTCATTATTGATGAGATCAGCATAGCATTCCAATCATGAATTAAAATAACCGTTAAAAGTCGTTTTATTCATAGTTCGCGCAATGGAGACCCCTTACGGTGGATATCAGATCCCTACGCTATTTCGTCGAAACCACCCGGCTGAACAGTTTTACGCACGCGGCTGCAAGCCTGCAGGTGACCCAGTCCACGATCAGCAAAATGATACGGCAGCTCGAAGACGAAATCGGCGAACCCTTATTGTTGCGCGAATCGCGCCAATTTACCCTTACCGATACAGGGCGCGTCGTCTACGAGCGTGCCAAGGACGTCCTGGGCGCCATGCGACAATTGACCACTGAAGTACGCGAAACACAAGCCCTGAGCCGTGGCACCTTGCACGTGGGCGTGCCGCCCATGATCAATCTGCTATTCACTCAGGTATTGAAGACCTTCCGTACCAAGTATCCGGATATTGTGCTTGCATTGCACGAAAACACTGGCCAGGAAATTGAACGACAGGTGGCCGCCGGCACACTTGAAATTGGCATGAGCATCCTGCCGACCAATCCCGACCTGGGTCTCAGGGCGGTAGAGGTTGCAAGCCATGCAGTTTGGGCAGTCGGAGAACATGGCGCTTTCAAGCAAAAAGATACAATCCGCCTGAACGCCTTGGCGGATATGCCTCTGGTCTTGTTGAAGGATGATTTTGCTCTGACCCGCCGACTGCGTCATGAGTTCCGCCAGGTGGGTTTCGAGCCGAAAATTGCAGCGCAAAGCAGTCAATGGGATTGGACCTTGGCCATGGCACGGGCCGGCATGGGCGTCGCGCTGCTGCCGGAACCCTTCATCTCAAACCTCAACCAGGACAACCTTGCCGTCGCACGGATTGTGGAACCCGATATTCCATGGCAGGTGGCCCATATCTGGAATGGCCGCTACCTATCGCACGCGGCCCGGGCATGGATCGATATCTGCGAACAGGTATTGGGCGGCCACTGGCTGGACACCTCGGACCAGTGGCCTTCTGAAGGCACTACGCCGCGGCTGTCTCGAGCGCCGTAGCGGGCACGGCATCTTCTTCAGCCAGCGGGCTGCGTATCAAGTGATCAAAGGCACTGAGAGCCGCCTTTGCGCCGTCGCCAGCCGCGATCACAATCTGCTTGTAAGGCACTGTCGTGACATCACCGGCCGCGAACACACCTGGCAAGGACGTCTGGCCCCTGGCGTCCACCTCGATCTCGCCATGGCGTGACAATGCCAGCGTACCTTCGAGCCACTCGGTATTGGGCACCAGACCAATCTGGATGAACACCCCTTCCAGCTCGACGCGATGCAACTCGTCGGTTTTTCGGTCTTTATATGCCAAAGCGCTGACCTTTTTGCCATCGCCGTGTATCTCGGTGGTGAGCGCGCTGGTAATGACGGTAACATTCGGCAGACTGCGCAATTTGCGCTGCAGAACGGCATCCGCACGCAAAGCGTCACCGAATTCAATAAGAGTCACGTGCTTGACCAGCCCGGCCAGGTCTATGGCCGCTTCCACTCCAGAGTTGCCGCCGCCGATGACCGCGACGCGCTTGCCCTTGAACAGCGGACCGTCGCAGTGCGGACAATAGGCGACGCCGTTGTTACGGTACTCGCGCTCGCCTGGAACGTTGATTTCGCGCCAGCGGGCACCCGTGGATACTATGACGGTCTTGCTTTTGAGCACACCGCCGTTGGCCAGTTCGATTTGGATAAGCTTTCCGGGCACCAGGCTGGTGGCCTCTTGTAGATTCATAATATCCACATCGTAAGCTCTTACGTGCTCTTCCAGTGCCGCTGCAAACTTCGGCCCATCCGTTTCTTTAACCGAAATGAAATTTTCTATGGCCATGGTGTCCAACACCTGTCCCCCGAAGCGTTGTGCCACGATACCGGTGCGTATACCTTTGCGCGCGGCATAGACCGCCGCTGCCGCGCCGGCCGGGCCACCGCCAACAATCAATACATCGTAGGCGTCCTTGGCGCTGAGCTCCTCGGCCTTGCGGCTGGATGCGCCGGTGTCCAACCGGGACAGGATCTCTTCGACACTCGAGCGGCCCTGGCCGAACACTTCACCGTTCAGGTACATGGTCGGTACCGACATGATCTGGCGGGCGTCCACTTCGTCTTGATACAAGGCGCCGTCGATGGCGACATGCTGGATGCGCGGATTGATGATCGACATCACATTCAGCGCCTGAACAACATCAGGGCAATTCTGGCATGACAAAGAGAAATAGGTCTCGAACTTGTAGTCGCCGTCAAGATTACGTATTTGTTCGATCACAGCTTCATCGAGCTTGATCGGATGGCCGCCGACCTGGAGCAAGGCCAGGACCAGCGATGTGAATTCGTGCCCCATGGGTATACCGGCAAAACGCACACTGATGTCAGTGCCGCTGCGATTGATACTGAAGGAGGGCTTGCGTTCATTGCTGTCGTTACGCTCGGTCAACGTGATGCGATCCGACATCAGCTCGATTTCCTGTAGCAGATCGCGCAGTTCGACAGATTTGGCGCTGTCGTCGAGGCAGGCCACGATCTCGATAGGCAGCGAGACCATTTCCATATAGGATTTCAACTGATTCTTGATATTTGCATCTAACATAACGTATCGACCTTCTTGATAAGAGGAATTCAGGGTGTCGCATCATGGCTCGTAGCCGTGATGCGACGGGAAAAGTAAACTTACCCGCTTATCGCAAGCGAGTTACGCTTTAGATCTTGCCTACGAGGTCCAGCGAAGGAGTCAGCGTTTTACCGCCTTCTTCCCATTTGGCGGGGCAGACTTCACCAGGGTGGGCAGCGATGTACTGGGCAGCCTTTACCTTGCGCAGCAGTTCGGAAGCAACGCGGCCAATGCCGTTGTCATGCACTTCCATTACTTTGATTTCGCCTTCGGGATTCACGACGAAAGTACCGCGCAATGCAATGCCTTCCTGTTCGATAAGAACTTCGAAGTTGCGCGCCAATACGTGAGTCGGATCGGCAATCATGGGATATTGCACTTTGCCAATAGCGTCGGAGGTGTCGTGCCAGGCCTTGTGCGAGAAGTGCGTGTCGGTCGATACGCTATAGATTTCAACGCCAAGCTTCTGGAATTCAGCATATTGCTCGGCGAGATCTTCGAGTTCGGTTGGGCACACGAACGTGAAATCGGCAGGATAGAAAACGAATACCGACCACTTGCCTGCAACCGACTCATCGCTTACGTCGACAAATTTTCCGTTATGGTATGCAGTGGCTTTGAAGGGCTTGATTTGCGTATTGATCAGGGACATTGTGTTTTTCCTTTAAGTGGTTGAAAAACTGAACACGACCTCAGTATAGGCCATAACTATCATTTGCCATAATTGATAGTTTTTATACTGGTCATTGCTTTTGCCTATAGCCTGAACCAATTGCCGCTTCCTGCGATCCGTCCCGACGCCGCGGGACGAATCGGACCAACCCGTCTAGAACGCCTTCGACAATGTCAGCAGCGCGGTGGCGCGCCCTGTGTACTTTCCTTTGGTATTGACATAGATATCACGGTCGGCATTCGTGTCTATATAGCTGAGGGCAGTCGAAAACCCATTGCCCCAATCCCTGGACAGGCCCAGCGACCAGTCCGTATAGGAGCCATCGTCCAAGTTGCGAACCTTCTGGTATCCCACGTGCGCCATCAGTGCCAGCCCCCAATATCCCGTGTCGAACTTGGCTGACAAATCGTAATACTGGCTGTTCTTGCTGTCAGGCACGCCAAACAGGTTCGTCAGCGAATGGGAATACTTGGCCGTTATGGGGCCGTAACCAAGACCAACGTAGAGTTCTGTCGTGTTGGGACTGGCGTAACCGTCTGGATAGCTGCCTGGATAATGATAGTGCAGCGCACCCACGTCGTAGTTCAAATCGGGCCCAAGTGTTCCCCTATAGCCACCGTAGACATCCATTTCAACCGCCGCCGACACATCGGGGTGGGAGTCGTCCAGCCAGCTGATGCTGGAATTCCAGTTCCCCAAGTACAAGCCACTGGAATGCCCCAAGTCGAATCCACCTTGAATAGCGGGCTTGTTATTGGTCTGCATGATGCCGCGATAGCGGTACTGGCTGACCAATGATACGTTCGCACTCAAGGTGAAATCGGATTCCGGCATCGAGGCCACGTCCTGGCCATAAGCGGGAAGCAAGGCGCTGGCGGCGAGTATCAGCGCCATGGCTGCAGTAGCGTTCACGCACGCTCTCATGGCAACCTCCGCAAAAATACCGACGCCGGCAACACTGCCGTACAAGACAGATGTGAGTGGGAATGCCTAATCATGGGCCTACTCCTGGGGGCTGATTTACTCGCGGAATAATGATGAGCCACGGGTTGATGCCGCGAGCGAATACCATCAAACGAATATCACTCATCGATGTGGATATACGCAACTCGTGTGCCAGCTTTCAGCCAAAAACTTTCGCGCAAAAAGGGGCCAGCGGGCACTTCCGCTGTTTTCGGGTGCGCCACCAGTGCCCTGCAATGATGCATCCTGCGCGCAGTCCACAATTGACAGCAGGCGCATTATTCATCACGGCGGTGCATGTCGAAAAACTGCCACATAAGGAGAGAAGCCCTGGGTCCTTCCCTGGCGTTGAATCTGTGCTTGGCATCGCCACCACTCCAGGCATGGCCAACGTCCTTAATCAGGCATAGACGGACTATTGGCTTGCGATTCCGTAAATAGTCCCACCGCTGGTATTCCCGATGTGTACCCTTTGCCAGCACGGCTACCTTCCCCGTGGGCTGTGCCAGCGTGTGCACCTGTGTCGCGTTGGCCGGATACCTTGCTGCAACCGTGCCGGGATCCCGCAGCGTCCAATTCGTGTGTACGAACTGTTGCGTTAATTGCCTTGCGTTGCGTGGCGACACCACGCCATCGCTTTGCCCATGCAGGATCAGGGCGGGCATCCCAGGAAAGCGAACTGCATGGTCAATCAGTGACTCGACCAAACCGCTGGGTTCATGCGATGTCCCGTGTCGCATTGTTCTCATTCCCCCGGACGGATTGCGCGCGTCACCCAATACGGCGCCCGAATGCATTGCCACCGCGGCAAACAAGGTAGGATGACGCAACGCGGTCAATCCGGCCATCCCTGCGCCGGCCGACATACCCGCAACATACACTTTTGCGCGATCCAGCTTATACCGCAAGACGATGGTGCTGGTGAGGTCCGCAATCGCGTCTGCTTCGGCCCATCCATGGCCGTCATCCGGCTGAAACCATCGCCAGCAGCGAAGCGCCTGAACGCGTCTCGTCTGCTGGGGATATATCACGACAAAGCCTTTGCTGTCGGCCAGGTGATTCATGCGCGAACCCGAGGCCATTTCATATGCCGTTTGCTGGCATCCGTGCAGCATTACAAGCAAAGGCATTCCCGCGACGGTACGGCCTGGCGGCGTATACATACCATAGGCAAGGCGCCCCAGCAGTTCCGTCCTGGAAGGCGCCGTCTTGTGGATAAGACTCTGCCAAGTCCCCTGCCCGGAAAGTTCCTTCGCCGGTATCGGCTTGACGGCGGGCCGCGGGACGGAAACTTTCTTGCTTGCTTTACTGGCTGTCTTCTTGCGGGCCCGTTTCAATGGCGGCGCGTTTACCATCTTGAGTGCCTGGCGTTGCAGGCGGTTCATGCGCTTGATCGTGGAAAAAACCAGACTGCTCAGCTTTCTAGCCATACGCCTCCGATAGCTGCATGTCGGGCCTGCATCAGGCACGACAGGTCGACACAATGGAAAAGACTGAGTTATCGTAGCCGAATGGCCATCAATGCGTCGGGTTACCAAATGAGTTCACTATTCGCGTTCCTTCACCATATTGCTGCTTTTGTGTTGATTTCCGCCCTGGCCATCGAATTAGTGCTGCTTCGCGAGACACTATCGCTTACCATTGCACGCAAGTTGCGCGCAGCAGACATGGTCTACGGCATTGCCGCTGGTGTCGTACTTGTGGTTGGGCTGATCCGGGTTTTCTACCTTGAGAAAGGCCCTTCCTATTATTTCAGCAACGTACCGTTCATGATCAAGCTTACGTTGTTCATCATGATCGCACTCTTGTCCATTTACCCCACCCGCGAATTTCTATCATGGAGGCGATTCCTTGGTAAGGGCCGCGCTCCGGTCATGAGTGCTGGCACAGTGCAAAGACTGAAAATGATTGTCCATCTGGAGCTTTTTGCGGCGGCGACCCTGATCTTGTGCGCTGTGCTGATGGCCCGCGGCGTGGGTAGCGTCTAGTCTGGAGAGCTTGAAGAATCAGTCGTCCGGACCCACGCGTACCACGAGCTTGCCGAAATTCTTGCCCTGGAGCAGCCCAATGAACGCCTGCGGGGCATTCTCCAGGCCCTCGACCCTATCTTCCCGATATTTGATCTGGCCGGCATCAAGCCAGGCCTTCATGTCGCGGGCGAATTCATCATAATGCGAGGCGTAGTCCTCGAATATGATGAATCCCCGGATCGTCAGCCGCTTGGTCAGCACGGTGCGCATCAACAAGGCCAGGCGGTCGGGGCCTGGCGCCTGCGACGTTGCGTTATAGGCGGAAATCAGTCCGCATACCGGAATGCGCGCCGACGTATTCAGCAGGGGCAGAACGGCGTCGAACACTTTCCCGCCGACGTTTTCATAATAGATGTCTATGCCATCAGGACATGCCTGGGCAAGCTGCCCGGCGAAATCATCGGCCTTGTGGTCCAGGCACGCGTCGAAACCCAGCACATCGACGGCATGGCGACATTTTTCCGGGCCGCCTGCCACGCCGATGACACGGCAGGATTTCATCTTCGCGATTTGGCCTACCGTTGCACCAACCGGGCCCGTACAGGCCGCGACGACCAACGTCTCGCCTGCCTTGGGACGCCCAATATCGAGCAAACCCATGTAAGCCGTGAACCCCGGCATGCCCAGGATCCCCAGCACATAGGACGGGTGTGAAACGTCGGGCCCGAGCGAAACAAGCCCTTCACCGCCGGATACCGAATAATCCTGCCATCCACACTGACCCAGCACCCAGTCCCCCTCGACGAAATCAGCATGGCGCGACGCGACCACCCTGCTGACAGTGCCAGCACCCATGACAGCGTCGATTTCCACCGGTGCTGCGTAGGAGGGGGCATCGCTCATGCGACCCCGCATATAGGGATCCAGCGACAGGTAAACAGTGCGCAGCAATACCTCGCCGGCGCCGGGCTGCGGAACGGGCGCCTGTTCAAGACGGAAGTTCTGAGGCGTTGGCGCGCCATGCGGACGGGATGCCAGGACGATACGGCGATTGACTGAGCTTGATTGCGTCATATTCGTGGTCCTTTGAAAATAGAAAAAATATCAAGGCGACGGCTGCCGTCCGGGAGGTCCCGGCTTCACGTGGATGGCGCGCCCGGCACCCCAGCCATTGATCGCGGCGCCCACTCCCAACAAGGCAAATAGCCAGCCCGTTGCGGCATAGCCGCCGGTGGCGCTGTACACCACACCTACCAGCAAGGGTCCGAAAGCGGCCAGCAGATAGCCGAAACCTTGTGCCATCCCGGACAACTGCGCAGCAATGTGAGGATCAGGCGATCGTAATACGATAACAGTCATGGCCATGGCAAACAGGCCGCCTTGGCCTATTCCCTGCAGAACCGCCCATATCCACACCGCAGATAAGGGTCCGAACAACATCCCGACCAGCGCTGCCGCGGCAAGAAGGGCAAGCCCCGCATTGATCATGCGCTGATCCTTGCATCGCACCGCCACGGCGGGAATCAACAAACAAGTGATCACCTGCGTCATGATGGAGACCGACACCACGATACCCGCTGTCACGCCGTCCAGCCCGCGATCCCGCAATATGGGCGCCATCCATCCCATGACGCAGTAAGCCAACGCGGATTGCAGACCCATGAAAAACAAGCAGGTCACGCCCCAATCCTCCGGGCCGACCACCTGCCCGACCGGGACCATATTGACTGCTCATTGCCCGCGGCGCCCATATAAAGGCCACCGCGGCAGCAGGCACGGCCCAGACAACGAGGCCGGCCGACCAGGAATTGTCGAACCAATGCACGATGGGCAGCGTGAACGCGGCGGCGGAAGCCGCGCCGCCGCAAAGTGCCATCGTGTAAAGTCCCGTCATGAGTGCCGCCTGCTTGGGAAAATCGCGTTTGACCACGCTGGGCAGCAGGACGTTGCCGGTGGCAATCGCCGCACCCGCCATTGCTGACCCGATGAACAGACCATACATACCGCCCAACCCGCGCAGCGCTGTTCCCAGTGCCAACAATACCAGCACAATAAGCAAGGTGCGCTCCGGCCCCACGAGTCGCGAGATGCGCGGCGCGAGGGGAGCAAACAGACCCAGGCACAACACAGGCAACGTGGTCAGATAACCCGCGCCGGAAGCCGAGAGCCCGGTTTGCCGAACGACTTCAGGGAGCAGGACGGAGAGGCTGGCAAACAGGGGCCGAAGATTGAACGCAATCAACATCAAGCTGAGGCCCAGCAGGAATTGCCCCGCACGGTTCCGGTGCTTCCCCGGATGGAATCCGCGTTCGGCGCTTTTTTGAGTTGTGGTCATGACTTCTTGATGATTATTTTTGGCCGGCCGACGATAGCCGTGTCGCTCATCATAGCGTGCGCCGACAACATTGAAACCGGCAGCGGCAGCCACGGGAGGTCGTTGCGCATGTCGACCACGTACAATTTCAATTTTCATCCCGCCTCGAGAGCCTACTATGCGTGCTATTGGAACCCCTTTGTCTGCCTCAGCCACTAAAGTCATGTTGCTCGGTTCAGGCGAGCTTGGCAAAGAGGTCTTGATCGCACTGCAGCGGCTGGGCGTTGAAACCATAGCCGTGGACCGTTACGCCAATGCGCCAGGACAGCAGGTGGCCCACCATGCACGAACCATAACCATGAGCGATCCCGAACAACTGAAGACGCTGATCATGGCCGAGAAACCAGACTTCGTCGTACCCGAGATCGAGGCCATCGCCACATCGGTTCTGGAAGAGCTCGAGGCCACTGGCCAGTTTTGTGTGATCCCGACCGCGCGCGCGGCACGACTCACGATGGACCGCGAAGGCATCCGTCGACTGGCCGCCGAAACACTGGGGGTGCCCACCAGTCCTTACTGCTTCTGCGATTCGCTGGAGGAATTGCAGTCTGCGATCGACAACGGCATAGGCTATCCCTGCGTGGTCAAACCGGTAATGAGCAGTTCCGGCAAAGGCCAAAGCAAAATCGACGGACCGCAAGACCTTGAGCAGGCATGGGACTATGCCATGGTCGGCGGCCGCGTAAGTCACGGGCGCGTCATTGTGGAAGGATTCATCGATTTCGACTATGAGATCACACTCCTCACTGTTCGTGCTGTGGGGGCGGATGGTAATGTCGAAACGCATTTCTGCGAGCCTATCGGTCACGCGCAGGTTGCTGGCGACTATGTGGAAAGCTGGCAACCGCATCCCATGCATCCCACTGCACTCAAGAAGGCGCAAGACGTGGCGCGCGTCGTGACAGACGACCTCGGCGGGCAAGGGGTATTCGGCGTGGAGCTCTTCGTCCGCGGCGACGAGGTGTGGTTCAGCGAAGTCAGCCCCCGTCCCCACGACACGGGCATGGTCACCATGATCACCCAATGGCAAAATGAGTTCGAGCTGCATGCCCGCGCAATTCTTGGACTACCGGTAAGCACGGCATTGAAGAGTCCTGGCGCCAGTGCCGTGATCTATGGCGGTATCGACGCCGAAGGCGTGGCATTCCACGGCGTGGACGATGCGCTGCGTGTGCCGCAAACTGAAGTGCGATTATTTGGAAAGCCGGAGAGCTTCAAAAAGCGGCGCATGGGCGTGGCCCTGGCTTACGATGCCGACGTGGACGTGGCACGCGAACGCGCGAAAGAAGCGGCACAACACGTACAGCCGCGGCAAGGCACCTGAATCTGACCGGCGGCCGGCGCACCGGCGGCCGGCGTACCGGCGGCCGGCGTACCGGCGGTTCAGAGCCGGGCCGTTGTCGCCACGACGTCGACCCAACAGTTGGGGGTTTCATAGAGCCGTACGCGGCTCAACCGCAGTGTGCCTTCGAATCGATCCGCATAGTGTGGGGCGAGCGTATCAAAGGCCAGGTGCGCCAGGTTTTCGGCCGTCGGTATGCTGTCCAGAACCACGGTCTTGTGGTCTTCCAGCGTAGCCAGAAATTCCACCACCGCTGTATCGCCCCGGAACACCAGAAAGGCATGGTCCCACTTGTCGACGATGTGCTCCCTGGCTATTGATTTCACTTCCGAGAAATCCATCACCATGCCATTGCTGGATGCTCCAGGCACCGTGACAATATCGCCGTCGAGCGTGACTTCCATGACATAGCGGTGACCGTGCAAATTCTTGCATTGACTACGGTGGTCGGGGATGCGGTGGCCCGCATCGAACTCCAGCTTTCTGGTGATACTAGTCATCACGCGCCTCTGCACTTGCAATAAATTGCCGGTAGCCTCGGGCGCGCAACTCGCATGCGGGACAACTTCCGCAACCGTAGCCCCAGTCGTGCCTGATAGACCGGTCGCCCAGATAACAGCTATGGGTATGTTCCTGTGTCAAGGCGATCAGTTTCCGACCGCCCGTCGCCTCCGCAAATTTCCACGTTTCTGCCTTGTCCAGCCACATGAGCGGCGTCTCAATGCGGAAGTGCTGGTCCATGCCCAGGTTCAAAGCCAGCTGCAGCGCCTGCATGGTGTTGTCACGGCAGTCGGGATAACCGGAATAATCCGTCTCGCACATGCCGCCGACGAGAGTGCCGATGCTTCGGCGGTAGGCCAAGGCCGCGGCATAGGTGAGGAAAAGCAGATTCCGGCCCGGTACGAAGGTGTTGGGCAAACCGTTATCGGCAAACTCGATTTCTTTTTCCGCAGTCAGGGCGCAGTCGGAAAGTTGACCGAGCAGGCTCAAGTCCAGCACATGATCGTCGCCCAGGCGCTCAGACCACTCGGGAAACTGACTTTTCAATTCACGGAGAACGTCCTGGCGACATTCCATTTCAACAATATGGCGCTGTCCATATTCGAAGCCTATGGTCTCGACGTGTGTGTAGCGGGCCAGGGCCCACGCCAGGCATGCGGTCGAATCCTGGCCACCGGAGAAGAGTACGAGTGCGCGCGACATACTAGCGAATTCCGATCAATTTATGGGTTTGAATGCTAAGTCGCCAGCGCGGATGAGCCAGGCAATACTCAATGGCTGCCTGCGTATTGGCGACCTGGTCAGGCCCGTCCATGGGTTGCAGCCAGAACTCGTCGAATGGCAAGTCTTCCAGGTGGGCGGGGTCGATGCCGGGCTGCGGAAAAACCAGCTTGAGCTCCTGTCCTTGTCTCACGATCCAGTCCGTCCCCACCTTGGGGCTGGTACAGAGCCAGTCGATACCGGCCGGAGGGTTCACCGTTCCGTTGGTTTCCACCGCGATCTCGAAGCCACGAGCGTGGATGGCGTCGATCAAGGGTGCATCGAGCTGGAGCAATGGCTCGCCGCCGGTAAACACCACGAAGCGAAACCGTTGCTGTTCACCCCATACCGACTCGATACGATCGGCCAGAAGATCGGCGGTCTTGTATTTGCCGCCCAGTGTTCCGTCGGTTCCTATAAAGTCCGTATCGCAAAACTGACATTGAGCGGTACTGCGATCCTGCTCGCGTCCAGACCAGAGATTGCAGCCCGAAAATCGACAAAATACAGCAGGCCGGCCAGCCTGCCCCCCTTCGCCTTGCAGGGTCAGGAATATTTCTTTTACTGAATAAGTCACACGTGCTTTACTTTGCTTCTAACAGGGCGATATGGGAGGTTGCTGCGCCGGCTCACGAATGACGGGCCTTTGGGCAGGGTTACATAAAGGCCATTGTATTTCATTGCCCGCGAACCATTTTTGCCTAGTTCTTGAACCTTTCTTGCAAGGTCTCGCAGGGGTCGGAACGAGGCATTGCCGACACCACGATGTTCCGGTCGAACAGCTCCGGCGCAGCCGCGGCTTCCGTGAAACCCACGGCGAGCACGGCATAACCGGTCAACCACCTGGCAACGCCCTTGTCACGGCGAACGTGCCCATTGCCCGCTAGCAGCACAACCGGCATGGGCGCTGCTGCACCGCCCGACCAGGCCGTCCGCCGCATCAACAAGGCCATCATGGCATCCCGCGCGATCTGCGCCGTAGCCATGCCCTCGTGCAGAGACGCGGGAAGCATGCCGCAATGACCATCAATAACCTCCCTGATCTGATCCTGCAACAAGTTCGGATCAGGACCGTCCTCCAGACCAAGCTCCTTCAGCTCCTCCGGAGTGAATACGGTCGCTAGACCAGAATTCATTACACGTCCGGCATCCGATCGCGACAGATTGGCGGCGAGGAGCGGCAGACGATAGCGCAGGGCCAGCTCGATGACTGGTTGATAAAAGAGCCAGTCCCAGCGCCCTTGATCGGGTGACACCGCTGCGATGACGCATTGAGCGTCGACACATGATTCCAAGGCGGCGTTAAGCGATGCCTGAAACTCGCGGTCAAACTGTTCCATGGCTATTGCCGGACGCCAACCGGATTCGATCGCTTCAGTCAACGCGTCGCGACGCAATTGGTGACCCTCGGCATTATCGTGAACCTCGCCAAGCAAACTGATCGGATAGCGTGACAGCTCTTGCGCCAGCGCGGCAACATCGTTGATAGCGCGAGGCTTGGATGCGCATGCAGCCAGGATCACTGCCAACGCTCCAATCAGGAGATAGCGCCAGACGCCGTGTCGTTGAACATTGAACGGGTGCGACGCGGGCTTTTCAAGCATCAGACATCACCTCGGTAAGTCGACATTCATTGCATTATGACGTAGACCACGCCATCCGCACACCAGTGGAAAGAGCAACTTTGCCGCCGTGGGAGTAATGTATGCCATCCCGCAAACAATAGGAATTCCGAGATGCCGTTCGGCCAACGCCCCAGCCTCAACGACGACCAAGCCACCGGCCCCACTGAAGCCGCAAACCCGGACCATGGTTTGGTTGCCCACGTGTCCCTGCTTACCGGCCTGGCCATGCTGGCGTTTGCCGGTAATTCGATACTCTGTCGGCTGGCCCTCAAAGACGGCCACATCGATCCATTCGGTTTCACCGTGCTACGAATGGTCAGCGGCGCAATAGTGCTTTACCTACTGCTGCAGCGGCGTTCGGATCCGGATAACGCGCGAACGATCGAAGCTCCACCCGTCCCGGTCCCATCGGCCGGAAGCTGGGCCGGGGCTGCATCACTGTATCTGTATGCCATCACCTTCTCGCTCGCGTACGTGAATGTCGAAGCAGGCGTAGGGGCATTGATTCTTTTCGGAGCCGTGCAAATCACCATGCTGTTGTACGGGATACTCAAGGGCGAGCGGATTGCGCCACTCTCCATAATGGGCCTGTTCGTCAGCATTGCAGGACTCGTCTACCTTTTGCTGCCCGGCAGCAGCGCGCCGCCTTTGGGCAGTGCATTGCTCATGACTGTGGCGGGTGCATCCTGGGGATGGTATAGCGTGCTTGGCAAAGCTGTCGCCAATCCGCTCGCCACGACGGCGGGCAATTTTGCCAGGGCTATACCCCTGGCCCTGCTGACGGCCCTGCCGTTTCTGGATTCCCTGGAGTGGGACGGCTATGGGGTGCTGTACGCCGTACTGTCCGGCGCAATCGCATCAGGCATGGGGTACGCCATCTGGTATGACGTCATCAAGAAGCTTACCGTGTTGAAGGCCAGTTCCGTACAACTATGCGTACCCATCCTCACAGCGCTGATAGGTGTGGGACTTCTCGGAGAGGCGCTCACCTTACGGCTTGTGTTGGCATGCATCGCGGTGCTCGGCGGTATTGTGCTGGTATTGATCGGCAAGCAACGGAAGCCATAGAGCCATGTCACTCCGACGACGGTCAATGTCGGATGGAGCGCGTTACGCCAAAACTCTTGCACCACCTTCCAGATTGTTACTGGTGCCCCTGAGCTCAGCGCACAACGCCCATCACGGTGAACTCAACCGTCAAGACATCACCCTCTTTCCCCGCTGGATAGTCCCCGGGCGCATGGTGGACCGCATGCACCGCGCTGTCCGGGAACGTCTCGGCGTAGAACGTCGCGGCGTCCAACGCAGCGCCGTCGTACCAGAGACAAATGGTGTTCTTGTTGACCATACTCGTTCTCCTTGCAAATGGTGGCGAAGAAGTCGGACTGCACGTCGCCCTGAAAGTTCCGATTTTTACATCCGCTTTAATCCTCGATAACGACCCGCAGGTACCCACACTAAAAATCGACTGATGCCGACAACATGACAGTGCGACCGGCGGCATTCGTCGCAAAAGAACCATTGGCCAGCCAATACTTCTTGTCCGTCAGGTTATCGATGTTGGCACGCAGCACCACCGCTTTGCCTGCCACCTTGGTCCGATAGCGGGCGCCCACATCAAATGTCGTGACTGCCGGCAGGCTAAGCGTATTGTCCGCGCTGACATAGGACGACGATGTGTATGCCGCACGTCCAGTGAGGCTCAGGCCGTCCACCCAGGGCGTATCCCAGTCGAGACCGAGATTGACGGTGTGGCTTGGCACCCCTGGCGCCTTATTCCCCTCATTGATGCCGTTTTGCGTCGTGGTCAGCTTGCCCTGCGTGTAAGCCGCAGAGGCCATGATGCGCAGGCCAGGTTGCAACTCGCCATAGGCGGACAACTCAACCCCCCGATTACGCTGCTCGCCGAAGTAGCCGTAGACGTTCGACTCGTCGGCCTGGGCTGCCGGCCGTGCCAATTGGTAAATCGCCATGGTGGTCGTCACGCGACCCCAGTCCACTTTGACACCAGCTTCGTATTGCTTCGATTTGTATGGGTTCAGTACTTCGCCGGCGTTCGCGTACGTAGCCCCGACCACCGTGCCGCGCGTCAGTCCCTCTGTGAAGTTGCTGTATATCGACACGTTCTCCAGAGGCTTGACCACGATCCCGGCGACAGGAGAAACGGCATCGGCCTTGTAAGTGCCCGATCTTGCCCCGGTTGCCGTGTTGTAGCTGTCCACATCCACTGTCTGCCTGCGCGCGCCGACGGTAAGCAGCACGCGGTCTTGAGCAAAGGACAGCGTATCTGCAATGGCAATACTGTCCAGTGTGGTCTCGGACGCGCGCTGCATGTGATTGCGCAAGGACGCATTCGCAGGTAGCGGCGCAGGGTCGTAAAGATTCGAGGCGACCGCCGTCGAGCCCGGCGAGTAGGCATTGCCCGTCTCCTGGCTCATGCGTGTCACGGCGACGGCCACTGAATGGCCGATGCCGCCTGTATCAAAGCGGGCCGTCAGCCCGACATCGCCGCTAAGCGTTTTCGAGTAGGAATCGTAAAAGGAGTTCATGACGCCGAAATTGCCCTCGGCGTCGACGCCTTGACGCGCCAGCGTGACCGGGTTGACGGAGATGGGAAATACCTGTCGCACGACGTTATCCCGGTAGCCCAAAGCCACATGGCCCGTCAGATTGTCGGTAAGGTCGTACTCGAGTCGCGAAGCGATCGTTTTGTCGCGTTGCGTCAACGTGGTATCGGGATAAAAGGTGATGCGGCCATCAGGCGCTGCCGGAATCTCGGTAATGTCTGGCCGGAATCCGATCTGAGCGCGGAAATCGTCCACCTTGTCCTCCTGGTAAATGGTATCCAGGGACCACCGCAGACGATCCCCCTGGTAGTCCAGAGCAAGCGCGCCCAGGCCCAGATTCTGCTCGCCGTCATAGTTGGAGGCTTCGCCGCCGCGCACCACGCCATTGAAGCGCACTCCCCAGGCATTATTCTCGCCGAAGCGCCGGCCCATATCCAGATGGGTGCCCAGATTGGCTTTGCTGGTGTAAGTGGTGGTCAGTCGCGTCAGTGGGTCATCGTGGGCACGCTTGGTCACGACGTTGACGCTGCCCCCTATGCTTCCCGTGGGTGGAATGCCGCGCATAAGTGTGCCTGGCCCCTTGAGCAATTCGACTCGCTCCACCAGTTCCATCGGCACGCGATTGGCTGACAACAAGCCATAGAGACCGTTGAGGCCCACGTCACCCGTTCCGACGCTGAAGCCGCGGATCTGGAAGTCTTCGCCAAAACCGCCGGTTGAGGTCGTCGTACGCACTGAGGCGTCATTGGTGATGACATCGGCCAGCGTGCGGGCCTGGATGTCCTCCATCATTTGCGCCGTGTAATTGACGGTGCTGAAAGGGGTGTCCATGACGTCTTCCGACCCTAACAAACCAAGACCGCCGCCCCGCGCCACCTGCCCGCCCGCATAGGCCGGCTGTACCTGAACAGCACCCTGGCTGCCTTGGACGGTCACCGCGGGCAACACGGTGGCGGGTGCCGCCGACTGCGCGAACGCCCCGCCAGACGCAAACAATAGGCCGGCTGCTGTCAGCGGACGTGCCAGGGACGGGCGGAACTGGGGAAGATAGGACATGGGAATCACTCATTTGGGAAAGAAATCAGGGGGAGAAAACCTGCGTGCACGCTCTCAGATCTATGTATAATTTTGCAAGAGCGGTGATAGTAATCGTTCTCAATACCATTATCAATCAATTAAAGCCGGATTTTTCCCGGCCATTTTTATATACGGAAATTCCCATGGTCGGTTGTTCTCCTTTTTATGTCGGTGCGCGCGCCGGCCATGCTGCCCGGGACATAGTCATGCTATCGACACCGGCTGGATCTTAACGATGTTGTCTCCCGTCGCCTTGCGCAAATGGTCCTTCGTCCATAAATGGACCAGCCTGGTCAGCACCATTTTCCTGCTGATGCTGTGCCTTACCGGCCTGCCTTTAATCTTCGAGCATGAAATCGAACACTGGCTGACCGAGGGCGAACAGCACACCACGGCCGCCAGCGGCCTGCCCATGGCCAATCTTGATGACGTCATCCTGGCGGCTAAGGAACAGGCGCCAAACAAGGCAGTCATGTTCGTCGGCGATATCACTGATGACGGGTTCTGGTATGTAAACCTTGCCGATACGGTTGCCGGTAGCGGCGATCGGACCACCGTCACTGTCGACTATTACACGGGCCAGGTACTTGATCCGTCGGCACACCGCAGCGGCGTCATGGCATTCATGCTGCGGCTGCACACCGATCTGTTTTTGGACCTGCCCGGCAAGCTGTTTCTGGGACTGATGGCTTTCCTCTTGCTGGCAGCGATCATATCCGGGGTTGTGTTGTATGCGCCCTTCATGCGGCGGCTGCATTTCGGCGAGGTCCGCCGTGATCGCAACGCTCGCCTGAAATGGCTCGATCTGCACAATCTGCTTGGCATAGTCACGTTAGTATGGGCCGGCACCGTCGGCGCCACCGGAATGATCACGACCTGGGCTGAACTGATAGTCGGTGCATGGCGAGCCGACCAGATGGCCGAGATGGTCGCGCCGTATGCCGGCCATCCGCCGGTGACACAACCAGGGTCGCTCCAACAGGCGGTGCGTGCCGCCCAGCAGCTCGAACCGAACATGCAGCTGGGCTTTGTCGCGTACCCGGGTTCCAACATGGCAAGTCCGCACCACTATGCGGTGTTCATGCGCGGAACCGAGCCGCTCACATCGCGCCTGTTGAAACCCGTATTGGTCGACGCCCAAACGCTGCAAGTGACGGATAACCGCCCCCTTCCGTGGTACATGATCACGTTGCTCCTGTCGGAGCCCCTGCACTTCGGTGACTATGGTGGACTTCCCATGAAGATACTTTGGGCTGTGCTGGACATCGTCACCATCATCGTACTGGGCAGCGGCCTGTACCTCTGGCTCGCTCGCAGCCGAAAAGCACCCGCCGGGCCAGGACGAGCCTCGGCCAACGCGCGCACGAAGCCCATGCTGGCCGGCAACGACCAGCAGCGCAGGCAAGGCAACATGCGGCAAACATGGCAAGTGCCAGTCATCGTGGCATTGATCACAACGGTGGGTCTGATCGCCGCACTGGTGGGCGACGGCTGGCACGATGCCGTGTCGTGGGCAGCGCTCGCGATGCCATTGGGATTGATAGCATGGAAGTCGAGCTGCCGCTGATCCCGGCGGCCTTACTCACGTTCGCGCGGCAGGAAGATAAGTACCAACAAGGTGCAGGCGCCGGCGAATCCGAAGGCATAATCGTAGCGGCCACTGAACGCCACAAAGGCTGCAAAAGCCGTCGGAACCAGCATATTGACCACATTCACAAGAATGCTGGACCCTGCCGAGGTTTCGGAAATCAGATCGGGCGGTGAGCGACGCGCCACCTCGGCAATTTGCACTCCGTTCCAACTGGCTGCCGAGCATCCGGCGACGAAGGCCAGCACGATAATGGTCCATATCGGCCATTCGGGATTGCTCAATCCCAACAGCACCGTTGTGGTTGCCGACAGGATTGCCGCTACCGACAACGATGCCGTCGCCGAACCCATGTGGTCAGAAAGCCATCCCAATGCAATGCGGCCGATCACGCCCCCGGCTTGCATGACGGCGAATACGACCCCGGCGAGCCCAAGCGAGAATCCCAGCGCGTCGATCAGATAAATGACCGTGAACGTGAACCAACAGGTTTGGGAAATCGCAAACAGGCTTCCGACGATGGACATCTTCAATAGACCAGGATTGTCCAGAAGAGATTGCAAAGGTACCCGCAATTGATGCAGCGACTGCAGATTCGGCATGGAGAAACGCCAGCGCTCTGACGAAGGTGTTTCATCCAGTCGAGCGCTAATGCGCCAGGTTGCCAAGGTTGGCACCAAGACCAGCAACGCACATACTAAAAGCGCAATGCGCCACCCCGCAGGAACAACCATGGCCGGAATGATCAGTCCGGCTATCACTCCCCCCAGAGGGACCCCGGCCTGCTTGATCGAAAAAATGAGATTGCGTTTCCCCGGGGGCGAGTATCTTTGCAGGACCTCACTGCCAGCCGGATTTGCCGCACCATTGCTAAGCCCCATCACGAAGCATGCAGCCAGCGCGATGCCCAGGCTGGAATTCAGGAAGAACGCCATGCTGGCGGAACCGAGCACCAAACTCAACTGCAGGGTGCGCATTCCGCCTACTTGCTTGAGCAAGGCGGAGCCTCCAACCAGGATGGCCAGCCCGCCGAGCGAATTGGCTGCCGTGAGATATCCAATGGAACTGCCGCCCCACCCGAACTCTTCAGACACTGCCGGAGCGATGATCGGAATGAACCGTGCCAGGAATGATGATGTGGTTTGCAGAACGAAAATGGCCACTATGGGTTCCAGCCAGCCAGGCACTGCCTTTATCATGGAGAGTCTCTGAAGTCTTTATTTGGGGGTATCGCAGCGCAGACGGCCGGACTCTACTCTAACTTAAAATCAGTTACTCATTGACAGCTGCTTTACGCAAACCAACCAATACCTTGAAGGTATGCGGGGAGCCTTCAATAGTATTAGACCCCGCGATTGGCGACTTTTATACTTGGCGTCACAAGCAAGCCGTTACAGCCACACCGTGGTGCCAACTGCGCACGCTGGCACAGGCTATCAAAAAGGAACCGTACCCATGAGCAAGCAACTGATCGACGAGTTAATCACAAAAATCGAAGGCACCGAGGGCCCGGTTACCGACGAGCGTATCAAGGCCATCGCCAATCGCATCGTTAAAGATTTGTTTTATACGATTGAAGAATTTGACATTACACCCAGTGAATTCTGGACTGCGCTGAACTTCCTGGGCACCAGCTCGAAAGAGTTCGGACTTATCGCCGCAGGACTGGGCTTCGAACGCTTGCTGGACATTCGCATGGACGAGGCCGAGGCCAAAGCCGGGCTTAATCCGAATGTCACACCACGCACAATTGAAGGCCCGCTGTATGTCGCAGGCGCACCGGTATCTGTTGGGTTTGCCCGCTTGTGCGGCGAGCAAGAAATAGGCGACCCTTTGGTCATGGAAGGTCAGGTATTTGACGAGGACGGCGTTACACCGTTAAAAAATGCCCTGGTCGAAGTCTGGCACGCCAATCACCTCGGCAATTATTCATACTTTGATCCGTCGCAGGAAGCGTTCAACCTGCGACGGGGCATCCGGACTGACGAAAATGGGCGCTACCGTTTCCAAAGCGTGGTACCTGTCGGTTATAGCGTTCCGCCCAACGGGGCCACCGATACCATACTGAAAAAAATGGGACGCCATGGCAATCGCCCTGCCCATATCCACTTTTTTGTCACGGCCGACGGACACCGCAAACTTACAACGCAGATCAACATCGATGGCGACCCCTACCTCTGGGACGATTTCGCCTTCGCCACGCGGGAAGGCTTAGTGCCGGTCCTGACCAAGGTGAGCGACCCTGCCGAAATTACCAAATACGGGCTGAATGGCGAGTTTTCGCACATTGTCTTCAACTTTACGCTGCACGCAGAAAAAGCCAATGTGCCGGGTACAGACGTAACGCGGACACGCGCCGCCGCATAAGGGCCCGCCCTGCGACAGTCCATCCCGAATCCGATGAGTATCAGCGACAATGTAAAAGCCTGGGCCAGTCGAATCAAGCGCGACGGCGTGACGCTTTGGTTCGCAGGCAAACATCCTCGAACCCCCTGGTATGCGAAGGCACTGGGGGTGTTCGTGGTGGCATATGCGCTGAGTCCGATCGACCTGATCCCCGACTTCATACCGATACTCGGTTACGTCGATGACGTATTGCTGCTTCCCGGCCTGATCTGGTTAGCCATCCGGCTCCTGCCTTCGGACCTACTGATGGAATGCCGCGCCCAGGCAGGCGAGTGGATACAAGCGAAAGGTACGAAGCCGACAAGCCGGATGGGGGCAATCCTGGTCGTCGTGCTCTGGTTGGCCATAGGCACAATGGCATGGTTTTGGGTTAAATCGGGTCCATAGGGGACATCGACACAACGCGGGACACTACCTGAAAACGCGGCGGATTCTTTGTGGTCGCTCAGCGCTTCAGGGGAGTTCAACCGCCAAACAAATTCCGCTGGATTAGTTGCAAGTGCCCGAACAGTAAGTTTTTGGCAAGGCGGGCATCTCGGTCTTTGAGCGCGTCAACTATCGCCCGATGCTGCAATTCGTATTGCTGTCTGGTTTCCGCAGTCAATGAAATGCGTTTCAAACGCCCCCACTCGCCTTGCTCCCGGACTTTATTCGTCAGGTCCATCAACTGCACAAAAAAGGAATTATGTGTGGCAAATGCGAACGCCTTGTGCAGCTCCTCGTCCCAATGTTCGAATTCATCGATACTCGTGGCGGCCTCGGATTGGTCCAGGCACTGAAACATATGCTTGAAGTCGGCGCTGGTCGCATTCTGCACGATCAATCCCGGCATTAAAGGCTCAATGAGCAGTCGAGCCACCATCAGCTCGGCAGGGCTGGTGGGCGTGGCCGCTATGATTTCTTGCGATCTAGACAAATTTTCAGCCTTGGGCAGCACAAAAGTGCCGCTGCCCACGCGTTGGCTAATAAAGCCTTGATCACAAAACTGGGCTAAAACCCGTCGTACTGATCCGCGCGATACGCCGAAAAGCTCGCCAAGCTCCCGCTCTGGTGGCAGTCTCATGCCCTTCCTCAGTTTCCCGCTAGTCATTTCAGCCATTAAATGATCGGCGAGCCTTCTCGCGCCCTGAGTTCGAACTTCCAGTAAAGCCGATTTGTCCTCCACGCTTGCCCCTTTTGACAATCTGTCGTCTGTTTAATTATACCAATTGGGTCAGAATTCGATATAAAAGCCCAAATGTGGACCAATTTGATATCGGGAGTATGGTAGATTTGCGTTTTGGTATTTATTCTGACGAGTACAAAATGAAATTTGCAACGCTAAGCTACCAGGAAAAGAAACAAGTTTGTGTTATCGATTCGACGAAAAATCGCTTTTGGCCGGTTACGGATCTGATCGATGAGTTCGACGGTGACATGAACCAATTGGTACAAGATTATGACCAACTCAAGGGCAAGCTCGCTATTGTTTCGGGTGGCCAGGATTTAAGCGAGGCAAAGGCATTGGCGCCTATCGAGCGGCCGCGCCGTAATATTTTTTGTGTAGGCCGAAATTATCACGCCCATGCAAACGAACTTGCCGCATCAGTGTTCAAGGACAATGACAAAAATCCGCAAAGCTGGCCTATCGTGTTCACCAAGGTGCCAGAGTGCGTCATCGGTCATTTGGACACTGTCGCATTGCCGGGTGACATATCACAGCAAATTGACTACGAGGCGGAGCTTGCCATCGTTATCGGCAAAGGCGGTAAAAACATTTCGCGAGACAATGCAATGAGCCACGTTTTCGGCTACACCATTGTCAATGATGTCACCGCTCGCGATGTACAGATTCGACACCAGCAGTGGGACCTGGGCAAGTCTTTTGATACCTTCTGCCCCATGGGACCCTGGATCGTTACAGCCGACGAACTGGATGGCAGCAAGACCCGTGTGAGATGCTGGGTCAATGGCGAACTTCGCCAGGACGGAGCAACGCCGGATCTAATTTTCGACTTGCCCACGCTGATCGAGACGTGCTCACGCGGTATCACGCTTTATCCCGGCGATATCATTGCCACAGGCACTCCCGCGGGTGTGGGCATGGGTATGAAGCCTGCGCAATATCTTAAATCCGGCGACGTCGTTCGTATCGAAATTGATGGAATTGGCGTTCTCGAAAACACCTTCAAGTGACCCTTTCCCCGCCTTGTTAATTCTTAGAAAAAAGAGACAAATCATGCGTATCAAGTTTACAAAGTGGTCTGGCACCACAACAACACTCAAGCTGCTGGGCGCGGCGGCGACGTTGAGCTTTTCTGGTTATGCCTTGGCGCAGTATCCTGAGCGTCCTATTACCATGATCGTGCCGTTCCCGCCTGGCGGTGTGGCCGACACTGTTGCACGGCCCTTGGCTGACGCGCTGTCCAAAGACCTGGGTCAAACCGTAGTGATCGAAAATCGAGCCGGTGCAGGCGGCGCCATTGGCATCGGCTCTGCAGCCAATGCCAAGCCCGATGGCTACACGATCTTGTTAAGCCTGTCGTCCATCTCCATTCTGCCCGAGGCCGACAAAATTCTTGAGCGCAAACCCGCCTTTCGACTCGATCAGTTCAAGCCAATCGCCCGCATTACAGCTGATCCCACGGTGTTGGTCGTCAAGGCCGACGCTCCGTGGAAGACCGTTCAGGAATTTATCGAAGCCGCCAGGAAAAATCCTGGGGACATCACCTACGGTAGTTCCGGCATTTATGGCACGATGCATGTGCCGATGGAAATGCTCGCACAAGCGGCCGACGTAAAATTGACGCATATCCCGTACACCGGGGCAGGCCCGGCCGTTGCATCACTGCTCGGCGGCCATGTTCAGGCACTGGCGACAGGGCCAGCCAGCGCCATCCAGCAGATCAAGGCGGGTAAATTGCGCGCGCTGGCTCATTGGGGCGACAAACCTCTTGCGTCCCTGCCCGACGTACCCAGCCTAAGCTCTTCCGGCTACAACGCCCAGTTCATACAATGGTCTGGTGTCTTTGTTCCAGCAGACGCTCCCCAATCAGTCGTCGATACCCTGAACAATAGCTTGAACAAGATAGCGGCCAACCCTGCTTTCGCGAAAACCATGCTCGGTATCGGTAGCCCGCTGGACTACTTGGACGCAGCAAAGTTCGATGCCTACTGGAAGCTGGACTCTACATCGATCGCTCAAGCCGTTAATAAGATGGGTAAGATCGAATAGCCAGTATGGTTCCACAGTCGTGAAGATCGGGATTGCGCGCTTCGTCGATGCAATCCCGATTTTGCTATTTGCGTGTGTGGAAATCAGCATATGGCATCACCGAACTTCCGCTACGCTTTACATAACGGCGAGCGCATTGGGTCATCCGTCAGGCTCCGAATCCCCCGTCTATCGTGTGCATCGCCCCAGTCACGAAGCCGGCCTCGGGACCCGCCAGCCATGCCACCATTGCCGCGACCTCTTCTGGCTGGCCGTGGCGCTTGATGGCCATGAATCCATGCAACAAGTCTTTCATCGGCCCATCGGCTGGATTAGCGTCCGTGTCGATGGGGCCCGGCTGAACGACGTTCACGGTGATGCCGCGCGGACCGAAGTCGCGCGCCAGGCCTCTGGCCAATCCCTGCAGAGCTGACTTGCTGAGTGCATACGCTGCCATGCCAGGCACGGGCATCCGGTCTCCGTTCACCGATCCGATGACGATGATTCGGCCACCTTGGGGCATACGGCGCGCCGCCTCGACAGACGCGTGATATGGCGCATGCACATTGATTTTGAACAGCCGATCCACGGCATCCGGATCAAGTTCGAGCGCGTCGCCGAAGATTGCAATTCCGGCATTCACTACCAACACATCTAGTGGGCCGCTGTCGCGCACCTGTGCGATGACCGCGGCCCGGTCAGCGCTGTCCGTTTGGACTGCCTTGCTGGTCGTTTCAGCAGCAAGCTCCTCAGCCGCCGCCTGGGAGCCTGAGTAGGTGAACGTTACGTTTGCGCCATCCGCAACAAAGCGCCGCACAATTGCCGCTCCAATTCCACGGCTTCCGCCCAGCACCAGCACAGACTTCTTGTCGAACATAGCCATCAAACACCTCTGGATTAAATATGTAGGATTGACTACAATAAACGAATTGACGATGATGTCAATCTATTTTTATAGTGATGACTAAAAAACTAATTCGACCTCGAGGTCGCCCTCGCAAATTCGATGTTGATGAGGCCATCGCGACTGCTCAGCGCCTGTTCCATTCCCGGGGCTATGAAGCCGTCAGCGTGTCGGACGTGACCGACGCGCTGGGCATCAACACACCCAGTTTCTATTCGGCCTTCCAAAGCAAAGCCGGTCTTTATGAGCGCGTCATCAACCGGTATGCCGACCACGGAGCCATCCCGCTTGCAGATATCCTGCGCCCCGACCGCCCGGTAGTGGAGTGCGTCACCGCAATGCTTGAGGAGGCGGCACGTCGTTATGCCACCGACCCTGCGGCCACTGGATGCATAGTGCTGGAGGGATGCCGGTGCAGCGACGAAGAAGCCCGTGCTGTTGCACGCGCTGCGCATGTTGCTGCCGTCGAAGTCATTCGCACTCGACACTCCTTAGATGCACCGCAACTTACGGAGTACATCAGCACGCTGATGATTGGCCTTTCCGCACAGGCGCGCGCCGGAAAGGGACAGGACACCCTTCTTGAAACCGTACGCATAGCCAGCCTTGCCGTCGCATCCACCCTTCGCGCGTGACCCCCGCCGCCATCTCGGCTCAGTACCAGGAAGACCCAAACCGAGTCCAACTGTAGATTTGGAACGAGCCGTGTCTGTGGCGTCCGCTTTGGATCGGCTTTGGGCATTGACATTTGGCTTCGGAAGGCGAACGTTCCTGTCTTACTCTTGGTAAGACGACGACAATCGACATATATTGTCGATTGTCATTCAGTTTGGAAATGCCGCCCATAGAATATCAACAACTTACCGAATTCTTACTTATTGAGTTTGGTATCCGTTCGTCGTTCAGTTTGGAATTTTTTGTACTCTGCGTCACTAAGTTTGGAATTTTCCGAGCAACAATGAGCGCAAATGCCAACTATTTGCCGGTGGCGACAGCAGCGTACGGTCAGTCATCACCCGTCTCTCTCGGTTTTGCCCTGCAAGCGCGATACTGCCCGATGGAATGGCTTAGATGCTCTGCATTGGCAGACGAGCGTAACAGATGCACCGTTTCCATCAGACTGTTGTAGTAATCCAGCGACATCACTACTACATCTTCAGCATCCCGGCGCGTGATAATCGTAGCGTCCGCATCATTGACAACTGTATCCAGTACCGTTTTCAGGTTGTTTCGCGCTTCCGAAAAAAAACCATTTTCATAACAACCCAACTTGTTCAATTTGCCGTACAAGTATGCCAAGAAACCGAAAGCAGCTTCGTGAAAGCATTCACGGAACTAATCTGTTTACAAGACTTGAGCCGATCGGCTGTGCCGTTGCCGATCAATGCGGTCCCTCTCATTGGCGAACTCTGAATCGGCCAGGCTTTTATAGCGTTTTTGCGCCATTGAGCTTGGCATTTTTAGTTGGCTAAAGCTGGAAAGATAGCGGCGCATCGTCTATGGAATGACTACCGCCCCAGAAAACCCTCTAATGATCGAGCTTCTTACGAACGTTCATGATAGAGCTTGGGTCAACAACAGCCGCATTCACCTGCTTGGTGAATGCGCGCATTTCATGCATAACGCGGTTCGACTCCGAAGCATCTAAAATGGACTCGGCACAAGCCGGACAAAATTCGCCCGTTGCTGCTGTGATGACGGTGGTTTCACCTTTGTGGGTATAGGGGATATCGCGGGTATCGTGAATCAACTCTGCCGCGCTGCAAACAGGACATTTCATAGCTATAGCTCCTTAAAGGACACGATTAGCACGTCATCAATGACCCTGCGTGCTTGGGCGGCGGTAATCACCGCGATGCCTGCACTAATCGCACGGCACGCTCACGGACTTCAGGGGAGAACTTGTTGCTCTTGCTCATGGATTCATTCTCTCAAGAATTGAAGCCTCCTCAAAACTGAGTTCGATTCAAACACCGCCTAAGTGGCTGTGACGGCGATTACGGTTGTAGAAATGGGTCTGCCTCCTATCGTTTCGGGGTAAAATTTGCTGACCCTAGTGGCCGCGCTGGCGGCAAGCATGAAAGTTTTTGCAACAGTCTTAATGGCGTTTGCAGGAGTGGCTGAATTTCTCCGTCTATACGACAAGCCAACTGCCTTAAAAGCCCTGAAGGAAAAATCATGGGGTGAATGGTTCGACGGGCTGGGTGCCTCACCAGACTTTATGAGCAATCGTGACCAGTGGAGGTGAACAAGATGAACGCTACTTTATATATCGTCATAGTCGGCTCAGTTCTGATTGCTTTCGGTCTTTTTTCCCTGTATTTCAGCAGTGAGTCTGCTCAAAAAAAATTCAATCCGCAAAACGAGACAAGCCTAACGCCGAAGGTTTCTTCTATCGTAATAGTTCATGACTATCGCGTGAGGGCCAAATGATTTTTATACTACTAGCGCTCCTTGTGCTGTTTGGCGGGCTTGCAATTGGGTCGGCTTATATGTACTTCAAAGTGGAACAAGCTGCTAGGCCGGAAATCTCTATTGACAAGGGGTACCGCACGCGACCACGGGGATAGGCCCACATGAAGCCTGTGACTTATTGTCCGGCGGCATGGCGATGAGCCGATATTGCACCACAAGAGATGGTTTTTAGCGAGCCACGAAAAATTCAAACTGACAGTGCCACTCAGCGTTTCCATACATCACCGCTAAATAGCCCACCAAAACGGAGCTGCGCTGCGCGTCTTGACCAAACATGAACGTCGTTGCTACGAACAGCGACTTCACCTTTATATGATCGCGCCATCAAGAAATCACGAATCACAGGAAGCATAATTGGCAAATCAGACTGCGATGACTCATTTGTGCCACCGCCCATCAGTATGACTCTTGGCAACAGTTCCAAAGACAACGGACCTTTAATTCCGTGAACAAAAAAATGGCCACGAATTATGGCCGCAACTATCAATCGTTGCAGGCCCAGTGCCCGCTCATATCCAGTAAACATAATTGGTTGGGATGGGAAAGTACCCAAATCCTCCCCGCACGCGGTACAGAATCGGCAAGCGGAGTACAGGTCATCCTCAAAAAACGGACGCTTCCAGTGCCCGCGTGCTGTCAAACGCTCCCCACACGCTAGACATCGGGTATACAACACACAACGGTGTTTCTCACAAAAGTGCGTGTGGGTTACCCTCCATGTTAGACGCCAATACGGTATCAGGTCACTCACAAGACACTCGGGGCAAAATCTATAATACGGACAGCCAGAAGGTTCAGCGAGCAGGAATGCTTTTGCCAATTCACCTTGCCGAACGTGTTCGAACTTCCTGCTTAAACAAAAAAGCTTTTCACGTTTAACGGCGGTACCGCTTGTTAATACCCGAAGCTCCGGCAATCTCAATTCCGTATCGAACTCAACCATCTTCGGCAATTCAAATAGCTCAAGTAGTCGGTGCGGGTACACAGCATGATATTGGCATACTCTCAGCAGCCAAGAAGCGGGTGATTCGTCCAATATTGGATCAGGAACAGTCGCTAGCGAAATTTGCTGGGATGTCACGATTGCGCTTCAAAACAGACGCAGTTGGGATTTGACGGGCTTTACGGATGCACACTGCGCATCTATATCGGCAACCGAATCTAAGAGGTGCTCAAACATTGTCTTCTCGATGCCAGTCACATGCGCCCCAATTACTCGCAGTTCGGCGAGGTGCAAACAGTCGGCATAACGCTCAGCCCCTATTCCAATGAGGATAGCCTTCACTCGTGAAAATGCCCTATACACCACACCATGCGCTTCGTCGGTGCTCAATATTCGTGTCAACTTTCCTGGAACGATATCTCGCACATGATCGCCCTCTGATACGCCTAGGGCACGAACCACACGTAGCAATACATCCAGACTAAACGCTCCTAGCAACTGTCGCGAGCGACTTTCGGAAACGGGCAAATCGCTCTCTCCGAACAATAAGCAGCCGATATGGTGGCTAAGCCAGATCGCATCGGGTGTTGCTTGTTCAGGAATCATTGAGCAAAGATCCGCACGACAGTGACAGGTATATAAATCCGGCCTTCGCCAAGAAAGAACGCGCTTACATTTAGCACATCTATCTATCAAAATAACCCCGTGCTTCGGACAACACGTTACTAACGAGATGTCCCATACCGCCATCGCGATGCCATACTCGTCCAGACAGTGCACACACACCTGTGGGCGGCTGAAACGAACATGATAAGGTCGCATGAACTGGCAGCCCATGTAACTGGTAACTAAGCGGCCATTCAGCTTGTAGGAGTACGGGATAGCACGAGACGCATCAATAGGATCTGCGCCGAACCAAAACGCGATCATTTGTGCAGATCTGTTCGGCAAGTACCCGTGACCAATTGAGGCAAGAGCTTTCGTCAAATCACTAAACAACAGGCCGTTTGCGGTGACCATACGAAGGGCATATCCGTTGCCGGACTCTAATCGACCAATTGGGTCTCGGATAGGCATAGGCCTGCCTAAAGAAGGATCAGTAAACACTGAACGGATTCTCCGATGCAATTTCCGGCCCGTAAACCATGGCATATGCCTCGTATAGCCGTTCCGCCGACAAGTGCTTCTCCCCGGCATTCACAACCATAATTACCGCTTGCACGAGCAGCGTTTTTAATGGACGAACAACGCCCTGCGTAATGCTAAATAACTGTGTTGCGTACGGCGACTGGCTGATAAGCGAGATATCTACTGTTTTGCATTGCTGCGCCATGGCCTTTAGGAAACCAATCCATTCTGCGTTGTGTTGAAACGGAAGTAACTTGACGGTAGTAGGTATTCGGGTTGTGAACTGTTGATCCACTGCACCGAGCCTATCCATCAACTCCGTGCCGACCAGCACCACGGGGACTTGAGTCAAATTCATAAGCCGCTTTAGCCAATCGATCACCGCCGTAGAAACCTTATCGCTAGACGGCGAGAAAACATGCTGAAATTCATCAAGTACGATCAGTTGAACACGATGCTCGCGCATGGCAGCAAGTAAGACCCGATGGACTTCATTGTTATTTTGGCTTCGACGGCCCTGATCGATAAGACCATACTTAAAGTTTTCCAGGAGGCCCGCTTGGATCTGGGAGACGCTGGGCGACTCTTTCAGCTCGGTTCGAATTACAGACAGCTCACCCTCCAGGAAAGGCGAGTTAATAATATTTTTCTGCAAACAATCTATCAGCAAAGACTTTCCCGAACCGCTCGGGGCCATAATCCTTACGCCGCTGAAAATACCAGCACCATTCCCTACCTCCAGAGCATTGGCCACCAACAGCAAAGCCTTTTCGAATGATGAGTGCTGGATCACGACGTTACGAAGGTCGCGCCCTGCAGATAATGCTTTTGCGGTATATAACACCCGTCACCTCAATCGTGTTGATAAATCGAAAGATTCAAATACAGGGATCTCAGACGGCTCAATAACGATGTCCTGACGAGTGGCTATCTGCTCGGCCGTCACCTGTCCATTAGCCTTCTTATCCGCGTATATTTTTGATGAGCGCATACCCTCTAGAGCGGCCAACTGTTTGGCGTTCGCCTTAACTTTTTTGCCATCGCGAACAGCTACATCCCACATATCTTGCAGCTCAGCGTGTGCCCTCAGCAGGGCCTCTGTGGCTCCCATGGATTTCAGGTTGCTTTTTGCATGGGTACGGATAAGTTTGTGCTGAAATAAACTCAAGCCTTGGGCGTATGTTGAGTTCGTAGCAGGCACGTTGATCCACGTTTTCGACTTCGGGTTTTGAACCCAAATCGAACCCAGGTCATCGGCGTTGATTTTTATGTTGGCTGAAAATGACGGCGAAATCTGCTTGGCCATTTCGGCCAGTTCATTGCTGCGGTACGTTAAATAGTGCATTTCAATACCACTATGGCGTACCTTCATTTGCCTTGATAACCCACCGATGACATCAAGACTTCGCAAGTCATCCAAGAATGCGGGAGGTGGCATATCAGCGAGTCCTTCCTGCAACAAATCTAAAGGTCGCGCTAGTTTTCTGTCATTAACTTGGATTGGATAAAGATCAACAGCCCACTTTGCCAGACACTTACACAAATCTGCGAACATTACGCAGGCCTTCACCTTTGGATCAACGACATCCTTTACTCCAAGAAATTTCTCAGGTCTTCCTGGAATCGGAAGTGTCCTTGCCAACTCCAACATGGCACGTTCGACTGTCGGTTTAAACCATGGTTTCCTGACGGGGCAATATTCCAGGTCAAAACATAGCTCCGTACTCATCATGCGCAAATGTGAGGAGTGAAACTCCATGGCATTGTCGAGCACAAGGGTCTCCCACAGTCCGGGCGTATACCACTGTTGCGTCAATTCATATGCCTGCACCAAGTCCGATTTAGGCTGCAATGCAAACTTGATCGATTGGGCCATACGCCCAATACTGCCTCCTTCAAAGCTGACATAGATCGAAAGTAAATATCCCGAATAGCCATCAATCAATACCGTGACAATTGGCCGCCCCAGCGGAATACCGCGCCTGTCGTCCAAAACGTAAAGGTCCAAAACGGTGTGATCCATCTCCACTCGTTGCAGCGGCCTGGTTGCATAGACCCCTCCAGTGGAGTGCCTCCATTTTGCCGCTGCATAAGAAGCGCCAAAACGAGCCCGATCTCGGTGGTACGGTTCGGTTTCACCCGCGATCCTTCGTACTGTCGATTCACTCAACACCCCAGCCTTCTGGCTCGAACGCTGTCGTTTGGATGCATCGAACGTTGCGGCCAATCTCCTGTAAACCTTACGCAAGGAGTCACCGTTTCTGATGAAGTAATGTTTGCGAAGCGCTTCCGTTATGAGCTGACGTACTTGATCATCCACCCGCAGATGCGTCACACGCACAGCATTACCGGAAACGAGACTTGATGTGTTCCCCCCACTCGATTCGAAATCCCTCATCCACCGCATGGCCGTTGATGCCGAAGGAGGACTGTCATCTTTTAGTCTTTCCGCGACGCTAGGCAACAACTGCGTAATTCGGTCACGTTGCCCTCTTTGTATGCCGCGTTTTCGAAACGCAAAAACATACTGGCATCGAAGCTCCCATGCAACCCTTTGCTCCTCTGTAAGCTTGAACGCAGTCACGCCCAGTTCATCATGCAGGAACACCTGGACGACGCCTAACTCACCGCTGCCATCGTTCAACCCACATATGCTGATCGCGCCACTATTTACCTTCTTTAGAAAGGCCGAGATCTTGTGTATTTCGAATGCACCTGTAAGTACGTCTTCAAACTGAATCGTTTCGCCGTCAATCTGTCTCTGAAAAGCAAATTTGCGATCACCACGCTGCACTACCAATCCACGCTCTAGCCGAAAAATTCCCATTGCCAATCTCCTCGCTTGCTGTGTAATAAAGCTCATCCGTACGTAGATCTGAGGGAGCTTGCAAATAACGCCTCCCGACTAGATACAAGACCTGCTGCAAACTTATGCCAAGCTTTGCTGCCAAAGCATCAGCCGAAATTGGATAGATCATTTCGGGCAAGCGACGGACGATCTGGTTCACCATCGTGGCCGGTAGGAATGACCGAGTGGGCCTCAGGATTTGACCGGCCCGTTCGCCCCGCTCATCCCCATAGATCTCAACCTCCGTACACAACAGAAATTGACAGCCTTTCTCTTTGAGAATTTGTTGGGCCGCATGCAGTTTTTTTGCGTGCTTCGCAACATGTCCAGAAGGCTTAACTTCCACCACAAGATTCTGGAAGGAGTGGCATTTCAATAAGAAATCTGGCGTGTACGTGCCAAGTTCAGCGAGATCAAGGCGAAACGGTTGATGGTGCAACTCTTGGAGATTTGGGCAAAGCAACGCAATGCGAATAAAGCTTGCCTCTAAAAGACTTTCGTAACCAACATGGTTATGTTGCAACCACGGACATGGCACGTACCCGACGCGCCTATGCGGGGAGCGCGTAACGATCTTACGAGGGGGTTTCATAGTGACACCTCTTCATCAGGCAACAGAACACCCTGCTAGACTGTTGCTAGCCATAAAAATGCTTGACGGGGGAGTACGAAGAGGCGAAACTAAAGGCTCTCACACGCGAAAGTTTCGGCTTTCCGTACTCGCCAGTCAGCTCTCAAGGTTGATTGGCGTTTTATTTTTTACATTGGCCCCTCACAAAACAAGAATTCGAAATTAGTGGCCATGGCTGAATCCGCCTTCGGTACCACCACACTATTTCTGATCGAACAGGTTGAAAGCAGCGTCGTGCAGCAGCGTATCTCCGGGCGAAAAACCTAAATCCTCAACCCTCGTCACAGCCGCTGTCCAAATGGCTGCTTGTTCCAATGTTTGTAAGTCTGGCGCTGACAAATGCATGGCCATTGCCAAACGTCGCAAATCTTCTATGCGTGGCGGGTGCCGCCTGCCTTTTTCTAAATGCGTAATGTAAGAAGGATGGCATCCCAGCAGCGCCGCCAGCTCGCCGACCCTCAAGTGCCGCTCCTGGCGCATCTTGATGAGCTGATTCCCAAATAATCTCATTGCAAACTCCACGGGCAAGGGCGAACGCGTTAACTCAATATCGCCATTATTGACCAAAATCCGACGATTCGACAACTGATTTATAAATAAAATCCGTTTAATATCAAATAGATATTGCATTAATCTAATGCATAGCGCTATCTGACATGTACTTCAATGATCGTGACCGCCGCCGTTCTGACCGACGGGAAGACGCTCACCTACCCCGAGATACGTCGGGTTGAACGGGTCAACAGCCGAGGTGACTACAATCAAGTCCGATGCGGACTGGGTGCAGCAGCTCGTCGCGGAAATAAGCTCGCAGCGCCCGCACATTCAAGCGCGGCCCCCAGAGCTGAAAACGACCGAGGGACTGCGGCGCAGGTACTACTACTCGGAGCGGACGGGCAGTGCCGAGGTGGTGGCGGACTCCTCAAAAAACCCCACACACTACCGCAAGGTTAAGGTCAAACGTGCGGGCTCCCTGTTGTTGGATGCCGGTTTGTCACGCATAATGCCATCATTTTGATGATATGAACCGCCTAATAATGCGCAAACATAAAACCTATCACAGTCTTTCGGTCGTTCATCTTGGATGAGGAGCCTTCGGTCACTCAACTCCAGCGCGTCGAGAGCCTGGGTCAAGCCCAGCGTGAGCGGCTGGCCTACATCGACTTCCGGCTCTACTTCTTCGGCGGGATCGCTCGCCCAGACCTGATTGAGCGGTTCGGTGTGGCCCCGGCAGGGGCGACACGCGATTTGGCTCTGTACCGGCAAATCGCGCCACAGAACATCACCTTTGACGGTAGCAACAAGATTTATCGTATCGGGCAGACGTTCTCCCCGCTGTTCGATCACGCATCGCAGCGCGTGCTGTCGGCGCTGGCTCTTGGCTTCGGCGATGGCGTGAACGGCGCAACGCAGCCACTGCTGCCGTGCGAGTCGCCCACCGCCCTGAGCAACCCCTGGATGGATGTGCTGGCCCCGGCCTGCCGCGCGATCCACGCCAATCGGCCAGTCGCCATCCGCTACCACTCGATGAGCAGCGGTGAGTCCGAGCGGGTCATCGTGCCCTTTGCGCTGGTGGACACCGGCCTGCGCTGGTACGTCCGGGCTTTGATCGCAAGAGTGGGGAGTTTCGGGACTTCGTCGTCACTCGTATCGAAGCGCCAACGCTGGTCGACGAGAAGCCACAGGCCAACGAACGTCCGGATAACGACATCCAGTGGACACGCATCGTTGAGCTGGACTTCGTGCCGCACCCACGACTTGAGCGCCCCGAAATCATCAAGATGGACTACGGGATGACCGACGGCTCGATCCGGATGCGTGTGCGCGCAGCGGTGGCGGGCTACATGCTGCTGCGCTGGAGCGTGGACTGCTCGTCCGACCATCGCCTCAAGGAAGAACAGTACCGCCTATGGCTCAGCGATCCGCTGGCGCTGTACGGCGTCGAGAACGCAAAACTCGCCCCGGGGCATCAAGCTCCGGCAGCAAAGACATCGCGCAAAGGATAAGAACACGATGGCACAGTACAACACCCCCAAAAACGGCAATGGGGGCAACCTCGGATTCGAGGCCGATCTATTCAAGGCCGCCGACAAGCTACGCGGCAACATGGAGCCAAGCGATTACAAGCACGTCGCGCTCGGGCTCATCTTTCTGAAGTACATCTCTGACGCCTTCGAGGCCAAACACAAGGCACTGCTGGCCGAGGATGCACAGGCCGTCGAGGACAAGGACGAGTACCTCGCGGACAACGTGTTCTGGGTACCGAAGGAGGCCCGCTGGTCGCACCTGCAGGCCAACGCGAAGCTGTCGACCATCGGCATCTTGATCGATGACGCGATGCGCGCCATTGAAAAGGACAACGAGTCGCTCAAGGGCGTGCTACCTAAGGACTACGCCCGACCCGCGCTCAACAAGGTGATGCTGGGCGAGCTGATCGATTTGATCTCTGGTATTGCGCTCAACGAGGAAGGCGACCGCTCCAAGGACGTCCTCGGGCGCGTGTATGAGTATTTCCTGGGCCAGTTCGCCGGAGCCGAAGGCAAGCGCGGCGGCGAGTTCTACACTCCGCGCTCGGTGGTACGTGTGCTGGTCGAAATGCTGGAGCCTTACTCAGGCCGCGTCTATGACCCCTGCTGCGGCTCGGGTGGGATGTTTGTGCAGTCGGAGAAGTTCATGCAGGAGCACGGCGGCCGCATTGGCGACATCGCGATCTACGGGCAGGAGTCGAACTACACCACGTGGCGACTGGCCAAGATGAATCTAGCCGTACGCGGCATCGACTCCGACATCCGCTGGAACAACGAGGGCAGCTTCCACAAGGACGAACTGCGCGACCTCAAGGCCGACTACATCCTCGCCAATCCGCCGTTCAACATCTCCGACTGGGGCGGGGACCGCCTGCGCGAAGATGTGCGCTGGAAGTTCGGCGCGCCGCCGATGGGCAACGCCAACTACGCCTGGCTACAGCACATCTACCACCACCTTTCTCCCAACGGTATGGCGGGCATTGTACTGGCGAACGGCTCGATGAGCTCGATTCAATCAGGTGAGGGCCAGATAAGAAAGGCAATGATAGAGAGCGATGTGGTGGATTGCATGGTGGCATTACCAGGGCAATTATTCTATTCAACACAGATTCCCGCTTGTCTTTGGATTTTGGCTCGCAATAAAAACCCCGGTAATGGTTGGCGAGACCGGCGAGGTGAGGTTCTGTTTATTGATGCACGCAACCTGGGGGCTTTGGTTGATCGAACTCGGAAGGAGTTATCAGACACTGATGTACAAAAAATATCAGACACTTACCATGCTTGGCGCGGAGAGAAGGATACCGGCGAATACACAGATGTAGCCGGATTCTGCAAAAGTGTAATGCTAACGGACATTTCGAAATGTGATCATGTACTCAGTCCGGGGCGCTATGTCGGCTCAGAAGATATTGATGATTCAAGTGAGGACTTTTCGCTTTCGATGGAAATGCTGCTTCAGTCATTGAGCGAGCAAATGACCAAGGATGCAAGCTTGGATTTACTGATTCGTAGCAAGCTAAAGGGACTTGGCTATGAAATCTAACTTGAAAATGCAGCGAATCAAGCTTGGGGACGTCCTGGAAGTCCTTACTGATTACCACGCAAATGGCGCATATGAAAAATTAAAAGGGAATGTAGAGCTGCTTGATGAAGAAAATTATGCGGTAATGATTAGGACAACAAATTTTGAAAGCAATAAATTTTCTGAAAATTTGAAGTTCATAACTAAGGACGCTTACAACTTCTTGAATAAATCAAAAGTATATCCTGGTGATCTAATCATGAATAAGATCGCCAATGCCGGCTCCATCTATCTCATGCCGGATTTAGGTAGACCAATCTCGTTGGCAATGAATCTTTTCCTTTTGCGGATAAATCAAGAAAAGGTTAATCCGGTCTATGTTTACGTATATTTAAAGATAAATGAGCGCTACGTAAAAGAATTCGCCAATGGATCGGTAACCAAAACCATTACTAAAGCCGCAGTCCGCAGTCTTGAAATAGCCATTCCAAGCCGGGAAGTTCAAGATGAGATAGCTGAGTTGTATCTGGCAATTTCCGCACGCATTGATTTGCTAGAAAACATCAACAGGACAATTGGCGAGATTTCAGGGGCATTTTTCAAATCTTGGTTTAGTGATTATGCTCCCACTCACAGAATGCAGCAGCACACAGATCCTAATCGTTCAAGCGAGTTGATTGACAAATTGTTTCCTAATCAGTTTGAAAGCACGGAAACTGAATTTGGCGACATACCAAAGGGTTGGCAAGTTACGAAAATAATTGACTTGCTGACCTTTAAGAAAGGGGTCGAGCCTGGTAGGAAAAACTATTTTGATAAACCGGATGATGGCTTGGTGCCATTTGTTCGCGTTGGGGATCTTTCAAGCAGAAATTCAAATTTATTTGTAAGTAGGGACGCATACAAAGAATTCCTCGTAAAAAACGAAGACATTCTGCTTTCGACCGATGGCAACATTGGAATTGTAACATACGGGTTCGAAGGCACTATATCTGGTGGAATTAGAAAGGTTACTTATCTTAACGGAAGCTCAGGTCCTTTTGTTGCCGAGCTTTTAAAGTCCCGAATTTTTCAAAATTTATTGGAAATAAATACGCCAGCAGAGACGACGATAAAGCACGCGGGGACAGCGCTGCCAAAAATTCGAATGCCAATACCGACCGCCGAATTGATTGCCGGATTTGACGATGCCTTTTATCCTTTATTTGAAAGAACTATTTCAAATAAAAAGAAAGTGAAAATTCTATCGCGTCTTCGCGATGTGCTTTTCCCTAAGCTGTTGTCCGGCGAGGTTGAGTTGAACTTCCAAATTGGCTTGACTTCATCGGAAATTTGACTCCATGAGAACTCAACCTGATTTGCATAGTTATGAATCTTGTCCCCCATTCAACGAATGGCTTGATGAGCAGTATTTGGATCAATCGGGAACACTGGACATTTTTGGGTATCAGCCCAGACCTAGTTTGGTGTTGTTCACCATGAGTCCCGATACTTACAAAGCAGCATTTCCAGATTTTGTACAGCATCGTGAAGAGGAAATAAAGGGGGTTGTCTGCAATTTGTTTCCATCCCCGATTGCATACTACTTCTATCGATTTGAGAATGGATACGAAAATGAACTCCAGCGTCTCCATTTTCTTCGTGACACATGGGAGTCGGTAATCGATATTCTTCATGCGCTGGCAGTGGCTGAATCCAGGCACAGAAAATTACCATTAACAGATCCGCTAAAGTTCAAGGATTTGCTCACTGATAGTGTTGCAAAACGACTGGAGAACATCGAAGGGCTAGTCAATCAATTGAGCGCTTCTGGCGCGCCGCCAAGGGTCGCTCAAATATCCCCAGTGGCAACTCTCAATGCGATGAAAGTTCTCAATCAATCACGCAACGCTTTCTCTCACAGCGCAGCGCAATCTGAGACGCAAGCGCGCAATTGGATAAGTGAATGCTATGCGGATGTTTTGGAAACATTTGCAGGTTTAAACGGGCTGGAAGATATTCAGATTGTTCGGTACTTAAGTCAGGTTGACGGGACTACGCTTCGATGTGAGGTTTTCAAAGGACACAGTTCCACAAGAACAATCCAAAATATAAGAATTAGCCACCAACAAATGATCGATTCAGCTCAATATTTTCAGCAGGGACAGATACTTGTCATTGCTGCAGGGCTAATTTTTGGTCTTCGCCCATTGATCCACTTTCGTGAAGATGGCGTTGGGCACACTACGCGCCTCTGCATTTTTAGGAAAACTCGTGGGGATGCACTGGATAGACGCTTTGAATATGAAGTGGTCGGTGAGGCTGTGCGTCAAGAAGAGAGTCGCGCATATTTCGCCACTGAACTAACTGAGCTGCGTGGACTGTTTGGTTTAGGAGCGGACTAGCAATGTGCAAATTGAACGCGGCAGGAGAACAGTGATGGCATTTCTATCGGAGGCCGCCGTTGAGCTGGCATTACTAGAGCAACTGCGGGGGTTGGGCTACAGCGTCGAGCAGGAAGAAAACATCGGCCCTGATGGCAACCGTCCAGAGCGCGAAAGTCATGATGAAGTAGTGCTCAAAAAGCGGTTCGAGAACGCTGTCGCGCGTCTTAATCCAAGGGTGCCGTTTGAGGCGTGTCAGGATGCGATTCGCAAGGTGATGCAGTCCGAGCTGCCATCACTACTCGAAGAGAACCGCCGTATCCATAAGCTGATCACCGAAGGCGTAGACGTCGAGTTCTACGCGAACGACGGCACGCTGACAGCGGGCAAGGTCACGCTTATCGACTTCGAAAACCCAAAGCGGAACGACTGGTTGGCGGTAAGCCAGTTCGTGGTGATCAACGGCCAGAACAACCGGCGGCCCGATGTGGTGGTGTTCTTGAACGGCTTGGCGCTGGGCGTGATCGAGCTGAAAGCGCCGGGCAACGCGGGCGCGCATCTGCTGGGCGCGTTCAACCAACTGCAGACCTACAAGAAACAGATTCCGGCATTGTTCAACACCAACGCGCTGCTGGTCACGTCAGACGGTATCGCGGCAAGGGTGGGATCGCTGTCGGCAGACCTTGAGCGCTTCATGCCGTGGCGTACTACGGACGGCACAGACGTTTCCCGGAAAGGTGCGCCGGAACTCTCGACACTGATTGAAGGCGTGTTTGAGCATCGCCGCCTGCTCGATCTACTCGGCCACTTCACGGTCTTCGGCGAAACCGGTTCGGGACTGGTCAAGATCATCGCGGGCTACCACCAGTTTCACGCGGTACGGCACGCCGTGGCATCCACAATTCGTGCTTCGGGTCCAGTGCAAGGTGTGGCCGAAGACCCTGCCGACTACGGCTTGCCGACTGTAAAGACGCAAAGCCAAGGCGACAAACGTGCAGGCGTTATCTGGCACACCCAAGGCTCCGGCAAAAGCCTGCTGATGGCGTTCTACGCCGGGCAACTGGTCAAGCACCCGGCAATGGCCAACCCGACGCTGGTGGTACTGACTGACCGCAACGACCTCGATGAGCAGCTCTTCTCGACCTTCTCGATGTGCCGTGACCTGATCCGGCAGACGCCGGTGCAGGCAGAGAGCCGCGAAGATCTGCAGAAAGTCTTGAGCCGGGCATCGGGCGGCGTGATCTTCACAACCTTGCAAAAGTTCGGCGAAATTCCGGAACCACTCACCACGCGCCGCAACGTGGTAGTCATTGCGGATGAAGCGCACAGAAGCCAGTACGGCTTTAAGGCCAAGGTGGACATCAAGACCGGCGAAATTTCCTATGGCTTCGCCAAGTACATGCGCGATGCACTGCCGAACGCATCCTTCATCGGTTTTACCGGCACGCCCATTGAGGCGGACGACGTGAACACTCCAGCGGTGTTCGGCAACTACATCGATGTCTACGACATCAGCCGCGCAGTCGAAGATGGCGCGACCGTGCCGATCTACTACGAGTCGCGTCTAGCCCGCATCGAACTAGACGAGGAAGAAAAGCCGAAGATCGACACCGAGGTCAACGAATTGACCGAGGAGGACTCCGAGGCCGACCAGGAGCGCTTCAAAAAGAAGTGGTCAACGGTCGAAGCCCTGGTTGGCAGCGACAAGCGTCTTGCGCTGGTGGCCAAGGACATGGTCGCCCACTTCGAGGATCGCGTAGCAGCCCTCGACGGCAAGGCGATGGTGGTGTGTATGAGCCGTCGCATCTGCGTCAAGCTCTACGATGAGATCGTCAAGCTTCGCTCGGACTGGCACAGCACCGATGACAACGCGGGAGCGGTCAAGATCGTGATGACTGGCGCAGCGAGCGACCCGCAAGAATGGCAGCAGCACATCGGCAACAAGGCCCGGCGTGACCTGCTAGCCAAGCGCGCCCGCGATCCCAAAGACCCGCTCAAGCTGGTGATCGTGCGGGATATGTGGCTGACCGGCTTTGACGCGCCGTGTATGCACACGATGTACGTTGACAAGCCGATGCAGGGTCACGGACTGATGCAGGCTATTGCGCGCGTGAACCGCGTGTTCCGCGACAAGCCTGCCGGGCTGATCGTGGACTACATCGGCATTGCGCAAAACCTGAAGTCGGCGCTGCAGCAGTACTCCAAGAACGACCAGGAAAACACTGGCGTCGACGAAGCACAAGCCATCGCGGTGATGATGGAGAAGTACGAGGTCGTGCGGGACATGTACCACGGCTACGACTACGTCTCCGCGATGAGCGGCACGCCGCAGGAGCGCCTAGCAATGATGGCGGGGGCCATCGAGTGGATTCTCGACCTGCAACAGAAGCTGGCAGCGAAAGAGAAGGCGAAGGAAGGCAAGAAGAACACTCACCGCCGATACCAGGACGCCGTGCTGGCGTTGTCCAAGGCTTTCGCCCTGGTGTCTGCCTCCGACGAGGCCCGCGAGATTCGGGAGGAAGTCGGCTTCTTCCAAGCGATCCGTGCCGCACTGGTCAAGAGCAGTACGGGCTCCGGAGTGACCCAGCAAGAGCGCGAGTTGGCCATCCAGCAAATCGTCAGCCGTGCGGTGGTCTCGACCGAGATCGTGGATATCCTGGCCGCTGCGGGCATCAAGAGCCCCGACATTTCCATCCTCTCGGACGAATTCCTCGCCGAAGTTCAGCAGATGGAGAAGAAGAACCTCGCGCTGGAAGCCTTGCGCAAGCTGATCAACGACGGCATTCGCTCGCGCAGCAAGGCCAACGTGGTGCAGACCAAAGCGTTCTCGGAGCGACTGGAGGACGCGGTGGCGCGTTACCATGCTAACGCCATCACCACCGCCGAGGTGCTGCAGGAGTTGATTCAACTGGCCAAGGATATTCGCGCGGCCCGACAGCGAGGCGAAGAACAAGGACTGTCCGATGAGGAGATTGCCTTCTACGACGCGCTGGCCGAGAACGAGAGTGCGATCCAAATGATGGGGGACGACAAGCTGAAGCTCATTGCCCACGAATTGCTGGTGAGCTTGAGAGAGCACGTGTCGGTCGATTGGGCACACCGTGAATCGGCGCGGGCACGAATGCGGGTGCTGGTGAAGCGCATCCTGCGCAAATACGGCTACCCGCCCGACCTTCAAGACACGGCGATTCAAACGGTGCTGCAGCAGGCCGAGGCGTTGTCGTCAGGGTGGTCGGTGTCGCATCGCTGAGCCATCGCCGTCGATCTGTCGAGTGTTCTCGAGTGCGCCGTCACATTAATGCTGTTGAAATTCCTAGCTTTACAACTTGTCCGCGAAACAAAAATCCATGTCTGGCCCAGAAAACGAGCGCAAGCCGCGCCCGTCTTAGGTTTGCATGTTTCTTTGAGTTCCAAACTCAATGACGCAAATTCCAAACTCAATGAAAATCGACATATATCTCGAAATGTAACAAACATACCAGCCCCCTTGAAGATATCCATATCGTCCTTATAATTAGCACTCGTAGCGGTGGAGTGCTAACAC